>ENA-ORSS01002916-ORSS01002916.1-human-gut-metagenome-genome-assembly--contig:-NODE-2916-length-14584-cov-4.775002_pt1 | contig 14584 bp, 14 predicted proteins | sample MGYA00241899_ERZ509162 | MGnify/ENA primary metagenome ERZ509162 (study PRJEB26280, sample SAMEA2338641) | human gut metagenome | biome: human gut; feature: human-associated habitat; material: faeces... | reverse complement strand
TGCGATCCCTCGCGGGGCAGGGAAACGTCGCCGTCACGGAGGAGAAAACGCGTTGACGCGGCGAGCATTATATGGTATACTAATCGCTAATTTATTTCCCGCCCCGGATAGGCACCGGGCGGGGAGACAACTCAGGAGTGTGATGATCCGCAATGGACGCTGGCCCTAAGCAGGATTTATGGAATCTTTTGCCTGTTATCATCGTGCTGCTCCTTGGTGCGGCCTATTTCGCCATCATGGAGACAGCCTTTTCATCCGCGAGCCGCATCCGGCTCAAAGCCGCCGCTGACCACGGCAACCGCCGCGCTGGTCAGGCGCTGTACGTGCTCGATCACTTCGATCAGGCGATCACGACGCTGCTGATCGGCACGAATATCCTGCACCTGACGATCGCGACGATCGTGACCGTGGCCGTACAGCGGGTGTGGGGCATGTGGGCGGTCACCGCCGCGACGCTGGTCACGACCGTGGTCGTGTTCTTCGCCGGGGAGATGCTGCCGAAAAGCATCGCCAAGAAATACGCAGAGCGTCTGGCCATGGCCACGGCGCGTTCGCTGCGGTTTTTCATGGTGCTCTTTCATCCCCTGTCCGTGCTGCTCACCGCCATCGGCAACGCTGCCGCCCGCTGCATCCGCGGCGAGCCTGCCGTGACCGTGACGGAGGATGAGCTGGCCGATATCATTGAGAACATGACCGACGACGGAGAGCTGACCGCCGAGCGCGGCGAGCTCATGAGCTCGGCACTCTCGTTTGCCGAGGTGCCGGTCGAGAGCGTCATCACGGCGCGTGTCGACGTCGCCGCCGTGGATGTGGACGACCCGCCGGAGGAGATCCTTGCCTACGTGCGCGAGCAGCGCCACAGCCGCCTGCCCGTGTACGCCGACAGCGTGGACAATGTCATCGGCATCCTGCAGATCCGCAAATACATCAAGGCCTGCATCAAAGCCGGCGGCAAGGCCGTGGATATCCGTCCGCTGCTCGACGAGCCGGTGTTCGTGCACCAGAGCACGCTCATCGCCGAGGTGCTGCCCGAGCTCAGCCGCCGCAAGGCAAATCTCGCCATCGTCACCGATAACTACGGCGGCACGCTCGGCATCGTCACCGTGGAGGACATCGTTGAGGAGCTCGTCGGCGAGATCTGGGACGAGGACGACGTCGTTGAGGAGTCGTTCGTGCCGCTCGGCGGCGGCCGCTATGAGGTCGATGCCGAGATGACCGTCGGCGAGGTGTTCGACCGCCTCGACTACACCGACCCAGAGGACGACGAGGAGCTGTGCTACAAGCTGCTCGGCGAGTGGACATACGAGCAGTTTTCCTACATCCCGCGCGAGCGGGAAGGCTTCCGCTATCACCGGCTCGACGTGCGCATCTCCGATATGCGCCAGAAGCGCATCGTCAAGCTCATCGTGCGCCTGCTGCCGGAGGAACCGGACGAGGCTGCGGCCGCTGAGGCCGCCCCGGAGAAAGGGGGCGAGCCGGCATGAGCATCGTGTGGTATTTTGTCGCGCTCGTCGTGCTGATCGCGCTGTCCGCGTTCTTCTCCGCGTCGGAGATGTCCTATTCGTCGGCCAACCGTCTGCGGCTGGAAAACGCCGCTGAGGACGGCAGCCGCCGTGCCAGGGCAGCCGTCGGCATCCTCGACCACTATGACCGTGCCCTGAGTGCCATTCTCATCGGTAACAATCTGGTCAACATCGCCTCGTCGTCGCTTGGCTCCGTGATCGTGATCCTGCTCGCGGGCGAACAGTGGACGTGGGTGTCCACGGTCGTGCTGACGCTGCTGGTCATCATCTTCGGCGAGACGATGCCGAAGATCGTCGCCAAGCAAAACGCCAACGGCATCGCCCTGCGCAATGCCTATGTCATCCGCGCGCTGTCGATCGTGCTTTATCCCGTGATCTGGCTCGTGGTCGGTCTCGTGCACCTGATCACGCGCCCGCTGCGCGGCGACACCGGTGACGGCGACCCGGAGGAGGCTGCCTCGCAGGAGCTGCAGTCGATCATCGAGACTGCCGAGGACGAGGACGTGCTCGACGAGGACCGCAGCGAGCTGCTGCGCTCCGCGCTCGACTTTTCCGACATCAGCGCGAGCGAGGCCATGACCGCCCGCGTCGACATGGTCGCCATCGACATCGACGACGACTGGGACGAGATCATGCGCGTCATCGACGAATCGACGTATTCCCGCCTGCCGGTCTATTCCGACAGTGTGGACAATATCATCGGATTTTTGTACCTCAACCGCTTTTTCAAGGCCATGATGGACGGCCGTCCGGAGGACCTGCGCGCGCAGCTCATCCCGCCGTGCTTTGTCTACAAGACCACGCGCCTGCCCGACGTGCTGGCAAAGCTCCGCCGCGAGCAGAAGCACCTCGCCGTCGTCACGGACGAATACGGCGGCACGCTCGGCGTCATCACGATGGAGGACGTGCTCGAGGAGCTCGTCGGCGACATCTGGGATGAGACCGACGAGGTCGAGCGCGAGGTCGTTGCACGCTCCGACGGCGGGTATGAGCTCGACGGCGACATGACGATCTCGGACTTTCTTGAGCTGCTCGGCTGGAATGAGGACGCCCTCGACGACGCCGACAGCGCCACCGTCGGCGGCTGGACGCTCGAGCGCTTCGGCACGTTCCCGAAGCCGGGCGACAGCTTCCGGTACGAAAATCTCACCGTCACAGTCCTGGCCATGGATGGCCGCCGCGTCGAGCGTGTGCTCGTGCAGCCCGATCCGGCTTCCGACAAGGACGAATAAGTGCATACAACCCCGAGTCCGGTCTGTGCAAAAACTGCACAGACCGGACCTTTTTCTGTATGGAAAAGGTATCTTGTACCCGATGAGGGGAAATCTGCCCAAAAGGCGCAAGATGTGGCGATTTGTATCATAATTTCACTAATGCGTGAAAGATTTTGCACATCGAGCGTGCCAAAGTTTCATTTTTTGCTTGAAATTTACGCTCCGCGCAGGTATAATGAACGCATATTGAATCTTCTGAAGAGGAAAATTTCAAAAAGGAGAGAAACTATTATGAAGTTCAACAAAATCGTGGCGCTGGCTCTGGCCCTCGTCATGGTGTTTGCGCTGTGCGCCTGCGGCGGCAACACCAACAAAAAAGACGATTCCGGTTCCACGGCCAAGGTCGACACCAGCACCGTCTCCGTCGGCGCAGTCGTCATCGCGCGTGACGATGTTCCGACCGACCAGATCTATGCGTTCGTGTCCACCATCTTCAATAACCTCGACGCCATCGCCGCTCAGCACGGCAAGGGCGCAGAGCTGAACCTCGAGGCTGCCGCCTCGGTCAAGGGCGTGCCGTATCACCCCGGCGCTGCCAAGTATTTCGAGGAGAAGGGCCTCAAGGTTGACGCGGTCAAGGACGGCGCCGGCACCGGTACCGCCGCTGCGCTCAGCTTCGGCACCGGCGGCGACACCGGCACGTACTACGGCTTCGGCAGCGTGCTGGCCAACTACGTCTCCACCAACTCCGACTGCAAGGTCACGGCGCTCACTTCCGGCGGCTCTCAGGCCAACGTTGAGGACCTGACCAACGGCAACGTCCAGATCGCCTTCGTGCAGAGCGACGTTATGAACTATGCCTATAACGGCCAGCGCCTGTTCGAGAGCCCGGTCACCGGATTCTCCGTCGTTGCCCAGCTGTATCAGGAGCAGGTGCAGATCGTCACCACCAACCCTGACATCAAGACCGTTGCCGACCTCGCCGGCAAGAAGGTCTCCATCGGCGCAGCCGGCTCCGGCGTGTACTTCAACGCCATTGACGTGCTCAACGCCTATGACCTCAAGGAGAGCGATATCTCCGCTGTGTACCAGAGCTTCGGCGACAGCGCCGAGAGCCTGAAGGACGGCAAGATCGACGCCGCGTTCATCGTCGCCGGTGCGCCCACCACGGCCATCACCGACCTCGCCACCGCCGGTAATGTCTACCTTGTCAGCCTCGACGACAGCCACGTGCAGTCCCTGCTGTCCGCGTCCCCGTACTACACCGCCGCCACCATCAAGGCCGGCACCTATTGATGCCTGACTCGGTGATGCGCCGCATCCCGTAAATGTTCGCTACGGCGTCAGTACCCCTGACGCCGTAGTTTTTCCATTCTACCCGGAACGGAGGTTTCCTCTTATATGTCTGACACCAAAAAGACCGCAGCCGCTGCGGAAGCCGCTTCTCTGCAGGAGGATATGGACGCCGTCATGCGCAAGTATGACCGCGAGTCTGCCACCCGCATCTGGGCGGGCAAGCCCAAGATCGTCATTTCCGTCGTCATGGCGCTGTTCTCGGTCTACTGCATCTGGTCGACCCTGTTCAGCACCGCCGCGCTCGAGGTGCGCCTGACGGCATTCCTCGGCCTGATCATCATCATGGGCTATCTGACCTACCCCGTCAGCAAGAAGCACGTGCACGTCAATCGCCTGCCGTGGTATGACATCGTCATCATGGTCATCGGCGCGGCTGCGTTTTTCTACTACTGCTTTAACTACGATACGCTCATCAAGACGCTCACCAGCGCCGCCAAGATGACGCCGTTTCTCATCGCCGTCGGCGTGGCCGGCATTCTGACGCTTGCCGAGCTCTGCCGCCGCTGTGTCGGCGTACCGATCCTTGTGGTCGTCGGCGCGCTGCTCGTATACACGTTCGTGAGTATGCTCAAGGGCGGCCAGACGTTTGATCAGGTGCTCGGCCGCGTGATCTACACGCTCTTTTTCGGCACGTCCGGCGTGCTGAGCACGCCCGTGCAGGTGTGTGCGAAGTTTATCGCGGTGTTCATCATCTTCGGCGCATTTCTGGAGCGCACCGGCATCTCGAGCTTCTTCATTGATCTCGCCAATGCCATTGCCGGCTGGACCTCCGGTGGCCCGGCCAAGGTCGCGGTCATCTCGTCCGCACTGTGCGGCATGGTGTCCGGCTCTTCCGTCGGCAACACCGTCACTACGGGCTCGGTTACGATCCCGATGATGAAGCGCACCGGCTACAAGCCCGAATTCGCCGGCGCGGTCGAGGCGGCGGCCTCCACCGGCGGCCAGATCATGCCGCCCATCATGGGCGCGGCCGCGTTCCTGATGGCCGAATACATGAATGTCACCTACGGTCAGGTCACCCTCTGGGCGATCCTGCCTGCCGTGCTGTACTTCGGCGGCATCTTCATCTCCGTGCATCTGGAGGCCAAGAAGCTCGGCCTGCGCGGCATCCCGCGCTCGGAGCTGCCCCGCTTCAAGTACCTCATGCGTAATGTCTATCTGCTGCTGCCGCTCGTGTTCCTGATCTGGGTGGTCACGGCAAACATCCGCTCGCTGCAGTATGCGGCCTCCATCGCCATCCTCATCTCCATCGCCGTGAGCCTTGTCGGTACGATCCGCGACGCTGCGGCCGAGGCAAAGGAGACCAAGACCGGCAGCGCCGCCGGCATCGCCGTCAAAAAGACCGGCCTGATGATCCTCGAGGCGCTCGAGGCCGGCGGCAAGGGCAGCATCACGGTCGCCGTGGCCTGCTCCATGGCCGGCATGATCGCAGGCTGCATCACCGTCACGGGTCTGGCGTCCAAGCTCATCAGCGGCGTCGTCGCCCTGAGCAGCAAGATCCCGAACCCGACGCTCTCGCTGCTGCTGGCGCTGTTTTTGACCATGCTCTGCTGCATCGTGCTCGGCATGGGTGTGCCCACGACTGCAAACTACTGCATCATGGCCTCGACCTGCGCGCCGATCCTCATCACGCTCGGCATTCCGAAGATCGCGGCGCACTTCTTCGTGTTCTACTTCGGCATCGTCGCCGACATCACGCCGCCGGTCGCGCTGGCTGCCTATGCTGGCTCTGCCATCGCCAAGTCCGACCCCATGAAGACAGGCATCAATGCGACGAAGCTTGCCATTGCGGCGTTCATCGTGCCGTACATGTTTGCGATGAACCCGTCCATGCTGCTCATGGATCAGGGCGTGCTCGCCGCAGTTCAGGTCATCATCACGTCCTGCCTCGGCATCTTCGGCATCGCCGCCGCGCTCGAGGGCTATGTCGTCACACGCGCACCTTGGTGGCAGCGTATCCTGCTTGCCGCAGGCGGCCTGTGCCTGATCGACCCCAGGCTTATGACCGACCTTGTCGGTATCGCGGCGATCGTGATCGTCGTTGTGCTGCAGATCGTCATGCGCAAGCACGGCAAGCCCGCCGCCGCATAAAAAATCCGGAACCTTTTTCGCAGGAGCACGTCAGATATTTCTGGCGTGCTTCTTTTTGCACGTCGTGCGCCGCGCCGCGCGGGGCTTTACACGCGCGGGCCGATGGCGTATACTATTCTCTATACAAGACACGGAAAGGAGCAATCTGCATGAAACGAAGCATTGCGGTGCTCATATTGGCACTGGCGCTGGCGCTGACTGCCTGCGGCGGCCAGAAGGCGGCAGATGCACAGGCAGAGGCGAAGGACATCACGCTCTGCCCGACGTATGACAACGGTAAGGGCGGGTATTTTTCCATCACGCTGCCCGCCAGCTGGGGCGATCATTACGTGACCGAGTGCGGCGCGAACGACGGCGGCTATTACGTCGGCTTTTATGAAAAGACCGATCATGACAACGGGCTCGGCGGCTTTTTGTTTATGCTCGAGGTCTTTCCCACCGATTATGACTATACCGAGCTGCCGGAGTATCAGGCCATCTGCGGCCTGACGGTTGACGGGGCGAACTACAACCTCATTGCCGAGCTGCCGACCGATGTGCAGTTTGCCAACGAAAATGCGGATCTCTACCGCAGCATGTCCAACGATTTTTCGACCATCCTCAAGAGCCTGACGTTCTCCAAGGGTGTCACGCGCACGGAGGTCACCGCGCCGGTGCCGCAGTCTGAGAGCGACACGTGAGCAATAATGAAAACGCCGTCTCCCGATAGGGAGACGGCGTTTTTTGCGCTCTGGTGCGCTTTTGCTTTCTGTGCGACCGTCCAGCACACATATTTTTCCGAAAAACGTGCAAACTTTGTCATGTGTAGGTTCTGATGCAAGGCCTCACATGTGTCACAAAATGGCGGCCATTCCGCCGAGGAGGATGCCGAGATTATCCGACCAGATGTCCGGAAACTGACTGAGTGGCAGGGGATTTTCACCGCTGCCCGCCTCGATCGTGAAGCCGGGGCGGCGGAAGTCCTGAAGGAACCAGTCCTTGTAGCCCGCGTGGCCGGAGGCGTAGGGCGTCTCGGCCACGGCATAGCCGCTCGCGGCGGCAAAGCGCTCGGCGATGGCCTTGCTGCCGGGCACGTCATAGCCGTCGTACTGCCAGTAGATCACGCGCCCCTGCGTGTGGTACGACAGGGTGAGCTGCGGGTCGAGCGCGCGCGTGAAGCCGTACATGGCGAGACTCTCCGGCGCTGTCAGCGGCGCCGGGCCGACATAGTCGCGCGGTCCGGGGCGCGTGTAGCCCGCGGCAAATTTGATCTCGCGCGCGGTGCTCCATCCGGCGGGGTACTGGAGGTTGAGGTCGATGCCGCGGATGTTCGCCTTCCAGCCGGACGGGAAGGGGATAGCGGGGTAATTCTGCGCGAGCGTGTACGCGGCATCGGTGCGCTCGCGGCTGAGTGCGCCGGTCACAAGGTCGATGCCGTCCGGGTCGACCGCCGGAGCGAGCACGAGCGTGACCTGCCGCAGCAGCGCTCGGATGTCCTGTCCGCCGAGCTCACCGCCGTCGCCGAGCCGGGCGCAGAGCTGCTCGCAGAACGTGAGCAGCAGCGGCGTCGTGATCCACTCGTTGGCGTGGTGCGCGGCGTTATAAAACACGCATTTTTCGCCGCTGCCGAGCGTCAGATACCACAGCGGCTTTCCAAGCACGCTGCGCCCGAATTCCCCGATCGCAAGCGTGGGATAGCGCGCAGCCAGCCCGCGCACCACATAGCCGATGAGCGCCGAGGAGTACGGGATGCGCACCGGCGTGACCGGAAACGGCAGCGGCACGGTCACTGCCCGGCCGATCGGCAGACGCTCCGGGTCGAGGTAGGGGTTGGCCAGCCGAATGGCCTCCACGCTCGTTCCGTACTGCTGCGCGAGGGCGGAGAATGTGTCGCCCGCGCGCACGGTGCGCAAAACGAAGCCCGTGTAATACGGCAGCAGCGCGCGGTGCGTCTGTGCGCCCGCAATGCCGTCCGGAACGAGGGCGTTTGCCGCCTGAAACGCGCGCACGGCCGCTGCGGTCTGTGCGCCGAAGATACCGTCGAGCGCGCCCGGCATCTGTCCCGCGCGTTCGAGCGCGAGCTGCAGCAGCGCCACGAGTGCGCCGCGGTCGCCCGCTTTCAGGGTCTGTGTCATGAAAATTCCTCCGATGCATCGAATTACCAAAGCTGGTTCCGTACATCGTATGCGCGCCGCCGCAGGCATTTGCGCCCGCGCAGGCAAACGAGCAAGAATGTTCCGCCGCTATTTTGTCCGAAAGCCGGCATACTGATACTGCACGCAAAAAGGGGGGATTTTTTGCAGACAAAACCAAGGAGACTGTGCCGCACGGCCCTGCTCGCGCTTGCGTTTGCGCTTTGCATGGGCGTGGCTGTACAGGCGGCGTCACTTGTGCCGCTCGGTCAGGCGGTCGGCATCCAGATGACCACGGCAGGCGTGCTCGTGGCGGATCTGGCCGAGGTGGACACGCCCGGCGGCACGTGCACGCCCGCAAAGGACGCGGGGCTGCGCCCCGGCGACGTGATCTGCCGCATGGACGGGCTGGAGATCGTGTCGTCGGCGGACTTTCTGGCGGCGCTCGACGCAGCGGGGGACACCGTGAGCGTGACCGTCCGGCGCGGCGGTGCCGAGATCACGGCTGCGGTCACGCCCGCCGTCATGCCCGACGGCACGCGGCAGCTCGGGCTCTGGCTGCGCGACGGTGTGACCGGCGTCGGCACGCTCACGTACTATGATCCGGCCACGGGGCGCTATGGCGCGCTCGGCCACGGCATCGCGGACGAGACGAGCGGCGCGCTCATGCCGCTGCGCGACGGCAGTGTGCTCTCGGCCGTCGTTGCGGATGTGCGTCCGGGCGGGCACGGCACGGCCGGTGAGCTGGTCGGCAGCTTCGATGCCGCCGACCGCATCGGTGCGATCGAGTGCAACGGCCTGTTCGGTATCTTCGGCACGCTCGACGCGCCGCCGGACGGCACACCTGTCGAGACCGCGCCCGCAAGCGCCGTCAGGACCGGCAGCGCGACCATCCTGTCCACGGTCGCGGGCGACACCGTGCAGGCGTACACCGTGAACATCACGCGGGTCTATCACGACGGGGCGAGCACGCGCTTTGCCATCACCGTCACGGACCCCGCGCTGCTCGCGGCGACCGGCGGCATCGTGCAGGGCATGAGCGGCAGCCCGATCGTGCAGGATGGGAAGCTCGTCGGCGCGGTGACGCACGTCCTGCTGGACGACCCGCAGAGAGGTTATGGCATTCTCGCGGAAAATATGCTTTCCGCCTCCGGCATGACGGCGCAAAGCGCGGCGAGCGCCTGACGGAAGACACGGTGGAAAAGCTGACGCTGTTCCTCGACCGCGTGGAGGCGACGGGCGAAGACGCGCTGTTCCTCGGCGACGGCGCGCCCGGCTTTGAAGCGGCGATTCGCGAGCGGCTGGGGGATAAGGCGCATTTTGCGCAGCCCCAGCACAACGGCCTGCGCGCGGGAAGCGCCTGTGCGCTGGCGGCGCGGCGGCTTGAAGCGGGCGAAACGCCGCTGGATTACATCACGCTTCTGCCGCTGTATCTGCGCGCGCCGCAGGCCGAACGCGAGCGCGCCGCGCGGGAAGGAGCAAAGCATGGCTGAGCCGACGATCCGGCCGATTCGCGAGGCGGACGTGAAGCAGATTCACGAAATCGAGAAGGCCTGCTTCGCAATGCCATGGTCGGAGGCATCCATCCTGCACGACGTGAAGGAGAACGTTGTGGCGCGCTGGCTGGTGCTCGACGACGGAAACGGCGGGGTGCTGGCCTACGCGGGCATGTGGTTTGTGCTCGACGAGGCGCACGTCTGCAACGTGGCCGTTCGCCCGGACTGCCGGGGAAAGGGCTACGGCAAGCGGATTTTCACGGCGCTGATCGACCTGGCGCAGGCGAACAGCATGGCGATGATGACGCTGGAGGTGCGCCGCTCGAACACGGTCGCGCAGAACCTGTATCACGCCTGCGGGATGCTCGACGTGGGGTATCGCAAGCGGTATTACGAGGATAATAAAGAGGACGCGCTGATTATGTACCGCGATTTTGTCTACCCGGAGCAGAGCGAAACCGAGGCGTGATGCGCCCGGCCGCGTAAAAGCAGCATACAATTTGAGGGACGGCGCGGTCAATCGGCGTTGCCCCCTTTTCTTTTGGCGGAAAATGGAGTACAATATTAGAATCCGAAATAATGGGGATGACTAGGATAAGGAATAGGGGCGAAGGGATGCAGCTTGAAATTCGCGGGGCGACGGTCGATGTGACGGTGAGCGGGGATTCCGGGCGCGGCGTGCTGTTGCTGCACGGATTCATGTGCTCGGCGCAGATGATGAGCAGCGTGCAGGAAGCGCTCTGCGGTCAGATGCGCGTGGCGGCGATTGATTTCCCCGGCCACGGCAAAAACGGCAGGAGTGCGCCGCCGCCGAAGCCGTGGGGCGTGCCGGACTATATGGAGATGACCGCCGAGGTGATCCGTCGGCTGAAGCTCGCGCCATGCGACATCGTGGCCCATTCCTTCGGCGCGCGGGTGGCGATTCTGCTGGCGGCGACATACCCTGAGCTTGTGGGGCGGATGATTCTGACCGGGGCGGCGGGCATCAAAAAGCCGAAGACGGGCGGGGCGACGGTGAAGCAGCGCGTCTACAAGGGGCTGCGCGGCGCGGTCAACCTGATGGATAAGACGCACCTGTTCGGCAGTCTGCCGGAGCGGGGGCGCGAGGCGCTGGTGCAGAAATTCGGCTCGGCGGATTACAAGGCGCTCTCCCCGGAGATGCGCAAGACATTTGTGAAGATCATTTCGTTGGATTTGACCGACGAGCTGCCGCGCGTCAAGGCGCCGACGCTGCTCTATTGGGGCGCGGAGGACACCGAAACGCCGCTCTGGATGGGCAAACTGATGGAAGAGAAGATCCCCGACGCGGGGCTGGTCGTGCAGAAGGGCGCGGGGCATTTCGCCTACCTCGAACACAATCAGGCGTTCCTGCGCATCGCAAAAAATTTCCTGCTGGAGGGTAGAGCGTGAAATTCCTTTTGACAATCATACAGGCGGTCGGGCTGGGCTGCGCGAGCGCGGCGGCCGGGCGGCGGGTGCTGCATTATTTGCAGCTTGAAAGCTATCAGCTTCCGGGCTACGTCAAGAGCGTGAGGCGCAACGCCATGCGCGCGCTGATTCCGCCGATTGCGATGGCGGCCGTCGGCGTGGCGGCGCTGCGGCTCAGCGGGCTGACCGGGCTGGCGCTTTTGCTGGAGACGCTGACGGCGGCGCTGCTGGTCTGGCAGGCGGCGAAGGAAAAGGCGAAGAAGCCTTTTGTCGCAACCGAGCGCGTGAAGCGGCTGCTGGCGGTGCATGCCGCGGTCAACACCGTGCTGGCGCTGGCGCTGCTGACGGTTTCCCCGGTGCTGGGCTATCTGATGCCCGCCTTTGAACCGGCGCTGCTGATGCTGGCGGCGGGGGCGCTGCTGCAGCTGGATGTGAAAAACGGCTGGAAGATCTTCCGCCGGGATCGCTGCAAGCATGCGAGCCCGAACTCGGCGCAGACGGAATCGGTCTGCGCGGGACTGCTGGGGCTGCGGCTGGCGGGCGATGCGTGGTACCACGGGGTGCTGCACAAGAAGGACTATATCGGCGACGCGAAGCGGGAGATCGAACTGGAGGACATCCCGCGCGCGGGGCGGCTGATGTATCTGACGGCGGTTCTGGCGCTCGTGGTGTTCGGCGCGGGGAAAGCGCTGTTGATCGTTCTGTGAATTTTGAGGAAATGCGATGCTTTATGGAGTCAAAAACCCGCATGGCGGGGACCGATACGGCGATGGGATCGCGCTCGACTTTTCGGCGAACGTGAGTCCGCTCGGCACGCCGAAGTGTGTGACCGAGGCGATCGAACGGGGCCTGCCTGAGCTCTACCGCTATCCCGATCCCTACTGCCGGGCACTTGTGCAGGCGATCGCGCGCTATGAAGGGGTGCCGGGAGAATTCATTCTCTGCGGGAACGGCGCGTCTGAGCTCATCTACGCCTATTGCGAGGCCGTGCGGCCAGGGCGCGCGATGGAGCTCGCGCCGACATTTTCGGAGTATTCGCTGGCTTTGCAGCGGAGGGGCTGCGGGGTCGTGCGCTTTGCGCTCAGTCAGGAGGAAAAGTTTGACTTGCAGGAGCGCTTTCTGGCGCGTCTTGCGCGCGAAAAGATCGATGCGCTGTTCCTCTGCAATCCGAATAACCCGACGGGACGGCTGATCGCGGGCGGGCTGCTGGAAAAGATCCTGCGTATCTGCCGAGAGAACAACATTGCACTGTTTGTCGACGAGTGCTTTTTGAGCCTGTCGGACGGCGGCACCGATCTGACGCCGTTTTTGCGGGAGTTTCCGCAGCTTTTTGTTCTCAAAGCCTTTACGAAGAGCTTTGGTATGGCGGGGCTGCGGCTGGGGTACGGCTTGAGCGCGGATGGGGCCTTGCTGCGGAAGATGTCGGCGGCGGTGCCGCCGTGGAATGTCTCGGCGCTTGCACAGGCGGCGGGCGTCGCCGCGCTGGGCGATGCGGAATTTTTGGAGAGGAACCGCGCGGTCATCCGCGCGGAGCGCCCGCGGCTCGAAGAACGGCTGCGGGAGCTTGGCTTCTGGGTGTGTCCGTCGCAGGCGAATTACATTCTGTTTCGCGGTGAGGCGGGCTTGGCGGATCGGCTGCGCGAGCGCGGCGCTGCGATCCGCGACTGTGCGAATTTTGAGGGCCTGGGGCCGGGATGGTATCGCGCGGCTGTGCGGCTGCGGGAAGAAAATGATGCGCTGCTGGATGCGATGCGGCGGGCGAGGGAGGATGGAAGATGGCGCTGAATCTGATGCTGCAGGGAACGATGTCGAACGCGGGGAAGAGCCTGCTCGCCGCGGCGCTCTGCCGCATTTTCCGGCAGGACGGTTATCGCGTGGCCCCGTTCAAGAGCCAGAACATGGCGCTGAACTCCTTCATCACGGCCGAAGGCGGCGAAATGGGCCGGGCCCAGGTGGTGCAGGCAGAGGCGGCGGGGATCGCGCCGGATGTGCGGATGAACCCGATTTTGCTGAAGCCGACGACGGACTCTGGCAGCCAGGTGATCGTGAACGGACAGGTCGTAGGCAACATGCGCGCGACGGAATATTACCGGCGGAAACGGGAATTTCTGCCTGCGGTGACGGCGGCATATGAGAGTCTTGCGGCGGAATATGACGTGATCGTCATCGAGGGCGCGGGCAGCCCGGCAGAGATCAACCTGAAACAGGACGATTTTGTGAACATGGGGCTGGCCAAGCTGGTCGATGCGCCGGTGCTGCTGATCGGGGACATCGACCGGGGCGGCGTGTTCGCGCAGCTCTACGGGACGATCGCGCTGCTGGAGCCGGACGAGCGTACGCGCGTCAAGGGGACAATCGTGAACAAGTTCCGCGGTGACCGGGCCATTCTGGAGCCGGGACTGCGGCAGCTCGAGGCGCTCTGCGGCGTGCCGGTGGCGGGTGTGGTGCCGTACACGACGGCGGACATCGACGATGAGGACAGCCTGACGGAGCGGTTTTCGCGCGACACGGCGCGGAAGCTGGTCGACATCGCAGTCATCCGGCTACCGAAGATCTCGAATTTCACCGATTTTTCGCCGTTTGAGCGATATGAAAATGTGTCGCTGCGGTATGTCGACCATGTGGGCGCGCTCGGCACGTCGGATATGATCCTCCTGCCGGGGACGAAGAGCACGATCGCCGATCTCCGCTGGCTGCGTGAGCGGGGACTGGAAGCCGCGATCCTGAAGGAGGCGGCAGGCGGGACGCTGGTATTCGGCGTGTGCGGCGGATACCAGATGCTGGGCCGGTCCGTTTCGGACCCGGAGGGTGTCGAGGCCGCGGGGCTGACGGAACTGCGGGGCATGGGACTGCTCGAGATGGAGACCGTGTTCCACGGGGAGAAGGTGCAGCGGCAGACGGCGGGGATGTTTTCCGGTGTGGAAGGGATGCTCGCGGGGCTGAACGAACTGCGCTATGAAGGGTATGAGATCCACATGGGCCGCAGCGAGGCACAGATGCCCGCGCTGGCCGGGAACGGGAACGTCTACGGCAGCTATGTGCATGGGATATTTGACGCGCCGGGCATCACGGATGAGATCCTGAAGGCGATCTGCGCGCGGCGCGGCGTGGCGTTTTCGGCGCTCGGGACCTTCGACCGGGCGGCATATCGGGAGCGGCAGTATGATCTGCTGGCGGACGCGGTGCGCGCGGGATTGGATATGGAATTCGTTTATCGGGTGTTGAGAAAAGAGATTTAGTTTTTTCAAAAGCGGGCGACCAATGGTCACCCCTACGAATTCTATTTCAGCGCGGTGGCAAATCGAAAAATAACAATCCCTCCGTCACGGCTTCGCCGTGCCACCTCCCTTTACACAAGGGAGGCT
>ENA-ORSS01002909-ORSS01002909.1-human-gut-metagenome-genome-assembly--contig:-NODE-2909-length-14605-cov-8.252715_pt1 | contig 14605 bp, 11 predicted proteins | sample MGYA00241899_ERZ509162 | MGnify/ENA primary metagenome ERZ509162 (study PRJEB26280, sample SAMEA2338641) | human gut metagenome | biome: human gut; feature: human-associated habitat; material: faeces... | reverse complement strand
CCCGGCTCGTCAAAGCCGGTGGCGATGACGGACACGCGGATCTCGTCGTCGAGCGAGGGGTCGAAGCTCGCGCCGAAGATGATGTTGGCATCCGGATGCGCAGCCTCCTGAACGAGGTTGGCAGCGGTCTCGACATCCTCCAGGCCCATATCCTCGGAGCCGGTGATGTTGATGAGCACGCCGCGCGCGCCGTTGATCGACGTCTCCATGAGCGGGCTCGCAACGGCCATGCGGGCAGCGTCCTCCGCCTTGCCCTTGCCGGCGGCGCGGCCGACGCCCATGTGGGCGAAGCCGGCGTCCTTCATGACGCAGGTGACGTCCGCAAAGTCGAGGTTGATAAAGCCGGTGTTCTTGATGAGATCGGAGATGCTCACGACGGCCTGACGCAGCACGTCGTCCGCGATCTCGAAGGCGTTGGCCAGCGTGACCTTCTGGTCGGTGGCGAACTTCAGGCGGTCATTCGGGATGATGAGCAGGGAGTCGACCTTGCCCAGCAGCTCGTTGATGCCGACCATGGCCTGATCCATGCGGCGCTTGCCCTCGAACTTGAAAGGCTTGGTGACGACGCCGACGGTCAGAATGCCGGCCTCGCGGGCGATGTCCGCGATCGTGGGCGCTGCGCCCGTGCCGGTGCCGCCGCCCATGCCGGCGGTGATGAAGACCATGTCGGCATTTTCCAGGCTCTTGGCAATGTTGTTGCGGCTCTCCTCGGCGCTGCGCTTGCCGACGTCGGGATCGCTGCCGGCGCCCTGACCGTGGGTCAGCTTCTCGCCGATCTGGATCTTCTGGTCTGCACTGGAGACGGCCAGAGCCTGCTTATCTGTATTGACAGCCACGTACTCAATTCCCTGAGTGCCGGACTTAACCATGCGGTTTACGACATTGTTGCCGGCCCCGCCAACACCAACGACCTTGATGGTGACGACATTTTCCGGACCGGACTCGGTAGCAAAGGACATATTCGGTTCCTCCCTGTTGTTTCTATTTGTATCAGCGCTCGGCGCGTGTGCGCTCTGAGGGCCGTTTCTTGGCGGATTTCGCTTTTGTCTGTTCTTATTCTTTCCCATTTTATATCGTTTTCCTTATCAGGTCAATCTTTTTTTGTGAACATTCAGCCGGGGCTGAAATGTGCGCGCTTGTCGATCGACAGATCAATAGTGCCGGTATCGCCGGCCGTGAGCTGCGATATGGCGCTCTGGAGCATGCCGAATTTATACTCGACATTCTCGTTTGCACCGAGGCGCACCGTGAACCGCCCGTCATAGAGAAAGCTCGGGCTCGCCGCGTCCGAAAGGTCGATCACCGTGACCTTGGACGCCATGTCGCGCGTGAGCAGCTGCCCGAGGATCGCCGCGAGATACGTGACCTTCGGCGCGTCGGCGTCGCCGGCGTTGAGCACCTCGCCGACCTTCGGCTCGACCGGCGTGATGCCGTCGATGCGGGCGAGGCCGGTCAGTTCGCTGTCCGTGACGGACTTGAGCAGCTTGCAGTTCTGGTCAACGACCCAGTAGCCGTCGTCCGCCTTGACGTAGGCCATGGCGCTGCTCTCCTGGATCGTAATGGTGACGCGGTTCGGCAGGGCGCGCGTGACCTTTGCTTTGTCCACATAGGGAAGCTTGCTGAAGATGCGGCTGGCCGCCGAGAAGCGGTTGATGAAAAAGAGGTTGTCACCCTTGCCGATGCCCGAGGCGTCAACGACCTCCTCGGCCGTGTAGATGGAGTTTCCGACGACCTCGACCTTCGAGACGCGGAAAAACACGCTCATCCCCAGCACGAGCGCCACGCAGATCAGCAGGAAGATCAGCGGCTGCAGCAGCGGCCTCCCGCGCCCTGCGGACGGACGGCGCACACGGCACGCACGGCGCTGCCGGGGCTGCTTCGATTGTTTCATAGGCAGAGATTCCTTTCACCGCGGCGCGGCACAGCGCACGTCAGCGCCCAATGCCGACAGGCACGCGTCGAAGCGGTCGTACCCGCGGTCAATATACCCGTCGTCGAGAAGCTCGGTCGCGCCCTCGGCGCAAAGCCCGGCCACGAGCATGGCCGCGCCGCCGCGCAGGTCGCTTGCCGTGAGCGGCGCACCGGTGAGCCGCTCGACGCCGGTGACATACGCCACACGGCCCTCGATGCTGACGGCTGCGCCCAGACGCCGGAATTCCTCGGCATGACGGTAGCGGTTGGTAAAGATATTTTCGGTGAACACCGTGGTGCCCTTTGCCCGCAGGCAGGCCGCCATGAGCGGCGGCTGCGCATCCGTGGGAAAGCCCGGATACGGCTGCGTGACGACCGGGCGCGGCGCCGTGAGCTGCCCATCCGATGTCAGGCGCACGGCGGACGCCATTGTGATTATAGCACATCCCGCCTCAGAAAGCGAGTCAAGAACGGTCGAAAAGTGTGCCGGATCTACATCCTGCAGCTCCACCTCGCCGCCGCAGGCAGCGGCAGCACACAGGATCGTCGCTGCGACGATGCGGTCGGGCATGATCGTGTGCTCGACAAATGGCCGCGGCCGGAAGCCGCCGACCGTGACTGTGGACGTGCCCGCGCCGGAAATGTCCGCGCCGAGCTTGCGCAGGTAGCACTGCAGGTCGGCGATCTCCGGCTCACGCGCGGCGTTGCAGATGACCGTCTCCCCCGCCGCTGCGCAGGCAGCGAGCATGACGTTTTCCGTCGCGCCGACGCTGGGGCCGGGCAGGCGGAGGCGCGCGCCGTGCAGCCGGTCCGCCCGGCAGCGGACAGTCCCGCCTTCTTCTTCGGCGGACGCGCCGAGAGCGCGGAATGCCTGCAGGTGATAGTCGATGGGGCGCGCGCCGATGGGGCAGCCGCCCGGAAGCGTCAGCGCGGCCGCCCCGGTCCGGGCCAGGAGCGCGCCGAGAAAGAGGCTCGAGGCGCGCATGGAGCCTGCGAGCGCCGGTGGGACGGCGTTTTCCGCAAAGCCGCGCGGATCTATGGAAAGGGTCGAGCCGCTGCGCTCGCAGCTGCAGCCGAGATGGCGCAGGATCTGCAGCGTGTGGGTCACGTCGAGGATATCGGGGCAGTTATGCAGGACGCAGGGCGTCCTGCATAGCAGCGTCGCGGCCAGGATGGGCAGGACGCTGTTTTTCGCACCGTGGACCGTCAGCTCGCCGCAGAGCGGCGGCGACTTGGAAACGAGCAGCGCTGCTGGCATGGGCATTCTCCTTCATACCTTGGATTTTGCCCATCCTATGCGCGCCGGAGGCGCTTCGTGTCAGCCCCGGGCGAGCTCGATCGCGGTCTGGTAGATGCGCTCGGCCGCGTCGACCACGGCCATGCCGCGGGCGGCGGTGCGCATGCCGCCGGTCCGCTCGGGATCCGAGAGGATCGCCTTTGCGGCCTCGTAGAGGCTCCTGCCGTCGCAGTCCGCTTCGCGGACGACGGCGGCCGCGCCCGCGTCTTCGAGCACGCGGGCGTTCTTTTCCTGATGGTTGCCGGTCACGTTCGGGCTCGGCACCATGATGCAGGGCGTGCCGCTGGCGCAGACCTCGGCGATGGTCGCCGCGCCTGCGCGGCAGATGATGAGGTCCGCCGCGGCGAGCACCTGCGGCATATCGTAGATATATTCCCGCATGTCCAGCGCCGGGTGCGCGGCAAGGTCGACGCCCTGCTCTTTGACGTAGTCCGGCATCCAGCGCCAGCCGAAGGAGCCTGTGGCGTGGATGTGATGGAAGGGCGTACCGTCTTCGCATTCGCAGCGCATGAACTGCGCGATCTTCTTGTTCATCTCCCGCGCGCCGAGGCTGCCCCAGCACGAGACGATCAAGGGCTCGTCGCCGAGGCCGAGTGCCTGCCGGGCCTGCTGGCGTTTGGCGTAGAGGAATTCCTCCCGCACGGGCGTGCCGGTCAGGAGGACCTTTTCGGGGTCGGGATAGTGCTGGCGGCTGGCGTCGAAGGAGACCATGATGCGGCTGGCCGTGCGCGCGACGAGCTTCGTAGTGAGGCCCGGGACGGCGTTCGACTCATGCACGCAGGTGGGGATGCCGAGCTTCGCGCCCATCTTGAGCGCGGGGAAGCTGGCGTAGCCGCCGGTGCCGACGATAACGTCGGGCTGGAAGTCCTTCAGGATCCGCTTCGTTTTGGCGAACGTCGCGGACATGCGCTGCACGGTCACGAGATTGTGCCAGATGGCGGCGGGGGTCAGCTTTCGCTGGTAGTTGGAGATCTGCACGGTCTGCAGCTCGAAGCCCTCGCGCGGGACGAGCTTGTTTTCCATGCCGTCCTCCGCGCCGATGAAGAGGATCCTGCAGTCCGGCTGGCGCTCGCGGAACATGCGGGCGACCGCGATGGCGGGATAGATATGTCCGCCGGTGCCGCCGCAGGTAAAGACGATGTTCATAGGCTCTCCCCTTTTGCTTTACAGGAGTTTATTGTCGTTCTGCCGGGACACGGCCAGGACGATACCGGCCTCAAACAGCTGCATGAGCAGCGCCGTGCCGCCATAGGAGAAGAACGGGAGCGAAATGCCGGTGGCCGGGAGGAAATTCGTGACGACGCCGATGTTGAGGAAGGTCTGCAGCGCAAAATGCGTGGAGATCCCCGCGGCGAGCAGCGCGCCGAAGCGGTCACGCGCGTGTATGGCGATATAATAGCCGCGCACGATGAGAAGAATAAAGAGCAGGATCACGACGACCGCGCCGACAAAGCCCAGCTCCTCGCAGAGGATGGGGAAAATATAGTCGTTGTGCTCCTCGGGTAAGTACAGATATTTCTGGCGGCTCTTGCCGAGGCCGAGGCCCATGAGGCCGCCGGAGCCGATGGCGTAGAGCGACTGGAGGATCTGGTAGCCGTTGTCCGTTGGGTCGGAGGCCGGGTCACGCCAGGCGGTGATGCGGCTGCCGGCATAGCCCTGCGTTTTGAGATAGATGAAGGCGAACAGGCCGACGGCGATGCCGCCGAGGGCGAACCATTTGAGCTGCACGCCGCCGAGAAACAGCATGGCGGCCGCGAGGAGCAGCATGATGAGGATGCAGGAGAAATGACGCTCGAGCGCGACCAGGCCGCACAGGACGACCATGATGACGACGAACGGCAGGATGCCGTAGCGGAAGGTCCGCATTTTGTCGCGGTAGGTGGAGATGAGGGCGGAGAAGGTCATGATGATGGCGATCTTCGCCAGCTCGGAGGGCTGGAAGCGGATGCCCGCGACCTCGATCCAGCGCTTGGCGCCGTTAGCCGTGGAGCCGATGATCGGCACGAGCATGAGAAAAAACACCGAGACCAGCAGGATGATGAACGAGGCGCTGCGCCAGAGCTGATAGTTGAGCCGGCTGACAAAGAGCATGCCGGCGATCCCGGCGACGGCGAAGATGGCCTGGCGGGCAAAATAGTAGGTCGAGTTGCCGGTCAGGTAGTACGCGCGGGCGTAGGAGGCCGAGAAGACCATGATCACGCCGATGAGCACGAGCAGGACCGTCAGCGCCAGAAACGGCAGATCCAGCAGTCCGCGCTCGTCAAGCAGGACTTTATCCTTTGTTTTTTCCGGCTGCGGCAGCTGCTCCGGTCCTCCGCCCTGCGGGAGATCATACAGCTGCGTGACGCCGTCCTGACGACTTGCCATAGGGGGTCGCTCCTTTCCGGGAAAACCGGGATCAATACCGGTTCATAACGCCAAGATAGGCCAGTACGCACATGACGAGGGTGATGGCGGTGAAGACGAAGACGATCTTCTCCTCTTTCCAGCCGCACAGCTCGAAGTGGTGGTGGATGGGGGTCATTTTGAAGATGCGCTTGCCGTGGGTCAGCTTGAAATACGTGACCTGGAGGATGACAGAAAGCGTCTCGCAGATGTAGATGATGCCGACCAGCATGAGGATCAGCGGCATATCGAGCGCGAATGCCATGCCGCAGACCATGCCGCCGAGGAACAGCGAGCCGGTGTCACCCATGAAGACCTTGGCCGGGTGGAAGTTGTAGCAGAGGAAGGCTGCGAGGCCGCCCGCGACCGTCGCGGGGAGCAGGGCCAGCGTCGTGCGGCCGTAGATATAGGCCGTCGCGGCGAAGAAGACCATGACCGGGATAGTCACGCTGCTCGAAAGGCCGTCGACGCCGTCGGTGAGGTTCACGGCGTTGACGCAGCCGACGATGACAAAGGCCGCGAAGATCATATAGACCGCCGTCGGGATCTCGAGATCGAGGTTCCAGAACGGGATATAGAGGTCGCAGCTGAGGTCGCCGCTCTTTTTGAGCACGAACAGGAAAATGACGGCCACAACGAGCTGCAGCAGGAACTTCTGGCTGGCGGTGAGGCCGAGATTGCGCTTGAGCTTGACCTTGACGAAGTCGTCGGCGAAGCCGACCAGACCGTAGCACAGGGCAAGACCCAGGACGTACAGATGCGTGTAGTCGGCATTTTCCACCATGCTCTTCCAGCCGAAACCGACCGTGCAGAGGAGGATGGCGGCGATGAACATGATGCCGCCCATAGTCGGCGTACCGGCCTTGGAATTGTGCCACTGGGGGCCGACCTCACGGATGGACTGGCCCGCGTGCAGCGCGCGCAGCATGGGGATAACGAAACGGCCGAACGCAAGCGTCAGCAAAAACGAGACCAGCGTCGCGCCGAGAACAATAAAAAACATTGCATCCATTCTGGATCCCTCCGAGACTCTCTCTTGTAAACTACAGGCCGTGCAGTTACGACTCTTCTTCCTTCAAAAACAGCGACAGGGCCTTTTCCATCCGCATGCCGCGGCTGCCCTTGAACAAGATCACGTCGCCGGGCCGGGCACGCATCTTGAGCATGTGCGCCAGGTCCTCATGCGTGTCAAAATGCTCGACGAATTTTTGCTTCATGCCGCCGGTGATCGCGCCGGAGACCATGCGCTCGGAATTCGTGCCGTAGGTGTAGAGCATGTCGACCTTCGCCGCGGCGATGCGGCCGATGCGGTAATGCTCCGCAGCCGAGCGGTTGCCGAGCTCGAGCATATCGCCGAGGACAGCGATGCAGCGGCCCTTGGCCCGCGCGCGGAAACCGGCGAGGATATCGAGCGCGGCCTCGGTCGACTCGGGACCGGCGTTGTAGCAGTCCTCGATGATGGTGAAGCCGTCGCGCTCGTAGATCTTCTGGCGCATGCCGGTATTCTGGAAGCCGGAGATCTGCGCCTGGATGGTCTCGGGCGGGATCTTGAGCAGGAGCGCGGCCGTGACGGCGGCCAGCGCGTTATAGACCGTATGGCGGCCGAGCACGGGGACAAACAGCTCAAAGCGGTGGCCGAAGCCGCTGACGACAAAGCGCATGCCGTCTTCAAGCTCCTGAATGTCCGTGGCGAACACGTCGCAGGCGTGATTTTCGATGCCGAAGTAGTATTTCTTGTGGCCGCCGTCCGCACGGACGTTCCACAGCAGGGGCTCGTCACCGTTGAAGACGCCGACGCCGTTTTTCGGCACGCCGCGGAAGATCTCGAGCTTGGCCTGCAGGATGCCCTCGCGGGAGCCCAGGTGCTCGATGTGCATGGTGCCGATGTTGGTGATGATGGCGATATCCGGCCGCGCGATGGAGGTCAGGTAGGCCATCTCGCCGAAGTGGTTCATGCCCATTTCGAGCACGGCGACCTCGGTGTCGTCCGGCATGTCGAGAATGGTCATGGGAAGGCCGAGGTTATTGTTGTGGTTGCCCTCGGTGCGGGCGGTATGGAAGCTGCGCGCGAGCAGGCAGGCCGTCATTTCCTTGGTCGTCGTCTTGCCGACGCTGCCGGTGATGCCGATGACGGTGATCCCAGCGTGCTCACGGTAGGCTGCCGCCAGATCACCGTAGGCGCGGATGGTGTCGGCGACGAGGATGGTGGGGATCGGCGCTTCCACGGGTCTTGCGACCAGCGCGGCCTTCGCGCCGAGGCTCGCGGCCATGGCGACAAAGTCATGGCCGTCGGCCTTCTCGCCCTTGATGGCGACAAAGAGGTCGCCGGGCCGGACTCGGCGGGAGTCGGACTGGACGCCGGTGACGGTAACGGTCTCTGCCTCCGGTGCGACAGTCCCGTGGCAGGCCTCTGCGATTTTCCTGAGTGTCAGTTCTTTCATCTTTCCCTCTCCAGATACGCACGGACGACCTCGCGCTCGTCCAGATGGCGTTTTTCGTGTCCGATCTCCTGATAGGTCTCGTGGCCCTTGCCGCAGAGGACGATGATATCGTCCTTCCGGGCCAGATCCATGGCTCGGAAGATGGCGGCCTCGCGGGTCTCGATGACTTCGTAGGGCGTCTCGGCTTCCTGCATCCCGGCCAGGATCTGCCGGAGGATCTTATAGGGGTCTTCTGTGCGGGGATTATCCGAGGTGACGATGCTGAGGTCGGCGAGCTGCGCCGCGATTCTGCCCATGACGGGGCGCTTGAACGGGTCGCGGTCGCCGCCGCAGCCGAAGACCGCGATCACGCGGCCGCGGCAGAAGCCGCGCACGGCTTTTAAGATATTTTCGAGGCTGTCCGGGGTGTGGGAGTAGTCAATGAGGACGGTATAGTCCTTTCCCGGCGTGGGGACGACCTCTACCCTGCCCTTGACGCTCTGCGCGGTCCGCAGAGCGTCGGCGATGGCGGGCAGCGGGATCTCCAGCGCGAGCGCCGCGCCGATGACGCCGAGGGCGTTATAAACGCTGAAGATGCCGGGGATGCCGAGCGTGACCGGCTGCGTCTGCCCGTCGTATTCCGCGTCAAACTCCACGCGGTCAGACAGCAGCTGCAGGTGCTTTGCGCGAAGGCTTGCCGGCTGCTGCGCAGAGTAGGTCAGGCAGCGGCAGGAGGCCTGCGCCAGGATGCGGCCGGCGTAGGCATCGTCCACATTGACAACGCCGGTCCGGCAGCGGGTAAAGAGCATGGCCTTGGCGTCGCAGTAGGCGTCCATGGTCTTGTGGAAGTCGAGGTGGTCCTCGGTGAGGTTCGTGAACACGCCGACGCGGAAGGCGATCTGGTCCGCGCGGTGCAGGACCAGCGCGTGGGACGAGACCTCCATGATGACGTGCGTGCAGCCCGCGGCCTTCATCTCGGCGAACAGCTTCTGCAGCTCGAAGGATTCGGGCGTCGTGCGCTCGGTGTGCAGGATCTCATCGCCGATCATGTTCTGGATGGTGCCGATGAGGCCGACCTTTGCGCCGAGGGTCTTTTCGAGCACGTGCTTGAGCAGGTACGTGCTCGTGGTCTTGCCGTTCGTGCCGGTGATGCCGATCATGCACATGCTGTCCGACGGATGGCCGAACCAGTTCGCGCCGAGCGCGGCCAGCGCCGCGCGCGCGTCGGGGACCAGCACATAGGCAATGTCCGTTTCCGGCTTTTTTTCGCAGACGACGCAGACTGCGCCGTTTTCCATGGCTTTGGGAATATACCTGTGGCCGTCGGTCTGGAAGCCGGAGATCGCGACGAACAGATCGCCGGACTTGACCTGCCGGGAATCGTACTGGACGCCGGTGATGTCCAGATCTTCGTCCGCGTGCAGCTCCAGCACGTCAAGGCCGTGCAGCAGTTCTTTGAGTTTCATAGTGTCCTCCTTAGTCGGATGCGCCCGTGGAAGAGAATTCTACCGTAATTGTAGTACCTCTGTCAACCTCTGTGCCGGGATCGATATCCTGGTAGGCTGCGAGGACATAGACATCGGTGCGGTCCGTGCCCTTGGCCTGGACGTAGAGGCCCGCGTTCGAGGCCAGGTAGTTGACGTCCGCGACGGAGCAGCCGATGAAATCCGGGACCTCGACGCGCGTCGCCTGCTTCTCCGCGCCCATGTAGAGGATGATCTGCGAATTGCCGGGCACCTGGCTGCCTGCGACGGGAAGCTGGTCGGTCACGACGGAGCCGGTGCCGACCACGCGGTAGGTGATGGTCTTCTCGGCGAGCAGCTCGCCCGCCTCTGTCTCGTCCATGCCGATGACGTCGGGGACGGTGAAGTTGACGCCGCGGATATCCTCAGAGCCGTAGTCCGGCTCGACGCCGAGGTACGGGAGGATGTCGAGGAAGATATCGCGCACGGTCGGCGCAGCCATCAGGCCGCCGGAGATATACATGCCGTGGACGGTGTATTTTTCACTGTTTTCCGAATAGGCTGGGGTATCGAGCGCGACAAGGACGACGTATTTCGGGTCGTCGATCGGCGCAACGCCGACGAAGGAGACGATCTTGTCCTTGACCTGCTGGCCGTTCTCGTCATATTCGTCGAGCTTTTCGGACGTGCCGGTCTTGCCGCCGACGCGGTAGCCGGGCGTCCGGGCCGCGGAGGCCGTGCCCTCGGTGACGACCTGCTCCATGAGCGTGCGCATCGTCTCGGAGGTCTGCTGGCTGATGACCTGCCGCAGGACGGTCTTTTCATTTTTCTCTACGGTATTGCCGTCCGCGTCCACGACCTCGCTCACGATATAGGGCTCGAGCACGTAGCCGCCGTTGACGATCGCGGCCACGGCGCGCACGAGCTGCATGGGCGTGATGCGGAAGCTCTGGCCGAAGGAGGAGGTGATGAGGTAGGATGTGCCGTAGTTTGCCGGGTCGTTGAGGTATTTGCGCTCGTAGAACAGGCCGCTGGCCTCGCCGGGCAGGTCGACGCCGGTCTTTTCCATGACGCCGAAGCTCTTGAGATAATCGTAGAACGTGTCGCCGCCCATGCGCAGGCCGATGTGGCCGAAGGCTATGTTGCAGGAGTTGCCGAGGGCCTGGGCGGTCGACTGTGCGCCGTGACCGGCGGATTTCCAGCAGTTCAGGATCTGCTCACGGCCGGTGAACTTTTCCTGGCCGCCGCAGTAGAACGAGTCGTTCAGCGTGACGGCGCCGGAATCGAGCGCGGAGGCCAGCGTGATGAGCTTGAAGGTCGAGCCGGGCTCATAGCCGTCGGACACGCAGCGGTTGCGCCACTGCGCCATACGGGCCGCCGCGACGTCCTGCTTGTAGGTCTCGATCGCGGCCTCATAGGCTGCGGAGGCCTCAGGCAGGGCGAGGGCCGCCGCCCGCTCGTTTTCGAGCAGAAGGGCAGTCGTGTCGTCGTAGATCTCCAGATAGTTGTTGGGGTCGTAGGAGCCGAGCGTGGCCATGGCCTTGATCTCGCCCGTGTTCACATCCATGACGATGCAGAACGCGCCGTTTTTGATGTCGTACTTATCGATGGCGTTCTGCAGGTTCTTCTCGACGTAGGCCTGGACGGTCGAGTCGATGGTGGTGATGAGGCTGCTGCCGTCGGACGCGTCGTAGTACTTCTCATATGTATAGAGCATCTCGGAGCCGTAGTTGCCCTTGGAGGTGACGACCTTGCCGGCGGTGCCGGAGAGCTCTTCGTTGTAGTAGGCCTCGAGGCCCTCGGAGCCGTTGTTGTCGCTCGAGACGAAGCCGAGCGCCTGCGCGGCGAGGGAGGAATTGGGATAATAGCGCTTGAGATCCGTCTCAAGATACACGCCTGTGATGCTGTTTTCGCTGATGAAGGCGCGGACCTCGTCGGCCAGCTCCTCGGAAATTTTGCGCTTGATGACCTTATAGCGGTACTGCTTGTCGGCGGCCTGCTCATAGACGAAGCTGGGCTCGACGTCGAGGATCTCGCCGAGGCCGCGGGCGATCTGGTCGAGCAGGTTGCTGTTTTCCGGCTGCTTCATCTGCTCGGCGATCTCGTTGGGGTCGATGAAGACCGTCTCGACCGTCGACGACGAGGCCAGCACGTTCATATTTGCGTCGTAGATCACGCCGCGCGTAGCGGTGAGGTTCGTCGAGCGTGTCTGATTTTTGATGGCCTTCTCGTTGTAATAGTCATGCTCGGTGATCATGAGATGGTAGAGCGTGCCGATGAGCGGAACAAACGCAACGATGCCGCACAGGACCATCAGGACCAGCGTGCGGCGGAGGATGGTGCGGTTTGCCCGCTGGTTCTGCTCCCTGTTTGCCTGCTTCTGCTCCTTGGTGCGCGGCAGGCGGATGATTTTTCTTGCCATGAAACTGCCTTTCTGCTTAAAAAAGGGGCGGTCTGCAAAGACCGCCCCTGTTCGGCCGGATTTCCAACTGGGAGGTTCTGTCCAAGCTTATGCTGCTGTGGGAGTCAAATATGCGGTTTAGGCTGTGGGGTGGAGATACTCGATGAGGCCGAAGATGCTCTGCTGCATGGCGTCGAGGATCTCGCCGAAGACGCTGGTGCGCTGCTGGGTATAGATCTCCGCCTGGTCGGTGCCGGAAAAGCTCACGTAGACGATCTGCTCCGGCTGGCATTTGGTCAGGCCGATCTCGGCCGCGTGTGCCTCGGCCGCGGCAAGGTCGATCTTGGCGTCATATTTGCTCTGCAGCATCAGCTGCTGCTCCTTGAGGTTGGCGAGCTGGTTTTCGAGCTTCGAGACGCTGCTGCTGGCTTCAAACAGCTGCACGTAGCCGAAGATCACGAGGATCATCAGACAGGCGACGGTCAGCATGCCGACGAGCGTGAAGGGCGCGATGGCCGTGCGGGACTTGACGCGGCGATAGGGCTGCTTGCGGACCTGCTCCTCGGGGAGCTCATATTGCCGGGACCGTTCATAGGCCCGGCCGTCTTCGTACTGTCGGGCGGCCTGATCGTTCCAGGCGTAGACGTCGTAGGCTGCGGCGCCGTTGTCTCTATAGAATTTTCTATTGGACTGCGCCATGGCAGCGGACTCCTTTCAGACTCACACGCGCTCTGCGACGCGGAGCTTTGCGCTGCGCGAACGTGGGTTTTCCTCGACCTCCTCGCGCGTGGCGATGATGGGTTTTTTCGTCAGGATCCGGATCTTCGGCTTGCGGCCGCAGACACAGACCGGGAACGACGGCGGGCAGGTACAGCCCTTGGCCGCGTCCTGGAAGACGTTTTTGACGATGCGGTCTTCGAGCGAATGGAAGGTGATGACGGCGAGACGGCCGCCGGGCTTCAGATGGTCGATCGCGGCCTCCATGCCCTGGCGGACAGCGCCGAGCTCATCGTTGACGGCGATGCGGATGGCCTGGAAGCTGCGCTTGGCCGGATGCTGCTTTTCCCGGAGGGCGCTGGCCGGCATGGCCGAGCGGATGATATCGACGAGCTCGAGCGTCGTCTCGATGGGGCGGTCGGTCCGCACGCGCTCGATGGCGGCGGCGATCTGCGGGGCGTAGCGCTCCTCGCCGTATTCGTAGAGGATGGATTTGAGTTCTTCGCGCGGCCAGTTGTTGACGATCTCATAGGCGGTCAGCGACTGCTCGCGGTCCATGCGCATGTCGAGCGGCGCGTCGGCCATGTAGGAAAAGCCGCGCTCCGCGTCGTCGAGCTGCGGAGATGAAACGCCCAGATCGAACAGCATCCCGTCGATCCGGTCGAGGCCAAGCGCAGTGAGGATCGCGCCGACGTTTTCAAAATTATCGTGTACCAGCGTCACTTTTTTCGCGTGCCGGTACAGCCGCTTCTTTGCGGCCTCCAGCGCGACCAGATCGCGGTCGACGCCGATGAGCCTGCCGGTGGTGAGGTTCCGGCAGATCTGCAGCGAGTGGCCCGCGCCGCCCAGCGTCCCGTCGAGGTAGATCCCGTCGGGTTTGATCGCCAGCGCGTCGATGCACTCGTTCAAAAGCACCGATTGATGTGCAAACTCCATCAGAAGCCCAGTTCCTCCATGACAGCCGCCAGATTCTCCGGGGTCAGCGTCTGACGCTCCAGCTCGTCATATGCCGCGCTGTCCCAGATCTCCGCGTGGCCGCCCTGGCCGATGAAGGTGACTTCATTGGAAAGGCCCGCGTACTGGCGCAGCTCCGCCGGGATCAGGAAGCGGCCCTGCTTATCGGGCTCGCATTTGGCGGCATTGGCAAACAGGAAACGCATCTTCCGCGCCTGAACAATCGGCAGCGCGTTGTATTTATCGAGAATCGCCTGCCAGCCGGACTCCGTATAGACGGAGAGGCAGTGGTCCAGGCCCAGTGTCACATAGAAGGTGTTGCCAAGTTCCTCGCGCAGCTTGGACGGCACGAACAGACGTCCCTTTTCGTCGACAGTGTGCTTGTACTTCCCGAACATCCCTTCGCGCCTCCTTTTGCTCCACTTTACTGAAATTTTGCTCCACTTCGCTCCACTTCAGTAATATAATACGTTCTGTTTACATAAATTGCAACCCTTTTTTGAAAAAATTTTTCGGGGAATGTCTGCCATTTTTCGTGAAAAACCGTCAAATTTCGAATTTTTGAACGTTTGTTTTAAAATCAGGCCGGTCCCGCTTCCACCACGGCGGTCCCCTGCTCCCAGCGTACGTGCAGCGCGCGCACGGACGGGTCGCGCAGCAGAAGCTCGGCTGCCGGGCCCTCCACGAGGGTCTGGAGCCTGCGGCGCAGGCTTCTGGCCCCGCCGGGGTCGTGCGCGCAGAGCGCGCCGAAGCGCTCCGGCAGGTCCGGCGCCGATCACGGCTGTCGTATTATTTCGAGGCATCGTCATTCCCCGCGGGCGCAACGTCGTAAACGTGGTATCTCTCCCAGAGAGTTTCACGCTTCGTAAGAGTTTTCGTCACTTCGTCGCGTCTCTTCATGCCGACCGCGGCGATCAGCGCGTTTATCACGGAAAGTGGCGCGGCAAGCGAATCGACGAACGATGCCATGTCGGATCTCGCCTCAAGCGTCGCGTAAGCGTTCTTCGCAATAGGCGCAAGCTTGTTGTCTGTGAGCGCGATCACCCTTGCGCCGCTC
>ENA-ORSS01002904-ORSS01002904.1-human-gut-metagenome-genome-assembly--contig:-NODE-2904-length-14618-cov-3.541441_pt1 | contig 14618 bp, 13 predicted proteins | sample MGYA00241899_ERZ509162 | MGnify/ENA primary metagenome ERZ509162 (study PRJEB26280, sample SAMEA2338641) | human gut metagenome | biome: human gut; feature: human-associated habitat; material: faeces... | reverse complement strand
AGATCTATGCATCTTAATTTTCAAAAAGTGTGCAACTTCTTATTGCAATTTAGAAAAATGAAAAAGGATAAATAACAAATTCTACATAGCGTCCTGCTAAATAAGTGGCTAATTCACCGGATAGGAGCTTGGCATTGGAACCGGTGATATAAATATCACAATTAAGCTCTATACGTAAGGAATTAATACATTTTTCCCAATCTTTTACCTCTTGGATTTCATCAAAGAAAAGATAAATTTTGCCTGTTAAAGCTTGGGTTTGGCTTATTATTTCATCATGAAGAGCCTGGGCATTGCAAAGCCTGGCAAAGCTCATATTTTCAAAATTATAGGAAATAAGCTGTTGGGGAGTAACTCCTTGTTGTAACAGCTCTTGTTTTATAAGATCTAACATAACAGATTTACCGCAACGTCGGATACCTGTAAGTACTTTTACTAAATCACTGTTAATGAATGGGCGGATTTTTTTCATGTAAGATTCTCTTTTAATCATGTAAATCACCTCACTATCTATATAATATATCAGTTATATCTTAAATTCAAGACGAAAATCAAATTTCTATCAGATATAACTGAAATTTTTTATGATTTTAGATTTTTATCAGTTATATCTGATAAAAATTCTTGCTGTTGTAGTCGAAAATAAGCATACTTTTTTAGTATACGCAGAAAAAAATAAAAAAATTTCCTCTTACCCCCTTTACAAATTCAAATCCTAGTATTATAATAAGCGCATAAAGCAACAACGTGGTTGTTGGATCGAAAGGTCTAAACTTCGTGGTTGCTTTTTCTTTTATATCAGCGGTGAGAATTATCTTCTTACCCATGATAAGTGCAACGAAGCACCGTAGCAGCGCAAGGCGCAGCTGACGGTGCTTTCTTATTTACAGAGCCAGAGAGAAGAAAATCTGTAAAGCACGAAAACTGTATTTCAAATGAGGGGTTTACTCTTCGTAAACCCAAGGAAATTCTCAGAGAGAAATTAGGGAGGTTTTACAATGAATGATGTACCGAAACTGTTTGGCAGCTTAGTTTTTAACGAAAGCGTTATGAAGGACCGTCTGCCGACTGCAACCTATAAGGCATATAAGGCAGCAGTGCTGGCAGGCACTCCGCTGAATTTGGAAATTGCTAATATCATCGCCAATGCTATGAAGGACTGGGCTCTGGAGCATGGTTGCACTCATTTCACCCATTGGTTCCAACCAATGACCGGTATTACTGCTGAAAAGCATGAAAGCTTCATTTCTCCTACTGCTGAAGGCCGTGTTATTATGGACTTCTCCGGCAAAGAGCTGATTCAGGGCGAACCTGATGCTTCCAGCTTCCCGTCCGGCGGCCTGCGTGCAACCTTTGAAGCTCGCGGCTATACAGCATGGGACCCGACCTCCTATGCATTTATCAAAGATAACTGCCTGTGCATTCCTACAGCCTTCTGCTCCTACACCGGCGAAGTGCTGGATAAAAAGACTCCGCTGCTGCGTTCCATGAATGCAGCCAGCAAAGCAGCCTGCAAGCTGCTGAAGCTGTTCGGCATTGATACTATCCGCGTCAACAGTACTGTTGGTCCGGAACAGGAATATTTCCTCGTAGATAAAAAAATGTGGGAAAAACGTAAAGACCTGGTTTACACCGGCCGAACCCTTTTCGGTGCGAAATCTCCGCGTGGGCAGGAGCTGGACGACCACTACTTCGGCATTATCAAACAAAGAGTTCTTTCCTTCATGAAGGATTTGGACGATGAGCTGTGGAAGCTTGGCGTACTCGCCAAGACCGAGCATAACGAAGTTGCTCCGGCACAGCACGAGCTGGCACCTATCTTCACAACTACCAACGTAGCCTCTGACCATAACCAGCTGATGATGGAGTTCATGAAACGTGTTGCTCTGCGTCATGGCCTTGTTTGCCTGCTGCATGAAAAACCCTTCGACGGTGTAAACGGCAGCGGTAAGCATAACAACTGGTCCTTATCTACGGAAGAAGGCTTGAACCTGCTGGATCCCGGCAAGGAGCCGTACAAAAACCTGCGCTTCTTGACTTTCCTGGCAGCAATCATCAAAGCTGTTGATGAATATCAGGATCTGCTGCGTGTATCTGTTGCCAGTGCCGGCAATGACCATCGTCTGGGCGCTAACGAAGCTCCTCCGGCTATCGTTTCCATGTTCCTTGGCACTGAGCTGACTGCAGTTCTCGAAGCTATTGCAGCAGACAAGGTTTACAACGGCAACCCGGAAAGCTACATCAAGGTAAGCGACGATACCATTCCTGCTTTGGTTAAGGATAACACCGACAGAAACAGAACCTCTCCGTTCGCCTTCACCGGCAATAAATTTGAATTCCGTATGCTGGGCAGCATGTTCTCCATCGCCGGCCCCAACATCGTATTGAACACCATCGTTGCCGAAGAGCTGGATGAATTTGCCGATAAGCTGGCAGATGCTCCTGACCTGGAAGCAGCAGTATATGATTTGGTTAAAGAAACCTACAAGGCTCATAAACGCATTGTCTTCAACGGTAACGGTTATACTGACGAATGGGTTGAGGAAGCTGCCAAACGTGGCCTGCTGAACCTTAAATCTACTCCGGAGGCTCTGCCGTATCTGGGTCATGCAAAGAACATCGAGCTGTTCGAAAAACATAACATCTTCACTAAAGCCGAAGTTGAATCTCGTGTAGAAATCCTGCTGGAGAACTACAGCACCACGATTTCTATCGAAGCAGCAACCATGCTGGATATGTTCCACAAGGATATCCTCCCGGCAGTTACCGCTTACACCGAAGATCTGACCAAAGCAGTACTGGATAAAAAGGCTGCCGGCGTCAGTGCAGGCTTTGAAGGCGCACTTGCCGATAAGCTGAGCAAGCTGGGCGGCGAAATGTATGCATCCTCCCTGAAGCTGGAAGATGGCTTGAAGGAAGCAGCAGAAATCGGCGACAGCGAGAAACAGGCTCTGTACTATCACGATACCGTTCTTGAAGAAATGGGCAAGCTGAGAAGTGCTGTTGATGCTGCCGAAGCTTTGACCGGTGGTAAGTATCTCGACTATCCGACTTATGGAGAGTTGCTGTTCGGCGTAAACGAGTAAGCGGAGGCTACCTTCTCGACAGCCTTGAGTAAGGTGTAATAATAAAAAATAAAATAATATATAAATAAAACTCATACACAATGGGGTGTATCCGAAAAATCGGGTACGCCCCTCTTTCTTTAGCTAATGCCATGTGAGCGCTGCTCAATGACGCGTTAAAAAATATTATAATTTGAGGGGTGTTTACAAATGGACAAATATGTATCTGTCGATACTATATGGGTGCTGATAGGTGCCTTCCTGGTATTCTCTATGCAGCCGGGCTTTGCAATGGTTGAAACAGGCTTTACCAGAGCTAAAAATGCTGGCAACATCGTCATGAAGAACGTCATGGATATGTGCCTCGGTTCCATCGTTTTCTGGGTTCTGGGCTTTGGCCTGATGTTTGGTACCGATATCGGCGGCTTTATCGGAGCGCCGGACTTCTTCGTTAAAGGCGATTATGGTGCCAGCTATCCGAGCACAGCCTACTTTATCTTCCAGACGATGTTCTGTGCTACTGCAGCAACCATTGTTTCCGGTGCTATGGCAGAACGTACCAACTTCTTGGTATATTGCATTTACAGCGTATTAATCAGTGCTGTTATTTATCCGATCAGCGGTCACTGGATTTGGGGCGGCGGCTGGCTCGCACAGATGGGCTTCCACGATTTCGCCGGTTCTACTGCCGTTCATATGGTAGGCGGCGTTGCTTCTCTCGTCGGTGCCAAGATGATTGGCGCGCGTATCGGCAAATACAATACCGACGGTACGGTAAACGCTATTCCCGGTCACAGCATTCCGCTTGGTGCCTTGGGTGTTTTCCTTCTCTGGTTCGGCTGGTTCGGCTTTAATGCCGGCTCGGCCCTGTCCTCCGGTCCCCTCGCCGCCCACGCCTTCGCCACCACGCATCTTGCGACCGCCTTTGGTGTGGCCGGATGGCTGCTCGTGGAATGGATCCGCACAGGCAAGCCCACTTCTCTCGGCGCTGTTTCCGGTGCCCTGGCAGGCCTCGTCGTGATTACTCCTGCAGCCGGCTACGTTCCCTTCGGAGCCGCCATGTTCATGGGCCTTGTGGGCGGCATGGGCTGCTACGCCGGCATCCTGCTGAAATACCGTTTCCACTACGACGACGCCCTTGATGTCGTAGGCATTCACGGAATCGGCGGAACCATTGGCGCCCTGCTTACCGGCGTGTTCGCCTGTGCCTCGGTCAACGGCGTCGACGGCCTTCTCTACGGCAATCCGAAGCAGCTTCTCTGGCAGTTCATTTCCGTGGTGGCCACCTGGGTTTACGTGTACGGCGTGAGCCGCGCCATCCTTTATGTGGTCGGCAAGATGGTCTCCCTCAGGGTCACTCCGGACGAGGAAGTCACCGGCCTCGATTTGAACGAACATCAGGAACGCGGCTACAACCTGTAGTCCCCCCATTGGTCAGGAGCCCAGCGTTATGAAAAAGATTGAAATCATCATCCGGCCCAGTGTTTTCGACAAGGTGCGCGAAGCGTTGTCCTCCCTCGGAGTGAACGGCATGAATTACCAGGAAATCAAGGGATTCGGCCGGCAGCACGGACATGTGGAAGTCTACCGCGGAACTACCATTAACGTGGACTTCCTGCCCAAGGTACGCTTTGAGGTGGTCACGAAGGACGATTCCGTGGAGCGCATTATCCAGGCCGTTCTCGATGCGGCCAGAACCGGAAGGGTCGGAGACGGAAAAATTTTCATCTCGGACGTGCAGGACGCCATACGTATCCGCACGGGCGAGCGCGGAGACGATGCCGTTTAGGCGCCATACGCCCAAAACGCAGTCCCCGTTTGTTTAAGGCAGCAAAAAAGGTCCACTGAGGGCCAAGGAGTATACTTATGAGCTTAGCTAGAGACGAAGCTCTTTTTAAGGCCACGGATGCTTCCCCTGTGAGCAAGCCCCGCGATGCGTGGGAGTCCGCTGATGACATCTACGGAAAGTATGTCTTCACGCTGGACATGATGCGCAAGCGCCTGCCCAAGGAAGTGTACAAGGAACTTGAGAGCATTGTTAACAAAGGCGGCCGGCTCAATCCCGAAATCGCCGATGTCGTCGCCAGCGCCATGAAGGACTGGGCCATCGAAATGGGTGCCACCCATTACACCCACTGGTTCCAGCCCATGACCGGCCTCACCGCTGAAAAGCATGATGCTTTCATCTCTCCCACCGGCCCCGGTAAGGCCATCAGCGAGTTCTCGGGCAAGACGCTTATCAGCGGCGAGCCTGACGCCTCCTCCTTCCCGTCCGGCGGCATCCGCTCCACTTTCGAAGCCAGGGGCTACACGGCGTGGGATCCCACTGTTCCGGTCTTCATCATTCCCGGACCCTATTCCTCCACGCTGCATATCCCGACCTTCTTCTACTCCTATTCCGGTGAGGCTCTGGACCGTAAGATTCCGCTCATGCGCTCCATTTCGGCCCTGTCCCGTCAGGCCCTGCGCATTCTGCGCCTCTTCGGAAACACGACGGCCACCAGCGTTCGTCCGCAGGTCGGTCCTGAACAGGAATATTTCCTGGTCGACAAGAACCTCGCCGCCCTTCGTCCTGACCTCATGCTCTGCGGCCGCACCCTCGTGGGCGCTCCGTCGCCCAAGGGACAGGAACTCGAAGACCATTACTTTGGTTCTATCCCGTCCCGCGTCATGAGCTTCATGGAAGACGTCGAGGACGAACTGCTCAAGCTCGGCATTCCCGCCAAGACGAGGCACAACGAAGTCGCCCCCGGCCAGTTTGAAATCGCGCCCGTGTACGAGGAAGCCAATATCGCCTGCGACCACAACATGCTCACCATGAACATGATGCGCCACCTCGCCGCGCGCCACGGCTTTGTCTGCCTCATTCACGAAAAGCCCTTTGAGGGCGTGAACGGCTCTGGCAAGCACAACAACTGGTCCATGGCTGATTCCGAAGGCCACAACCTGCTCAACCCCGGCTCCACGCCGCAGGACAACGCTCAGTTCCTGGTCTTCCTCGCCGGCGTGCTCCGCGCTGTGCACAAATATTCCATTGCCCTCAGGCTTGGCACCATCGGAGCTGGCAATGATCACCGTCTCGGAGCCAACGAAGCTCCGCCGGCCATCATCTCCGTCTTCCTCGGCGAACAGCTCACCGATGTGATTGACAGCATCATCGAAGGCAAGACCGCCCGCAGCCGTAAAAAACCGGTTATGGAAATCGGCGTGTCCAGCCTGCCTCCGCTGCCCGTTGATCTCTCTGACAGAAACCGCACGAGCCCGTTTGCCTTCACCGGCAATAAGTTCGAGTTCCGCGCCGTGGGCTCTTCTCAGTCCATCGCCCCTGTCAACATCGCTCTTAATGCCGCCGTGGCCTGCGCCCTTGATGACATCGCCACACAGCTTGAAGCCGCCGTTTCCGCCGGCACGCCCCTGAACCAGGCTCTGCAGGAATTCCTGCCCCGCGAGTTCAAGGAACATTCGCCGGTTGTCTTCAACGGCAACGGCTATTCCAACACGTGGCCCAAGGAAGCCGAACGCCGCGGTCTGCCCAATCTGAGCAACACCGTTGACGCCCTCGAGCATTACTCCGACCCCGATGTCATGAACGTCTTCCTGCGTCACGGCATCCTCAGTGAACGCGAGATTCTGTCCCGCCAGGAGATTCTGCTCGACACCTACGCCAAGGACATCGAGATCGAAGGCGCCACGCTCCTCGACCTCGTCCGCGGCAAGGTCCTGCCTCCCTGCCGCGCTGCCCAGGCCCAGGCCTGCGACCTCGTCCTCAAGACGAAGAAAGCCGGCATCGAACCCGACGAGGAGATGAAGAATCTCCAGACTATCCGCGGTCATGTTACCAGCATGGAAAAGGCCGTCGGACAGCTTGAAGAGGCCATCGCCAAGGTCAAGGGTATTGAAGGCACTCTCGAAAGGGCCAAGGGTGCCCGCGACCAGATTCTGCCTCTCATGGGCAAAATCCGCGAGGATTCCGACGCTCTCGAGGCCATTGTCGACGACAAGCTCTGGGAGCTCCCGAAGTACTCGGAACTCCTCTGGGTGCATTAATACTTTCTCACAAAGTTGGGGACCCGGAGAGTACATCCCGGGGGGGAAGGTGATTCTCACGGGATCCCCAACCTTTTCAGGCTGTCTGCCTGAAAGGTGTTGCTCCGCTTCTGGGCGGAGCTGGGCAAGAAAGCGGGCAGGGAACGGTAGCGATTCCCTGCCCGCCTTCGGCGCCTTTGGGAGGACTTTCAGTTTTCAGATACTGTGGTATCTTTTGCGCACCTACAAAAATTTCCTTATTTCAGGCCGCTTGCCTGTTTTCACTGCAGGCGGCCTTCTTTTTACGGAGGTCACATGGCACAGACGCTCTCTTTCACCAAGATGCAGGGCTGCGGCAATGATTACGTTTACGTCAATGGTTTTGAGGAGCATATCACGGACCCTGAAAGCTTGGCGAAAAGAGTGTCGGACCGGCATTTCGGCATCGGTTCCGACGGCCTCGTCCTGATTCTTCCCTCGAATAAGGCCGACGTTCGCATGCGCATGTTCAATCCTGACGGCTCCGAGGCCCAGATGTGCGGCAACGCCACCCGCTGCGTGGCCCGGTACGCCTTCGAGCACGGCCTCGTTGCCGATCGCGTCGTCAAAGTGGAAACCGGGGCCGGTGTCCGCGTGGCCAGGCTGCTCCTCGATGGGGGGCGCGTCACCGGAGCGACTGTCGATATGGGCGCTCCCATTCTGGAGGCGGAGAGGATCCCTGTCGCCGTGCGCGAAGGAGAAGATCCCAAAGCTCCCTTCATCGCGAGACCGGTCACCGTTCTTGACAGGGAAGTCAGCATCACAGCCGTGTCCATGGGCAACCCCCATGCCGTCATTTTTCTCGGCGATGGCGATCCCAGCCTTGAGAGCCTGGATCTTCCCCGCATAGGACCTGTTTTCGAGCATCTTCCTCTTTTCCCCGAGCGCGTGAATACCGAATTCGTCCGCGTTGAATCCCCCACTACCGTATCCATGCGGGTCTGGGAGCGCGGCACAGGCGAAACCCTTGCCTGTGGCACCGGAGCCTGCGCAACGGCAGTAGCCTGTTTTCTGAACAAGCTCACAGACCGTACCGTGCAGGTGAAGCTCAGGGGCGGAACGCTCCAGATTAATTTCAACGAACAGGACGGGCACGTGTATATGACCGGTCCCGCTGAACCTGTTTTCGAAGGAAAACTGTATCTCTAGTCCCTTTGCCGCCGGCCTTCTCCCGGCGGCGATCCCCCCCTCCAACATGAGGATATCTTCATGATTTCTGTCAATCAGAACTATCTCAAGCTGCAGAAGAGTTACCTTTTCACAGACATCGCCCACAAAGTCGCTGCCTATAAAAATGAACATCCCGAGGCTAGGGTCATCAGCCTCGGCATCGGCGATGTTACCCGTCCTCTTGCTCCCGCTGTGATCAGCGCCCTGCAGAAAGCCGTTGCCGAGATGGGCACGAAGGAAGGCTTCCACGGCTACGGTCCCGAGCACGGCTACCTCTTTCTCAGAGAGGCCGTGGCCAGAGAGTACGCGGCCCTCGGCGTGAAACTTGATACTGAAGAAATTTTCATAGGCGACGGCGCCAAAAGCGATGTGGGCAATTTCCAGGAGCTCCTTTCCAATGATGCCGTTGTGGCCGTGACAGACCCGGTTTATCCCGTCTACGTTGACTCCAACGCTATGGCGGGAAGGGCCGGTAATCCCGTGGCAGGCGGCCGTTTTGACAGGCTTGTCTATCTTCCCTGTACCGCCTCAAATAATTTCGTTCCTGCCTTTCCCGACAAGGCCCCTGATATTGTCTACCTCTGCTATCCCAACAACCCCACGGGCACGGTCCTGAAGGCCGACGAGCTCAGGGCCTGGGTAGAGTATGCCCGCAAAAACGGCGTGCTCATCCTTTACGACGCGGCCTATGAGTCCTACATCACCGAGCCCGGCGTTCCGCATTCCATTTATGAGATTGACGGCGCCAGCGAAGTAGCCGTGGAGTTCAGAAGCTATTCCAAGATTGCCGGCTTCACAGGCCTGCGCTGCTCCAGCGTTGTCGTGCCGCTCGATCTGAAGATTTCGGACGGCAGGGGCGGAACAGTGCAGCTCAACGGCCTGTGGAACAGGCGTCAGTGCACGAAGTACAACGGCTGTCCCTACATCGTGCAGCGTGCCGCCGAGGCCGTGCACACTCCCGAGGGCAAAAAGCAGGTCATGGAAACGGTGCACGGTTATCTGGAGAACGCAAGGGTGCTCGTTTCCGCTATGAAGGGACTCGGTCTCTCGGTCTATGGCGGCGTGAACGCCCCCTATATCTGGGTTTCAACGCCGGACGGCATGGATTCCTGGTCTTTCTTTGATCATCTTCTGCATAAGGCTTCCCTTGTGTGCACTCCCGGCGCCGGCTTCGGCCAGAGTGGCGAAGGTTATGTGCGTCTGACCGCCTTTGGAACTCCCGAGGACACGGCCGAGGCCATTCGCAGGTTGCAGTCCCTTTAAATAGCAAGTAGGTTGGTTACCCCCGCAGGCGGATTCCCCCCGGAGAGATGGAGTCGCATCTTTTCCCGCTTACGCAAATAGAGAAATTACACACTCAAGGTGGTTTTTGCTTATGTGCAGAATCGGTTCCATCAAGAGTCGGGAGCCGGTGCCTCCGTCGCTCGCCCTGAAGCTCATGATCCCCCAGCAGGAGGGGCATGACAATTCGGGTTTTGCTATGGTGATGCAGGATCTCGACGGCGCCTTCAGGCATTATAAGAAACAGCCCCTGCTTTCCATGGCCTGCACCGCCCGCGGCGTGCAGCTCGTCAACGAATACATGGAACAGCACGGGTTCGTTCAGATGGCCCAGTGGGTTCCGGACGTCGATAAAAAGCCCGGCCTGCGTATCGCGGCCATGCCCCGTTACGTCTTCCGCAATTACGATTACCCCGAGGTCTATCAGTACAGAAGCCAGGAAGAGAGGGAAGATCTTCTTCTCGATACCCGCCTCGCCCTGCGCGAACTGCTCGCCAAAGAGAATAACGGCTATGTCTATTCCTTCTGGCCGGATGTCCTGACCCTCAAGGAAATCGGCGATCCCGCCGATATCGCCACGTACTTCAGGCTGTGGAAGGAAGACGGCCGTCTTCTGGCCCGCAATATCGTTGCCCAGTGCCGCCAGAACACCAACTACGCTATCGTGCGTTACGCCGCCCATCCTTTCTTCCTGCAGGGCTACACGCTCTGCGCCAACGGCGAGAACACATTCTTCACCAAGAACAAGGAATTCCAGAAGTCCCTTCACCGCGGCTACATCGGGTTCGAGTCGGACTCCCAGAACTTCCTCTACACTCTTCACTACGTGCTGCATGAGCTGCACTGGCCCATCCGTTACTACAAGCACGTCATCACTCCGCTGCCTTTCGAGGAAATCGAAAAGCGCCCGGACCGCGACGTCCTCAGGCTTATCCGCCAGTCTCTGGCCCATCTCGAGATCAACGGCCCCAACGTCATCATTGGCATGCTGCCTGACGGCAAGATGATTACCTGCTGCGATTCCAAGAAACTTCGTCCTGTGGTGATCGGCAGGGATGAGAACATGGTCGTTATCTCCTCCGAGGTTTGCGGCCTCAATGAAGTGATGCCCGACCGTGACATCACGAATGATATCTATCCGAACGAGCGCGAGCTAATCGAGATAGATAATGACCTGGAGGTGCGCAGATGGAAGCAATGAGCACGCAGGACGTTACGTTCAATGACCTTAACTGGAAAATCGAATACGATCCTGAAAAATGCACGATGTGCGGCTCCTGCGTGGCGGCCTGCACCTTTGACGCCATTGAGGTGACTGTCGAGCGCAGGGATCGCACCGTATCCCGCGAGGGATGCCCCACTCCTGTACAGGAGCACGTGGCCAGAGCCGTCATCCGCCAGAAGAACGGCACCGCCAGTTCCTGCTCCGGCTGCGGCATGTGCGAGAAAATCTGCCCCAATAAGGCCATCCATCCCGTCCGCAACCCCGACGCCCGCACCCCGCTCCTTACCCGCGGCAAGGGGCCTGTAAAGCGCGGCGGCCGCAAGAATGTGCACGCTGTGCGCACCCTGGATTCCATCATCGTGGGCCGTATATCCCAGATGACTGACCCCGCTCTGGACAGCGAGCGCCATACCTTCGATGTGCGAGCTCCTCTTGGGCGCGTTCTGCCTGTCGATTCCCTGCCGCTCGGCATTGACGGGGACAGCCTTGTCCTGCGCGGGCACACTCCGCCTGTGCGCTGGATTTACCCTCTGATTTTCTCCGACATGTCCATTGGCGCTCTTTCTACCAGAGCGTGGGAAGCGCTGACTCTGGCCGTGGCCTATCTTAACGAGAAGTGCAACATTCCGATCCGTATGAGTTCGGGCGAGGGCGGTATGCCCATACGCCTGCTTGAAAGCGAACAGCTCAAGTACATGATCATCCAGATCGCCTCCGGTCACTTCGGATGGGACCGCATCATCCGCGCCATGCCCCACATGAAGGAAGATCCCTGCGCCGTGCTCATCAAGATAGGCCAGGGCGCCAAGCCTGGTGACGGCGGCCTTCTGCCCGCTGCCAAGGTTGGCCCGCACATTTCGGCCATCCGCGGCGTGCCCAAGGCGACTCTGCATTCCCCGGCCAACCATCAGGGCCTGTACTCCATTGAGGAGTCCGTGCAGAAAATGCATCTCTCCCTCAATGCAGCCTTTGGCTTCCGTGTGCCCGTGGCCATCAAGTGCGCGGCCTCCTCGACGTCCGTTCCGGTGTACAACAACCTCCTCCGCGATCCCTACAATATCTGCGGCGGATTCTTTATCGACGGCGTGCAGGGCGGCACGGGTGCAGCCAATGAGGTCTCCCTTGACCACACCGGCCATCCCATCGTCTCCAAGCTCCGTGACTGCTATCTCTCTGCAGTGGCCCAGGGCCGTCAGGGACAGATTCCCCTGTGGTGCGGCGGCGGCATCGGCATGACCGGTAACGCCGCGGCTGATGCCTTCAAGATGATCTGCCTTGGCGCCAACGGAGTTTTTGTTGGCAAGATTCTCATTCAGCTGCTCGGCTGCATCGGCAATGAAAATGGCCGCTGCAACAGATGCAATACGGGTAAATGCCCCACGGGCATCTGCACGCAGGACGCCAGACTGATGAAGCGCCTGGACGTCGACAAGGGCGCTCAGAACGTTGTTGATTACGTCCTCGCCTTCGACAGCGAAATCCGTAAGCTTCTGGCCCCCATTGGCAACAGCTCTCTGCCTGTGGGCCGTTCTGATGCTCTCGTCACGACTGATCGGGCTGTGGCTGACAAGCTCGGCATCCAGTATGCGTGCTGATGCCTGAGCTGCAAGGAGATTCTTTATGCTGACCATCCATACACTGCACGATCATACACGTATGTCCACCCAGGATCTGCTGCTTTCCATCGAGAAAGCGGTGAACAAGGGTGAGACGGATTTCTACGTTGATGCGTCCGGACAGCACGACATCGGCGGCCCCCTCTGGAACAAAGAGGGCAAGAAGCTGACCTTTACGGTGACCAACCCGGGGCAGAGAGTAGGCTGCATGGCCCTGCCCAATACCGAGGTAATCGTCAAGGGATCGGCTCCTGCCGACGTGGGCTGGCTGAACTCCGGCGGCCGCATCACGGTCAAACTGTGGGCAGGCGAGTACAAAGCCTTTGTGGAAATTCTCGATCAGGGCCGCGGCATCCCGCCGGAGGCGCTCACGCACCTGACGGAGGCGTTTTACCGCGTGGACAAGTCGCGCTCGCGCGCACAGGGCGGCGCAGGCCTTGGTCTGTCGCTGTGCAATGAGATCGTGCAGCTGCACGGCGGCACGATGCAGTTTGAGAGCCGCGTCGGCAACGGCACGGTCGTGACCGTGGAGCTGAAAGGAGGCCGCATATGAAGCCGTGGATGCGCACCGCACTGGCGGTCGCGCTCGTGCTGGCGATCGCGGCGGGTGGATTTTTCCTGCCAAACCTTGTGGCCGCGCGGCTCGACCGCGCGGATCAGGACACGGCGTTTTCCCTCAGCACCGGCGACGAGCAGGGTCCGGCCACCGTTCTGCGCCGGAAACTGACCGACGGCATGCAGAACCTGTTTTACGGCGCCGAAGATCCCGTCGAGCTCGACGAGAGCGCCGCGGCGCACACGCTGGCCGAGATGACGCAGTACGCGCAGGAGCTGCTGGGCGCGCTGGAAAAGGACAGCGCGCTGTTCGGCGGCGGCTTTTCCGTGGAGGAGGGCGCGACCGTCCAGTACGCGAGCTACGGCAACGGCTTCGTCCTCTGGGGCATCGCGCTGAGCAATCCGCGCGGCGATACGGCGTCCTTCCTGCTCGATGATGCGACCGGCTGCGTGCTGGCGCTCAGTTATACGTTTTCGGACAGCTATGCCTTCCAGATCCGGCAGAACGACCTGTGGGATTACCTGCTGCGCGTGTTTGAAACCCGCGTCGGCGCCACGGTCGCGGCCGCGCTCGGCGTGCCGTACGACGAGGTGCAGATCCCGATGCCGGAAGCGGCGAAAAAAATGCTCGGTCTGCGCACAAGCGGTGGAAACACCGTTCCCCTGCAGCTGCTCAACGCCGGAAACGAGGGCAGTTACAACGACGGCATGGACAGCAGCATCACCGACTACCTGCAGTTTTATGACCCGGACGCCGACACGGCCTTTTCCCTGCCGGCGTGGCGCGTGGAAAATACTTTGTATTTCAACGCACAATGATGCCGTTTCGATGCCAAAGCGTTGCCGGACGGATCACAGTCTCCGCTAAGATGGGGTCATACCCGCTTCGCGGAGACTTTTTTCGTCAGGAGATGTCCATCATGCAGATACAGGATCAGCCTCACATCGGCGTGCTCGGCGCAGACCCGGCCGCCATCACACAGTTCCTGCGCCGCGTGCAGGCGCTAGGCGGAGAACACGCCGTCCTGCTGCCGCTGAGCCCGGCGGCCGTGCCGGACTGCGAACCGTATCTGTGCGGAGCGTCCACACAGCCGCCCCTGCCGAAGCTGCGCGCAGCGGCGGAGGTGCTGGCCGCCTCCGGCTGCACGGTCATCGCCGTGCCGGACAGCGCGGGCATTTTCTGCGAGCAGCTCACGGCGGCAGCCGGCATCCCGGTGCTGAGCACGGCGGACACGGTGCTGCCGCAGCTGGTCGGCGCGCTGCGGCAGCGCGTGAGCATACTGTGTACGCCCGGCGTGCGCGCCGCCAATGTCTACGGTCTCGCCGCGCGGCGCTATGGGCTGCACTGCAGCTATCCCGACGCGCCCGTGCAGGCGCTGCTCGGCTGTGTGCAGCCGGAGAAAGCGTGCAGTGAGCAGGTGCTGCGCTCGATCATCGAGCTGGAGCTTGCCCGCGGCAATGACTGCGTCGTGCTTGACAGTGCACAGCTATGCGCCGCGTTTGCGCACTTCGGGCTCGCCGCGCACTATCCGCAGGTATTTGACGGTATGGAGCTGCTGGCGCAGGCCGCGCTGCAGCAGAGCGCCGCGGCATCCGACGCCCGCCGCGCATAAGACAGCAAACGGCTGCGCGCCCCGAGTG
>ENA-ORSS01002894-ORSS01002894.1-human-gut-metagenome-genome-assembly--contig:-NODE-2894-length-14664-cov-4.694640_pt1 | contig 14664 bp, 11 predicted proteins | sample MGYA00241899_ERZ509162 | MGnify/ENA primary metagenome ERZ509162 (study PRJEB26280, sample SAMEA2338641) | human gut metagenome | biome: human gut; feature: human-associated habitat; material: faeces... | reverse complement strand
CCACCGCCTCGGCAACGTCCGTGCGCCCCTTGAGTGCCGGGTTCTTGGTCTCCATGATCTCGGTCACTTTCTCAATCGCCGCACCGAACAGATCGCGCAGCAACACAACGTTGCCCGTCCGGGTCGCCAGCTTGGCGCCGTTGACGGACACCGTACCGTAGGGCACGTGTACCAGCTCATCATACCAGTCATAGCCCATCAGCTCAACGACCTTGAACCACTGCCGGAAATGCAGGATCTGCTGGGCAGAGGTTACGTAGATGCACTTGTCAAAATGGTACTCCTGCTTGCGGTACACCGCCGCCGCAATGTCGCGGGTGGGGTACAGCGTGGAGCCGTCCCGCTTGAGAATCAGGCAGGGGGGCATATCGTAGGCGGACAGATCCACAATGGATGCGCCGTCATCCAGCTTCAGCAAACCTTTGTCGCGCAGCTTCTGCACCTGCGCCGGCATTTTGTCGGTGTAGAAGGATTCGCCCTTGTAGCTGTCAAAGGTAATGTCCAGCTGGCGGTAGGTTTTCTGGTACTCCTCCAGGCTGATCTGCACGAACCACTTCCAGAGTGCGATATTGTCCGGGTCGCCCATCTCCATTTTGTGGAACTCGGCGCGCGCCTTTTCCGCCAGCACCGGGTCGGGCGCGATGCCCTCCGCCTCGTTGCCGCTGATGGCGTTATTGATCCGGACATACAGGCTGACCAGCTCATCAATGCCGCCGGTCTCCACTGCCTCCCGGGAGCCCCACATCCGGTATGCCAGAATCAGCTTGCCGAACTGCGTCCCCCAATCCCCCAGATAGTTGATGCCGATGCAGCTATACCCGGCAAACTCGTGCAGTTTCTTGAGTGAGTGCCCGATAACAGTCGTCCCCAGATGCCCGATGTGGAAGGGCTTGGCGACATTCGGGGAGGAATAATCCAGCACGACTACCCTGCCCTGCCCGATGTCGGGCGCGCCGTAGTTCTCCTTCTCCTCCAGGATGCGGGGAACCAGTCTGCTCAGCAGGTACGCACCGGAAAGGTAAATATTCAGGGACCCGTTGACGGCTTCGGCACGCCCCACGCCGGCGCCGCCGATGCAGGGGGCGAGGGCGTTTGCAATCTGCGCCGGAGAGCGGCGCAGGATACGGGAAAGCTTGAAGCACGGCAGGGCGATATCGCCCATGGCGGGGTCGGGGGGGTATTCCAGCAGGTTGAGAATGTCGGTCTCGGTCAGCGCCGCGGCACCCTCCGGGGAAACCGTCTTTACGCCGCCGAGGATCTCTCCTGCCAGCAGTTGCTTGATCTGCAGCATCATACTGTGGGTTCCTTTCTGATCATGTCATAACCGACTCATTATATCACGGTCTGTTTTTGATTGCAAGTGTTTTTTTGTGAATTGCGCAAAACGACACATTACTTTCACGTCAGCGTCTGCCCCGTGACCGCCAGCGCCTTCCCATCCACAAAGTGCATGAGGGCGGCGCGATCCAGCAGGAGCTGGGCTCCACGCATACCGGCACTGACCGCGATCTTATCCAGGGAAAGCGCGGAAGCGTCAAAGAAGGTAGGAAACTTTTTCTTCATGCCGATGGGAGAACAGCCGCCGCGGATGTATCCGGTCAGGGAAAGCAGATCCTTGACGTGCACCATCTCGATTTTCTTGTTCCCGGTCAGGGAAGCGGCGGTGCGCAGGTCGATTTCCAATGCGACGGGGATGCAGAAACCCAGATAGCCGGTCCTGTCCCCGTGGGCGACCAGCGTTTTGAATATCATTTCGGGCGGATAGGAAAGCTGCTCGGCGATATGGACGCCGGACAGATCGTTCTCGTCCACCTCATAGGTCAGCACCTCATAAGGAATCCTTGCCGCATCCAGCATGCGCATGGCATTGGTGCGCGGCAAAGCGGAACCGTGAGCGGATTTTGACATGGCTATACCTCTTTTCCTGTGTGCGCCGTCAGAGGCGCTCTCCCTCGGCGATCAGCTCGCGGGCGGCGGCGCGCTGGGAATCGGTCAGATCCAGACCGCCCAGAATGCGCGCTATCTCGTCCACGCGCTCCTCCGGTTCCAGACAGCGCACCGAGGTCTCTGCCCTGCCGTCTACCTCGTGCTTTTCGATGCGGTACTGCGCATCCGCCAGCGACGCGATCTGCGCCGAGTGCGTCACGCAGATAACCTGCCCGCACCGGGCAATGCGCCGCAGTTTGATGCCGACTTTTCGCGCGGTGCGCCCGGAGATTCCGGTGTCAATCTCGTCGTATATCGACACGCCCACCCCGTACTTTTCGTTCAGCACGCTCCGCAGTGCCAGCATGATGCGGGACAGCTCGCCGCCCGAGAGCGCCGACACGGGCTTGAGCACGTCCTCACCGCAAAAGCCGTAGGCGGCAAGCTGATCGCGCGCCTCCTGCGGCGTGCACTTGCACTCGTAGAGCATCGTGTCGAGCATGGAGCGTTCCGGCACGGCGAAGCGCACGATCTGCGGCAGGTATGCCGTGCGCACGGACGGCCCGCGCTGCACCCAGCCGGTGTCCGGCGTCTCCTCGTTCATGACGAGGCGCAAAAATGTCGTCTTGCCGGCGCCGTTGTCGCCGATGAGGGCGATGTGCTCGCCGCCGGTCACGGTCAGGTCGAGATCGTGAAAGAGCGTGCGTGCGCCGTAGCGCTTGCCGAGCCCCGCCATGGTCAGCACGTCGTCGCCGCGAAATTCCTGTGCGGTGAAGTGCACATTGAGCTTGCGCGCCTCGGTCGGCCGGGCGGTCGTCTCAAGCTTTTCCATGCGTTTTTCGATGGAAAACGCGCGCTTGTGCAGCTTGTCGCTGCCCATGAACGCCCAGAGGTGCAGCTTTGCTGCCGCCTCCGTGAGCTGCTGGAGCTTGGCCTGATCCTTCTCGTATTTTTTGAGCTGCTCGTCAAAGCGGCGCTGCCGCTCAACGACGTAAAAGCTGTAGTTGCCGCTGTAGAATTCGGCCTCGCCGGACGTGAAGTCGATCGAGCGCTGCACGACGCGGTCGAGAAAATACCGGTCGTGGCTGATGACGAGCACCGTGCCGCGGAAATGCAGCAGGTACGTCTCGAGCCACTCGGTCGCGCGCAGATCGAGGTGGTTGGTCGGCTCGTCGAGCAGGAGGATATCCGTGTCCTCCAGGATGAGCCGCGCGAGGTTCACGCGCGTTTTTTCCCCGCCGGAGAGCGAGTCAAACGGCTGCGCGCGCATCGCGGCCGGGATGTCCAGACCGTTGGCGACGCGGTTGCGCTCGTGCTCCATGTCGTATCCGCCGAGGCGGCGGAAGTTTTCCGACAGGCGGTCGTATTCGGCCAGCAGCGCGGGGGAACTGTCGGACGCCATGCGCGCGGTCAGCTCGTTCATGCGCGCCTCCATGTCATAGAGACGCCGGTGTGCCTCGCGCAGCACGTCCTCCGTTGTCCAGCCGTCGGGGTAGACCGGGATCTGCGAGATCAGTCCCAGCCGCCGTCCGGCGGCAATGGACACCGTGCCGGCGTCCGGCTGCAGTTCGCCCGAGAGGATGCGGAAAAACGTCGTCTTGCCGCAGCCGTTGCGCCCGAGGATGCCCACACGCTCACCGGCGTTGACGTCGAATGTGATACCTTTTAATATGTCATTGCCCTGCTCAAAGCCCTTGACGAGCCCGCGGACGGATAGATCGATCATGTGTGACTCCTAAGTTACTTGTTCACGGCTGCTTGCAGCACGGTGTTGGCCACGGCGCCCGCGTTTGTCAGACCGCCGCCGGCGTTCTCCACCAGCACGACGAAGGCGTACGGGTGCGCATCGTCGAGCAGGAAGCCCGTGAACCATGCGTGCGACGTGCCGTCGCCGACTTCGGCGGTGCCGGTCTTGGCGCAGAGATTCAGTCCCGGGAAACGGTTCGTGCCGTAGTGCGCCGAGACGTTGTAGTTCATCATGTCGCGCAGCTTGTTGGCGGTCGTGGCGCTCAGCAGGGTCGTGCTCGAGCCGCTGGGCGTGTCGAGCAGCAGCGACGGCTCCACGACGCTGCCGCCGTTGGCGATGGCCGAGACGTAGCGCAGCATGGAGTACGGGCAGATGAGGTCCTCATACTGACCGATGCCCGACCATGCGAGGTTCGCGCTGCCGGACGCGCCCTTGGTGAAGCTGCCGGCCATCGTCGGGATGCCGCTCAGCGACTGGGAATCGAGGAAGCCGAGCTTCTTGGCGTAGCTCTCGATGGTGTCCGCGCCGAGCTCGAGCGAGATCTGCGCGAACGCGCAGTTGCAGGAGTTTGCCAGCGCGTCCTCGAACGTCTGACTGCCGTGCACGCCCGTGCACTTGACGCTCACGCCGTTGACGTCCAGACTGCCCGCGCAGGAGAAGCGGCGGCTGTCGATGTCCTTGATGTTCTCGATCGCGGCGGCGGAGGTGATGAGCTTGTAGATCGAGCCCGGTGTGAACGAGCCGTTGATGCAGCGGTTGATGTATGCGCCGTCCGGCACGTCGCCGTCAACGGCCGGGTCGATGCTCGGCCCGGAGACCATGCACAGCACCTCGCCCGTCTTGTAATTGCTCACGAGCACGGCGCCCTTGCGCCCGGCGAGTGCCTCGTAGGCCGTGACGCACAGGCTCGAATCAAGTGTGAGCGCGACGGTGTGTCCGTCGGTCGCATAGGTGCCGGTGATGGGGTTGTAGCCCGAGAGCTGCTTGGAAAACGCCTTGAGTGCGCCGGTGCCGATGTTGCCGGTGTAGTCGCCGACGGCCTGATAGCAGGCCTTGCGCACGGCGGCATCCTCGGCGTAGCTGCGCGAACCGCCGCTGGCGGTCGCAAGCACAACACCGCTGCGGTCGGTGAGTGTGCCGGTGTTGAGCACGCCGCTGGTGTAGACACTGCTGTTGGCGGCAAAGGTCGCCCACTCAGCGCCGTGTTCGATGTAGCGCACGATGTACACGCCGATGCCGCCGAGCACCAGCACGGCGACGAGCAGCGCGCTCATGGCGCGGCGTTTGACTTTATTCATGCCTGCGCCTCCTTTTTGCTGCGCGACGGCAGCCGCACCACGAAGCTTGCGCCGCGCCGGGTGTCGGCCGCCTTGATGTAGGCCAGCAGCATCCAGCACGAGAGCATACTCGACCCGCCCTTGGACACGAACGGGAACGTCACGCCCGTGAACGGCAGGATGTCCAGCACGCCGAACACGTTGAGCGACATCTGCACGAGCATGAGCGTCACGGTGGCGCAGCCGGCGATGACGTAATACGACGAGCGGCCCTGTGCCGCGTTTTTGACGGTGAAGATGGCCAGCGCGATGATGGCCAGCATTGCACACAGCGCCACGATCAGGCCGAGCTCCTCACACAGGACGCCGAAGACCATGTCGGTGTTTGCGGCGAAGATGTTTTTCAGCCAGCCGCAGCCCGCGCCCTGTCCGAACAGACCGCCGGAGGCGGCCGCGCTCAGTGCGCGCGTCTGCTGATAGCCCGCGCCGGAGACGTCCTCCCACACGTGCCCCCAGGTGGCAAAGCGCTGTGCCACGTGCGGCTTGATGCTCAGCACGAGCGTGCCCGCCATGGCGGCGGACGTTACGGCCAGCAGGACGGTGGCAATGCTGCCTGAGCGCATGAAGGCGATGACGAGGAACGTCGCAAAGAAGATGAGCGCCGCGCCGAAGTCGCCCATCAGGGCGAGGCCGCCCACGCAGATGGCGGAAAAGGCGATGAAGAGCAGAATGCTCTTGCTGCGGAACATCCGGTTGAGCGACGTCGCGCCGACATAGATGAACGCGACCTTGATCAGTTCCGACGGCTGCAGGGAGAAGCCCGCGATCGTCAGCCAGTTTTTCGCGCCGAACACCTCGCTTGCGGCAAAGAGGTTCAGCGCCAGCAGCGCCAGCGAGATGATGGCCGCCGGCCAGCGCAGCGCCTTGACATGGCTCAGGTCACGCAGCCACCAGCCGAGCAGGAAAAACAGCACGATGCCCACGAGGATGAGGATGATCTCCTTGGTGAGGTCATTGGGCGTGCTCGTCGCGCAGACCTCCAGCCCGAGCGAGCAGAGGAAAAACGCGATCGTCTCTACCTCAAAGCCCGAGCGGTCCATCGTGCGCATGAGCACGTAGCAGAACCACTGCGTGAGCACGAGTGCAGTGTAGGCCATCAGGATGCCCAGCAGGTGCGCGCTGTCGGCCGAGGACACGAACTCCAGCGCCAGCAGCAGCTCAAACACCGTCAGAAAAAACAGCGTGCCGCCGGCGGAGACGTTGCGCCCCGCGATCGTGCGGCGCTGCTCCTGCACGGCGCGGCGATCCTCGCTCATGTCGGCGAATTTGAGCATATGCGTCGAGCAGCGGAGAATATCGCCGCTGAAGATCTGCGTCGGCTCCGTGATCTGCTCACCGTTGAGGAACACGCCGCCGCTGCGGCTCAGGTCGCTGACGGTCCACTCGCCGGCGTCGTTGCGCATGAGCACGGCGTGGACGTTGGCGACGTCGGCAAAGGGCAGCGTGATGTCCGCGCTGCGGGCACGACCGATCAGACACTCCCAGTGCAGCAGGGGATAGACCTTGCCGTCGGGCGTCACGAGATGGCCCCATGTCTCTGGCTCTGCGCGCCCGTAGAACATGGATGCGACGCAGCGGATGAGCACGATGAGTGCGATGACCGGCAGAATGAAATGCGCGGCCTGCGCGGCGTAGACAGTTACGGCAGACACGGCGTCCGCCTCCTTTCCGAAGCTCCCGCACGGGGAGCAATACATATTTATCTATAGAAACCGATAAAAAATCAAACTATTATACCACGTCAAAAACCCATTGACAACTCCTGCCGGGCATCCTACAATGAGCACATGATGAAACAGACGAAATTTTGGATCCTTTTGTTCGCCGCGCTCGCAATTTTGGGCTGCGGCGCCTTTTTGCTGCTGCGCAGTCATGGGCAGACGGGGCAGACCGCCGTCATCCGCGTTGACGGGGATGTCTATCAGCGCATCGACCTGCGCGCCGTGACCATACCATATGATATAGAAGTGCAGACCGAATGGGGCAGCAACACCGTGCACGTCGAGCCGGACGGCGTGTCCGTCACGCACGCCGACTGCCCGGATCACCTGTGCGTCAAGCAGGGGAAGATCACGTCCTCTGCCATCCCGATCGCCTGCGTGCCGCACCATCTGACGGTGCAGATCGAGGGGACGCCATGAAGGGGACGAAGCGGTTGGCCGTTCTGGCCATGTTTACCGCCATCGCGCTGACGATCTTTGTTGCCGAGGCGCAGATCCCGCCTGTCGTGCCGATCCCCGGCGTGAAGCTCGGTCTCGCCAACATCGTCACGCTCATCGCCATGGCACTGCTCGGCCGGCGGCAGGCGGGGGAGATCCTGCTCGTGCGCATCGTGCTCGGCAGCGTTTTTACCGGCGGCGTGTCGGCAATGCTCTTTAGCATTGCGGGCGGTGTGCTTGCTTACCTCGTCATGTGCCTGACCATTCGCCGTCTGCCGGAGCGGCTGCTCTGGGTCGTGAGCGTGCTGGCCGCCTTCGGACACAATGCCGGGCAGCTGCTGGTCGCCGTCTGGGTCACGGGGACCCCGTCCATTCTGGTGTATGCGCCCGCGCTCGTCGCGGCGAGCATGGTCACCGGCGCGTTCACCGGCGTGGCCGCCGTGTATCTTGTGCGCGCGCTGCGCAAAACGGGGCATTTCCCGCAGACGTGAGACGGAACTGTCGCTGTTTTGTAACATTTTGAGGCGCAGGTTCTTAAAATATTCTGAAAATTGAAAACCGCAGTTTTTTGAAAACTGCGGCTTTGTTGTGCAGAATCTACAAAAAACGCGCAAAAACTATGGTAATCTACATCAAAAAGCGGAGCGAAAAGATTTCATAAATGTTAAATCTGTTTTAAGTATTGACTTCCGGACGCGGGCGCGCTATAATGCATCCGCAATTGGAAGATGGGAAGATTTAGGTTGGCATTTGCCGGTTACAAAGCCTCATTCTTCCCGGATCCATATGCCGAGAATACATAAAAACCCAGATGAACATACATCGTCAGACCCTTTTGATGCTTATGAATACGATCAACAAATTTGAACAACCGAATACGGAGCAGGCGGATCGCCGCTGCGCGTTTTCGCGCTCGTTCACGCGGATGTTCGATCGCCTGTGCGCCTTTCTGGACGAGCGCATCGGCGGCGCGTCGGAGCTGATCGATGCCTGTCAGAGTGTGGCGGATCGCTTCTGGCACAGCAAGCTGTACTTCCCGGTCTGCTTTCTGATGCTCGCCGTGTTCATGGCGGTGGGGCAGCCGGTCATCGGCGGCGTGCTGGTCATGTCCACGCTCATTTTCCTGCTGCTGTTTTGTGACGATCTGCTGAGCATCCTCTTCCCGGTCGTGCTGCTGGCCATGGTGGGCACGGAGTTTTATGACGAGCTCTATAGTCTGCTGCGCTTCTGGTGGATCGGGCTGCTGGCTGTGGCGGCGCTGCTCGTGCACATCGGGGCCTATGCCCGCGCACCGCGCAACGGCGGCTGCATGCACGGTCTGGTGGCCGTGTCGGTCGCGACGCTGCTCGGCGGCCTCGGCTTTATCTCCCGCGAGGAGTATTTTTCGCCCACCGCGCTGTACTATTCGCTTGGTCTCGGCGTCGTGATGCTGCTGATCTACCTGCTGCTGCGCAGCGAGGCCGATCGCCCGCGCGACTACGACATCGCCGAGCGCATGCTCCAGATCCTCTATGCCGGCGGCCTGTTCACGGGCTTTGTGGTCACGCTGTTTTACGTGCGCAATTTCCACGAGTTCGTGCAGAGCTTTGCCACGCTCTATTTTGAGTATCGCAACTTCAGCGCCACGATGCTGCTGATCTCGATCCCCGCCGCGGCGTACTTTGCCGCGCATGACCGGCGGCACTTCGCGTCGGTCGTGTTCATGTATCTCATGATGCTCATGACCGGCTCGCGCAGCGGTCTGATCTTCGGCACGGCGATGCTGCTGCTGTGCCTCGCCTTTGTGTACTACTGCAATCCGGAGCGCCGCGCGGTCTACCGCCGCGTCGGGCTTATCAGCCTGATCCCGGTGATCGCGCTGCTCATTGCGATCGTGCCGCGGCTGTTTGCCTCGCGCATGGTCGACGGCACGCTCATCTCCCCGGATGACAGCCGCTATACGTTCTTTATCCAGGGCCTGCTGGATTTTGTGAAGAATCCGCTCTTCGGCTGCGGCCTCGGATCGATGCACAATGCGCCGATCTTCCTCGGCGTGGAGGGTAGCATCGTCTGGTACCACAATCTTATCGCGCAGATCCTCGGCAGTATGGGTCTGGTCGGTGCAGTCGGCTACAGCTGGCTGTTTTATGACCGCGTGCGTCTGCTCTGGCGCAAGCGCAGCCGCACGACGATGGCCTTCGCGCTGTCCTACTTTGCCATGCTGCTCATCTCTATGACGAACCCGGGCATGTTCTGTCCGATGCCGAATGCGCTGCTCATGGTGGCCATGTTTGTGGTCGTCGAGCGGCAGCCCGATACCGCTGCGGTGCCGGTCAAGGTCGGCTCCGCGAGAGCCACGGAAAGGAGATCCTACTGATGAAACGTTTCCAGCTTCTCACCACTGCGATTTTTCTGTTCTGCACGCTGCTGATCGCCGGGTGCACCGGCCGCGGCGTCGAGGCCCAGACGACGCCCGCCCCGGAGGCGACGCCGACTGCAACGACGAACATTCAGGCCGGCATCCAGACCGGTGACAATGAGGTCAATAAGATCCTCGCCGGCGCGTGGGCGTTTGAGCGCACGGACGCCGAGAAGAAGGCGGATGACTCCGTCAAGCAGCTTCTGCCCGAGGCGGACACCGGCGCGAAAACGGCCACCGAGATCAAAGAGCCCGGCACGATCCGCGAGCTGATGTTCCGCGTCAACGGTACGGGCAGCTACACGGATGCTGACGGCGCGGCACAGGCGTTTGAGTTTGCGCTCAACGGCGATAACCTGACGCTCGCGCTTGAAAACGGCACGGTGCAGATGTTCCGCTGCACGCTCGAAAACGGTCTCATGTACCTCACGCCGATGAGCAACAACGGCGCGTATCAGGCCTTCACCGACGTGTTCCGCCAGACGCAGAGCACTGCGGATGCGTCCGCAAACTGAATCCGCTTACAGCCTTCGGCCGGACGCAGCGGCGTCCGGCCGAATTTCTTTTTTCGCGATTTCAGAAAAATTTCAGGATTTTCCCCGCGACCTGTGCTATAATCAGGCGCATCCCCAACGGGAAAGGAGACCCCATATGTCCCGAAAGAAAAGAAAGCGCGGCCGCGGCCGCGTTCTGATCCTCGTGGTGCTGCTGGCGCTGATCGTGTTCGGCGTGTTTGCGCGCGGCATCTTCACGAGCGGCAAGACGACCACCGAGCATGCGCAGCGCGAGCTGCACACCTACGCCGAGCAGCACGAGACCTCGCTCGCCGATTACCCGGATGCGCTCGTGCAGCTGTACGCCCGCAACCCGGACGCGCGCGATTTCGTGCGCGACTACCCGAAGAAGAAGGATCTCACCCCGACGATCGACCTCAGCAATCTCTCCGGGTCAAAGACCGTGCCGCTGCTGCTGCAGTGGGACGAGCGCTGGGGCTACCGCGAATACAACGAGAGTATCATCGGCCTTGCCGGCTGCGGACCGACGTGCCTGTCGATGGCGACGATCTATCTTACCGGCGACACGACGAAGGATCCGCTCTGGATGTGCCGGTTTGCCGAGCAGAATCAGTTCAACGTCCCCGGCAGCGGCAGCAAGTGGGCGCTCATCTCCGAGGGCGGGCGGATGCTCGGCCTTGACGTGACGCAGATCTCACTGGATAAGGACCGCATCTACCGCAATCTGGACGTCGGCAACCCGATCATCGTGGTCGTCGGCCCGGGCGATTTTACGACTGACGGGCATTTTCTCGTCCTGACCGGGCACAGCGGCGACAAGATCACGCTCAACGACCCGAACAGTCCCACGAACTCGGCCAAGAGCTGGGACTACGACACGCTCGCCGGGCAGATCCAGGCGCTCTGGGTGCTGCGCCGCGCGGGCTGATAAAAAACAGCGCCATCCAATCGGACGGCGCTGTTTTCGCGCGTTTGTGGGCTTGCGGTGTGCGGGCAAATGGGCGTATAATAACGCTATCTGAGATTTTAGCGAAAAGAGGTTACAGGATGGAATACCGTCTGGAGCATGACACGATGGGCGAGGTGCGTGTACCTGCCGACTGTTACTGGGGCGCGCAGACGCAGCGCAGCTTTGAAAATTTCCGCATCGGCACCGAGAAGATGCCGCCGGAGGTCATCCGTGCGTTTGCGGTCGTAAAGCTTGCCGCCGCGCGTGCGAATGCACAGCTTGGTGTGCTCGATGCGCGCCGTGCCGGCGCGATCGAGACCGCCTGCCACGAGATCCTTGACGGCTCGCTCGACGGCAACTTCCCGCTCGCCGTCTGGCAGACCGGCAGCGGCACGCAGACGAATATGAACGTCAACGAGGTCATCGCCCACCGCGCCAATGCGCTGCTGGGGGAGACGCTCGTGCATCCGAACGATCACGTCAACTGCTCGCAGAGCTCGAACGACACCTTCCCGACGGCGATGCACGTGGCTGCGCGCGTCGCGCTCGAGGAGCAGGTGCTGCCGGCGCTCGACCGCCTGCTGGCGACGCTTGAGCGCCTGAGCGCGGAGTACCGCGACGTGGTGAAGATCGGCCGCACGCATCTGCAGGACGCCGTACCGCTCACGCTCGGTCAGGAGATCAGCGGCTGGAGCGCCATGCTCGACCATGACCGCGTCATGCTCACGCAGGCGTGCGGCGCGCTGCGCGAGCTTGCCCTCGGCGGAACGGCCGTCGGCACGGGGCTCAACGCGCCGGCGGCGTTCGGCGATCTGGCGGCGGCGGAGATCTCCGCCCTGCTCGGCTACAGCTTCGAGTCCGCGCCGAATAAGTTCCACGCGCTCACGAGCAAGGACCAGATGGTGTTTGCCCACGGTGCGCTCAAGGCGCTGGCAGCCGACCTGATGAAGATCGCAAACGACGTGCGCTGGCTCGCGTCGGGACCGCGCTGCGGCATCGGGGAGCTCATCATCCCGGCCAACGAGCCAGGCTCGTCGATCATGCCCGGCAAGGTCAACCCCACGCAGTGCGAGGCCGTCACGATGGTGGCCGTGCAGGTCATGGGCAACGACACGGCCATCGGCTTTGCCGCCTCGCAGGGCAACTTCCAGCTCAACGTGTTTCTGCCCGTGACGATCTACAACTTCCTGCAGTCGGCGCGGCTGCTTGCGGACGTGATGGATTCGTTTGAGGCCAACTGCGTGCGCGGCATCCGCCCGAATTATGATGCCATTCAGGCGCATCTGGACGCCTCACTCATGCTCGTCACGGCGCTCAACCCGCACATCGGTTATGAAAATGCGGCAAGGATCGCAAAGCATGCCCACGCCACCGGGCAGACGCTCAAGGCCGCAGCCGTGGAGCTCGGCCTGCTCACGGCCGAGGAATTTGACGCATGGGTGCGCCCCGAGAATATGGTGCACCCGAAACAGGAGGACTGACCATGGATTACGCAAAAGAATCGCTCCGGCTGCACGAGCAGTGGGGCGGCAAGATCGAAGTCAACGCCCGCGTGCCGGTCTCGACGAAGGACGACCTGTCGCTCGCGTATACGCCCGGCGTGGCGCAGCCGTGTCTGGAGATCCGGCGCGACCCGGATAAAAGCTACACGCTCACGCGCCGGCACAATCTCTGCGCCGTCATTACGGACGGCTCGGCCGTGCTTGGCCTCGGCGATATCGGACCCGAGTCGGGCATGCCCGTCATGGAGGGCAAGTGCGTGCTGTTCAAGGCGTTTGCGGATGTGGACGCCTTCCCGCTGTGCATCCGCACGCAGGATGTGGACGAGTTCGTGCGCACGGTGTACCTGCTCTCCGGCAGCTTCGGCGGCATCAATCTGGAGGACATTGCGGCACCGCGCTGCTTTGAGATCGAGCGCAAGCTGAAGGAGCTGTGCGACATCCCGGTCTTTCACGACGATCAGCACGGCACGGCGATCATCACGCTTGCGGGGCTGACGAATGCGCTGCGCGTGGTCGGAAAGCGGCTGGAGGACGTGAAGATCGTCGTCTCCGGCGCGGGCGCGGCGGCGATCTCCATCAGCAAGCTGCTGCTGCGCGCCGGTGCGCGCGATGTGACGCTCTGCGACAGAAAGGGCGCGATCTATGCCGGCCGTGCCGAGAACATGAACTGGATCAAGACCGAGATGGCTGAGGTCACGAACCTCCGCCGTCAGGCGGGGACGCTGGCGGATGTCGTCCGGGATGCGGACGTGTTCATCGGCGTGTCGCAGCCTGGCCTGCTGACGGGCGACATGGTGCGCACCATGCACCGCGACGCCATCGTCTTTGCCTGCGCAAACCCCACGCCGGAGATCTTCCCCGAAGAGGCCAAGGCCGCCGGGGCCCGGGTGGTGGGCACCGGCCGCTCCGACTACCCCAACCAGATCAATAACGTTTCCGGCTTCCCCTACATTTTCCGCGGAGCCCTCGACGTGCACGCCACCGACATCAACGAAGCCATGAAGCTCGCCGCCGCCCACGCGCTCGCCGATCTCGCCAAGGAACCCGTGCCTCAGGAAGTCCTCGATGCCTACAATATGGACAAGGCTCCGGAATTCGGCCCGGACTACGTCCTCCCGAAGCCGCTCGATTCCCGCATTCTGACCACCGTCACCCCGGCCGTGGCAAAGGCCGCCATGGAAAGCGGTGTCGCCCAGACGCCCATCACCGATTTCAAGGCGTACACGGAAGGTCTTAAAAAGCGCATGGAAGCCTACCATGCCCGCGTGGCCCCGTACGTGAAGCAGCTTGCTGATTCCATGAAGTAAGAACACGGCGGCGGGGAGAGGGCACGATGTCTTCCCCCGCCGTCCCCGCAAAACGCTCCGGCACATGCCGGGGAAAAGAAAATGGAGAAAGCAATGCGTGAAATAGCCTGCAAGGATATCACGGACACGGTGGCGAAGCTTGCCATTCAGGCCTGCTGCCACCTGCCCTGCGATATGGTCGAAAGCTTCAGACAGCATCTTGAAAGCGAGCCGTCCGCGGTTGGGAAAAACATCCTGCAGCAGCTCCTCGACAATGCTGACATCGCTGACAGAACCGAAATGCCTATCTGCCAGGACACCGGCCTTGCCGTCATCTTCGCCGATATCGGACAGGACGTGCACATCACGGGCGGTGACTTTACCAATGCCATCAATGAAGGCGTACGCCGCGGCTACGTGGACGGCTATCTGCGCAAGTCCAGCGTCGCCGAACCTCTTTTCGACCGCAAGAACACCGGGGACAACACGCCCGCCGTTCTGCACGTCCGCATCGTCCCGGGAGACCGCCTCACCCTGAGGCTGGCCCCGAAGGGCGCCGGTTCCGAAAACAAAAGTGTTGTGAAGATGCTCGTGCCCGCTGACGGCATCGAAGGCGTGAAAAAGGTCGTTCTGGACGCCGTCAAAGTGGCCGGACCGAACTCCTGCCCTCCCATGGTCATCGGCGTCGGTCTCGGGGGCAACCTCGAACTCTGCGCTCTGCTCGCCAAGCGCGCCTGCGCCAGGGATCTCAACAGCGTCAATCCCGATCCGCGTTACGCGGCCTTCGAGAAGGAGCTCCTGGAGATGGTCAATAAGACGGGTATCGGCCCGCAGGGGCTCGGCGG
>ENA-ORSS01002892-ORSS01002892.1-human-gut-metagenome-genome-assembly--contig:-NODE-2892-length-14673-cov-7.805924_pt1 | contig 14673 bp, 14 predicted proteins | sample MGYA00241899_ERZ509162 | MGnify/ENA primary metagenome ERZ509162 (study PRJEB26280, sample SAMEA2338641) | human gut metagenome | biome: human gut; feature: human-associated habitat; material: faeces... | reverse complement strand
GTTGCCGTCTTCAAGTTCAAAAATATTCGACTGAGAGCCGTTGCCAACCAAACCGACGACATCAATGCCCGCGTTATTTGTCGCGTGCTGGGCAATGACAGAGCCGAAGGCGTAGTACGTGCCGGATTCGCCGCCGGTGACGAAGCGCAGCTTGGCACCGGAGGATGCTGCAGGCGTTTCAGCGTTGGAAGCAGGTGTATCGGATGCGTCAGAAGCCGTATCGGACGTCGTCTGCGTGGGAGCCGCGGGAGAAGCGGCACACGCGGCCATGCCCAGAACGAGGACAGCCGCGAGAAGCAATGCAAGAATCTTTTTCATATCTATTCCCTCCTGAATTGATTTGCTGTGTGAAAGTATAATACATCAAAGTGCATTTTTCAAGATGCAATTTGTCATTTCAAGAAAAATTTTTTTCAAGAAATTCGTATTTTCAACGGAAATCCTTCAAAAATTAGTATAAACCTGAAATATATGAACAATCAAGAAAGATTTGATTCATTTTGATGAAGGACAGCAAACTGGATTCCTGCATATTAAGGCGAAAAATCAGGCAGCCCACATGGGCTGCCTGATGCATGATAAATGATCTAATCTGAATTTTTATTCAGATATTCTTTCAAAAACAGAATGGCCTGCCGGTAGCCCTCGAAGCCGAGGCCCATGTAGGTCTTCACGCAGGCCAGGCGGGCATAGGAGATCTGCCGGAACTTCTCGCGCTTCGTCACGTCGGACAGATGCACCTCGACCGCCGGAAGTGCGACAGCCTTCAGCGCATCCAGAATCGCAACGCTCGTGTGCGTATAGGCCGCCGGGTTGATGACAATGCCGTCAAACACGCCGTAGGCCGCCTGAATTTCATCGACCAGCGCGCCCTCGTGGTTGGACTGGAAGACCTTGCAGGAGATATCCGCTTCGCGGCACGTATCCTCGCAGAAGCGCACCAGCGCGGCGTAATTCTGCCGCCCGTAAATATCCGGCTCCCGCAGGCCGAGCAGGTTGAGATTCGGCCCGTTCAATATCAGCAGCTTCATCCAAGCACCTCCAAAATCTGCCGCACAGCATCCTCTACTGTGCGGTCGTTGTCGATCATAGCGTCCGCAAATTTTTCATACAGCGGCTTTCTGCGCCGGTAAAGCTCCTCCGCGCCGAGCGCCTGCGAGACGGGCCGCCCGCTGATGGGAAGGCGACTCAAATCGCGCGTCAGGCAGAAGATCGTTCCGTTCTGGTGCAGCAGCGGGTAATTTTCCGGCCTTGTCACGCAGCCGCCGCCCGTAGCGATGACCAGCCCGGAGCGCTTGCCCAGCTCCGCCAGCACCGCCGTCTCCCGCTGCCGGAAGCCATCCTCACCCTCAAGCCGAAAAATCTCCGGGATATTCATCCCGGCCTTCTGCTCGAGTACGGTGTCCGCGTCCAGGAACGTGCGGCCCAGCTGCGCGGCCAGCCGCGTGCCGATCGTCGTCTTGCCGCTGCCCGGCATACCGATGAGAACCACGTTCTGCATCTGCGCGGCCAGCGATTTTGTGATCGCGGCAATGCGTTCGTCTGCGATCGGTGCGCCGAGGAACGCCTCGCAGCTTTTCTTTGCCTGCGCGGTAAGCATCAGAAGCCCGTTTGCCCGCTTGAGGCCGAGCTGCTCCGCCTGAAGCAGAAATTCCGTGCGCGCCGGATTGTAGACCATGTCCAGCGCGGCCTCCAGCGCCGGGAACCGGATTAACGCAGACGGCGAGACACCGGTGTTCGGATACATACCGAGCGGCGTTGCGTTTACGGCGATTTCCGCGTCCGTGTGCCGGCCGAGATTTTCGTAATTGTCTTCCCCGTGCCGCGAGATGACAACGACCTCCCGCGCGCCCATCTGCCGCAGGACATACTGCGCCGTTGCCGACGCGCCGCCGCTGCCGAAAACGAGCGCCTTTTTGCCGCGTACCTCCGCGCCGCTGGACTGTACCAGCATGGAAAAGCCGTAAGCGTCCGTGTTGCCGCCCCAGAGCGTCCCGTCAGGCCTTCGGACGATGGTGTTGACCGCACCGATGGCGCGGGCCGTGTCAGACAGCTCCGCGCAGTAGGGGATGACCGTTTTTTTATAAGGGATCGTCACGTTCAGACCGTCAAATTCCCCGGAGCGCAGAAAGCCCTCCAGCTCCTCCGGCTCCTTTTCATATAAAAGATAGGAATAGCCCGCAAGCTGTGCGTGGATGGCGGGGGAATAGCTGTGGCTGAGCGTCCGGCCCAGCAGTCCGCAGCGCAGTGTTTCAGAATGCATATCCAAGCTCCTTCTTTCTGCCCATCCACGCGTCCAGCACGGCGATCGCTGCCGCAGCCTCCACGCACGGGACGGCCCGCGGCACGATGCACGGGTCGTGCCGCCCGTGGATCACAAGCGTCGTGTTTTCCATTCGCGAAAGACTGACGGAGTCCTGCTGGCGGGAAATGGACGGCGTCGGCTTGAACGCGGCGCGGAACACGACCGGCATCCCGGTCGAAATGCCGCCCAGAATGCCGCCGCAGCGGTTCGTTTCCGTCACAATACGCCCATCCTGTACGCGGAACGCGTCGTTATGTTCGCTGCCCCGCAGCCGCGCGGCGGCAAAGCCTGCGCCGAACTCCACGCCCTTGATTGCCGGAATGGCGAACACGGCGCGCGCGATCAGGTTTTCCAGCCCGCCGAACATCGGCTCGCCAATGCCCGCGGGCAAGCCCTCCACCACGCATTCGACCACGCCGCCGACGGAATCCCCGTCCGCCTTTGCCTGCGCGATCTCCGCCTGCATGGCCGCTGCCGCATCGTCGGAAACAGCCGGGAACGGCTTTTCCGCGACTGGTGCGTCAAACGGCGCGCTGTCCGTGGCGTGCCCGATGGACAAAATACGCGCGCGGATATGAACGCCATCATGTTCCAGCAGCTGCATGCAGATGCCGCCCGCGATGCACAGCGGCGCAGTCAGCCGTCCGGAAAAGTGCCCGCCGCCGCTTACGTCCTGCGCGCCGCCGAATTTGACCTGCGCGGTGTAGTCCGCGTGGCCGGGGCGGGGGATATCCTTCAAATTTTCATAATCGCCGGAGCGTGTGTTGGTGTTGCGGATGATGGCCGTGAGCGGCGCGCCGCAGGTTTTTCCGTTTTTCAGCCCGCATAAAAACTCCGGCGCGTCGGCCTCTCTGCGCGGCGTCGACCACGCGTTCTGCCCGGGCGCACGGCGGCTCAAAAACCGCTGCAATTCATCCGGATCGACCGGCAGCCCGGCGGGCAGCCCGTCGACCGTGACGCCGATGGCGGGCGCGTGGGACTGGCCGAAGATAGAGACGGTCAGATTTCCGGTATACACGCTGCTCATACTGCATCCTCCCTCAAAGAAGCAAAATCCTCCCAGAATGCGGGATAGGACTTCGCGACGCATTCGCTTCCCAGTACCGTGACCGGGCCCTCGCAGCCGCAGGCGGCCATGGCGGCGCTCATCGCGATGCGGTGGTCGCCGCAGGCGTCCGCCGTGCCGCCGGAAAGGCGTGCGCGGCCAGAGATGACCAGTCCGTCCGGCAGCTCCCGCGCGCTGCCGCCGAGCGCGGAAATCAATGCCGCCGTCGTTTGCAGACGGTCAGATTCCTTCAGCCGCAGCCGCGCCGCGTTTTCAATCCGCGTTTCGCCCTCGCAGAGCGCGGCGAGGCACGAAACGACCGGGATCAGATCGGGAATCGGCCCGGCATCCAGCGTAATTCCGTGCAGCGCGCCGCGCCGCACGGTGACAGCTTGTCCGGAAATGGTCAGCTCCGCGCCGAAGCGCGTCAAAAGCTCCGTAATGGCCCGGTCCGCCTGCAAAGACGCGGGATTCAACCCCGCCACGGTCACGCCTGTCTCAGACAGCGCGCCCATGCACAGGAAAAACGCCGCGTTCGACCAGTCGCCCTCGACCGTCTGCACGGCGGGCGCGGCATAGCGCTGCCCGCCGTCGATCTGCCAGACCGGCCCGTCCTTTTTTGTGAGAATGCCTGCTTCTGCAAGCGCCTGCTCCGTCATCGAGACGTAACGCGCCGATTGAAGCGCGCCCGTGACCGTCAGTGTGCTGTTTCCGCCCAGAAGCGGCAGTGCGAACAGCAGTCCGGAAATAAACTGCGAAGAAACATTGCCGGGCAGGGAATAGTCTCCCGCAATCAATTGCCCGTCCGTATGCAGGACGGCCCCGTCCTGCTGCAGCTGCATCCCATGCGCCTCCAGAACCTCCCACAGCGGGGACAAAGGCCGCTCCGGGAGCCGCCCATGCATCTGAATCTCTGCCTGAACGCCAAGCGCGCCGAGAACCGGCAGCAGAAACCGCAGCGTCGACCCGCTTTCGCCCACGTCAAGCTTTGCATTTGCGGGGCGTGCTCCGATTGGGGTGATCAACAGCCCAGCCGTTTCCTGCGTAAGCTGCGCGCCGAGTGCTTCCAGACACTGCACCGTCGCCTCAATATCCGCGCTGAAGCCGTCCAAAATCAAATGAGACGGCGATGAAGAGAGTGCTGCGCAGATGAGCATCCGGTGCGCCTGTGATTTGGAGGCGGGAATCCGAATCACACCTGTGCGCAAGCCGGGCAGTATCGTCCGCGTCATTGTGCACCTCCGGCCCTCAGCCAGTCGGAAATTTCGGAGGCCGGGGTCTTTCGTATTTCGCAGCTTCCGACAGCCGTTGGAACGATCAGATTGATCGCGCCGCCGGAGGCTTTCTTGTCGTGTAGAATCGTTCCAAGCATCTGTTCGACCGGATATGCGCAGTCGACCGGCAGGCCGTACTGCCGCAGCAGCGCCAGCACCGCGTCCCGCGTCCCGGCGGTGCAGAGGCCAAGCTGCGCAGCCGACCGCACGATCATCGCCATGCCGATGGCGACGGCAGAGCCGTGGCTGACGGAAAACCCGCTGCACGCCTCGATCCCATGGCCGAAGGTATGGCCGAGATTCAGAAGCTGCCGCTGTCCGCGGTCAAATTCATCCTGCGCAACAATATCGCGCTTCATCCGCACGCACGTTTCAATGATATGCTCCAGATGCGTACGCGGCGGCGTGCGGTTCAGCTCCTCGAAAAACGGCGCGTTTCCAAGCACCGCGTATTTGATGACCTCCGCGCAGCCGTCGCGGAAAATTTCGTCCGGCAGGGAATCCAGACAGTCCGGGTCGCAGAGCACGAGCCACGGCTGATAGAACGTCCCGGCCAGATTTTTTCCGGCGGGCAGATCGATGGCTGTCTTGCCGCCGACGGAGGAATCGACCATGGCCAGCAGCGTCGTCGGGATCTGGATAAACCCGATCCCACGCAGATAGGTGGAGGCCGCAAAGCCTGTCAGATCGCCCGCCACGCCGCCGCCCAGCGCGACGACTGCGTCCGCCCGCGTCAGCCGGTTTTCGCACAGCGCGTCGAGAAGCGCCAGATACGTCTTCGCGCACTTGGAGCTTTCCCCATGCGGAAACACAAACCGGCACACGGAAAACCCGGCGTCTGCAAGGCTTTTCTGCACCGTTTCGCCATACAAAGGCCATACGGAATCATCCGAGACAAGCATGACCGTGCCTGCGTTCGTCACGCCGCGCACCAGTTCGCCCGCGCGCCGCAGCAGCCCGCGCTCGATCAGAATGTCGTACCGCCTTGAGGCGGAGACCGTGACTGTTTTCATCGTCCGTCGACCTCCTCCTTGCGTTTTTTGCCGTCCTCGAGCAGCTGCGTCAGCGCTGCTGCATCGTCTTCCGCGATCGCGGCGCGGTATTCCATCAGTCTGTCCATCAAACAGTCCAGCTCATGGAGCATATTGTCCCGGTTTTCCAGAAACAGCTCCGACCACATCGGCGCGTTCAGCCACGCCACGCGGGTCATGTCCTTATAGCTTCCGGCGGAAAAGCCCTTGTGCGCCCTTGCCGTCGGACTTTTGATATACGCATTCGAGACAAGATGCGCCATCTGCGAGGTAAACGCGATCATTTCGTCGTGCTTCTCCGCCGTCGTGACGGAGTAGCTGCCGAAGCCCGCCGGGCGCAGCAGCTCCTGCACGCGCGAGAGCAGCTCGATATTGTCAAAATCCGGCGGCACAATGACCATCGGCGCATTGTGATACAGATTCGCACGCGCGTGGCCGAACCCGGAATACTGCGTGCCGGCCATCGGATGTCCGCCGAGATAGGTAAACCGGTACTGCTCCGCCAGCGGGAACGCCGCCGCGCAGACCACGCGCTTCGTGCCGCAGCAGTCGATCACGACGGGCCTGCTTCCGATATGCGGTGCGGCAGAACGCAGATAGTCGATCGCGGCAAGCGGCCGCACGCACAGAAGCACCAGATCGCACGTGCCGATGTTCTCCATCGTAAGCGGCGCGTTCACCGCATCCGCCAGCTGCGCGAAGGCAAGCATACTTTCGTCCACATCATAGCCGTACACCGTCCAACCGGCAGCGTGATATGCCTTTGCAAACGAGCCTCCGATGAGGCCCAGACCCACGATCCCGACCGTCATTCCGCCACCGCCTCGCGCACCGCGCGTACCTTCCGCGCGACCTCTGCAAACTGCTCGCAGGTCAGAGACTGCGCGCCGTCGCACAGGGCGTGGATGGGGTCATTGTGTACCTCGACGATCACGCCGTCGGCCCCGCAGGCGGCAGCAGCCAGCGTCATCGGCGGCACGAGCCGGTTGATGCCCGTAGAGTGACTGGGATCGACGATGACCGGCAGGTGCGACAGCTCGTGCAGCATCGGCACCGCGGCAAGATCGAGCGTGTTGCGCGTGTAGTCGTCAAACGTGCGGATGCCGCGCTCGCAGAGAATGACGTTGTCGTTGCCGCTGGCCATGATGTATTCCGCGCTCATCAGCAGCTCCTTGAGCGTGTTGGCAAGCCCGCGCTTGAGCAAAATCGGCTTTTTGACCGAGCCCATCTCCTTGAGCAGGTCGTAGTTCTGCATGTTGCGCGCGCCGATCTGGATGACGTCGACGTTGTCAAACAGCGGCAGATGCTTGATATTCATGAGCTCCGTCACGATGGGCAGCCCCGTCTCCTGCTTGGCGATCTCCAGCAGGCGGATGCCCTCGCCGTGCAGCCCCTGGAAGTCATAGGGGGAGGTCCGCGGCTTGAATGCGCCGCCGCGCAGCAGCTGCGCGCCCGCGGCCTTGACGGCCTTGGCGACATAGACGATCTGCTCCTCGGATTCCACGGAGCACGGCCCCGCGATCATGGCGAAATGCCCGCCGCCGAACTTCGCGTCGCCCACGCTCACGACGGTGTCGTCGGGGTGGAACTTGCGGTTGCAGCACTTGAACGGGTCGGACACGCGCTTGACGGAATCGACGATATCCAGACTTTCCAGCAGCGACATATCGATCCGGCTCGTATCGCCGACCAGACCCAGCACGGTCTGATACTCGCCGAGCGAGGGATGCACGTCAATATTCTGGTTCCGCAGCCAGTTGATGAGCTGATTTCTCTTTTCCTCGGGGACGTTGTGCTTCAGTACGACAATCATGGTTTTGACCTCCAGTGCAATAAAAAATGCGGCACAGTCAATTCTGTGCCGCATGGAAACTACCGATTCTGCGCATCACAAATTGACCTTACTATCTGACGACAGTAAAGTAATAGTAGGATGCAAAAACAGAAGTGAACATCGTTTCGTTCTCCTTAAAAAGGTTGTACTCATGATAGCAGACGTTTCGGCAAATGTCAACCGGGGAAGCGGGAAAAACACGAGAAAAAGCCGCCGTACAGCTCTCTGTACGGCGGCTCCGGTGTTTAATGGTTTACGCGCATGGCCAGTTCAATCTCCTCGTCATCCGCATTGCCAGTCTCCGCAAAGCCGAATTTCCGATAGAGCGCGAGCGCCGCGCCGTTTTCCCGGTGGCAGGTCAGCACAACCCGGTCGGAATCCCCGAAGGGCTTCTTCGCGATGTATTCCAGGCAGCGCTGCAGCGCGGCCGTCCCATATCCCAGCCCCTGCCGGTCCTTGTCGATCATCATGTGCCAGATGTCATACTCAGCCAGATCATAGTCATAGATGACCATCACATAGCCGACCATCTGCTCTTCACAGAAGATCCCGAAGGGCGTGCACTGGTGATAATACACGTAGGCCTGCGCAAGGCTCCGGACCGGATGCGACACGAATCGCTCCTGTCCCTCCCGCAGCTTCAGCCCGAATGCGGAGAGAAAATTGGTTTCATCGATCTTTTTTAATGTGATTTTCTGCATTTGTTCCTCCTGTTGGTGCAGGGGGACTCAGAACATACGATCCCCCTGAAAATGTTTGGTTCCGTACAGATATTTGAACATCATGAACATCTCCTTTCGTAGGGAAGGTATCTATCTCCACGCAGCCGCGTTTTTGTAGTGTGCACGCATTGTATCACATCCAAGCAAAAAAAGCCAGAGGCCCCCGGCCTCTGGCAGAAATTATTTTGCCATTTCCAGCATATTCTCGATCAGTACGCCATACCCCATCGTCGGGTCGTTCACCAGCACGTGCGTCACCGCGCCCACCAGCTTCCCGTTCTGCAGGATCGGGCTGCCGCTCATGCCCTGTACGATGCCGCCGGTCTTCGCCAGCAGCGCCTCGTCCGTCACCGTGATGAGCAGATTCCGGCCGTTTTTTGCGTCCGGGTCGACGCGGTCGATGCGGATGGAAAAGCGCTGGACCTGTTCGCCGTCCACATTGGACAGGATTTCCGCCGCACCGGTCGTGACCGCCGAAGCTGGCGCCGTCTGGACAGCCTCTCCGGGCTTCGGCTGTGAGAGCGTGCCGAAAATGCCGCAGGTTGTATTTTTTTCCACGGTCCCGACAGCGTCCGTCACGTCAAAGATCCCGTGCAGCTCGCCCGGCGTCCCGCGCGTCCCGGTCCGCACCTCCGCCACGCTCGCGCGGACAAGATAGCCCGACTGCAGCATCAGCAGCTGCGTCCCGTCGAGCCCGCTGACGCCGTGACCCAGCGCGCCGTACTGCAGGCTCACAGGATCATAATACGTGACCGTCCCGATCCCCGCGATATGGTCACGGACCAGGATCCCGAGCCGGTAGCCGCTTGCCGTCTTTTCCGGCGTGACCAGAAATTCCGCCTCATGCCCGCCGCGCTCCACGCGCACGACGATCGGCTCGGCCGACTGGATGCTGTCGAGCAGCGCCTGCGCGCTCGCGGTCTTCTTGCCGCCCGCCGTCAGGATCACGTCGCCGCGCCGCAGTCCGGCGCGCTGGGCCGGCGCGTCCGGCTCCACCTCGGTGACCATCAGACCCTCGGCATACAGCTTGATGCCGACCGTATATCCTCCCGGCACGAGCGTCCGCCCCGCGGCCAGCGTCTGGCAGCAAAGCGCCAGCAGCAGGCACAGGGCCATCAGCGCGGCCGGTATTTTTTTATGAAGAAACTGCTTCATGTTCTCATCCTCTCCCCAAAAGTCTCAGCGCCGTTATCTTGGCCGTTCCGGCGGGAAAGAAACCGCGTGTGAAGCATGTAAAAGAAAGCCTGTTTTCCTTGGTAAAAATCAGAAAATCACCGCTGCTGGCCGCAAACGTCGCCGTTTGCCTGCGAAAATTTCCTGCGTTTCATTCTTTCACCATCAAAGGCCCGTACCGCCCGGTTTTAATTTCTGCAAAAAAGAAAAAATTAGTCTTGACTTTTTGCGAGAAATCGTTATAATAATCATGCGCTTCGGCAAGAGGCCATTTAGGGGATTTGTGTAACGGTAGCACACCGGACTCTGACTCCGTTTGCGGGGGTTCGAATCCCTCATCCCCTGCCAAAGGAAACCCGGCAATCATGTGATTGCCGGGTTTCCTTTTATACGCAAGCACCCCGCCGCGATCAGCGGAGTGCTTGCTTTTTTGACGATTTATGCGTATTGCAGACGGCCCTTCGGCACGGGAATCTCCCGTCCCAACTCCCGTGCGGTCTCGATCCATTCCTGCGCTACGATCTGGACGTTGTGCAGTGCCTCTGTCATGGTCTTGCCGTCTGCCATGCATCCGGACAGCTCCGGGATCTCCGCAATAAAGGTGCCGACCGGCTGAATGTTGATGATCTCCTCGATGTCGTTTCGCGTGTAAATGAAATGATCTCCGCGGACCCGGCAGTCGAAGCCGAGCCGATCGAGGATCAGCCGCAGATCTGAAATTGAAAGTTCCGGTCTTTCGCGCCGCTCATGAGCGCAAGCAGCAGTTTTTCGTACTGTCCCATCTGCTCAGCCTCCTGTATCCATTATACCAGTTTTTTCACAAGAATACCACAGTTTTTGCCGGTCAGAGACATATGCCTGCTTATTCACTCCTTCCAGACCCTTGCGACCGTGAAGGTCATACGAAGCCGCCCACGGACCTCGGCGAGCGTCACCATGTCCGCCAGCCGGACCATTTCTGCGATCCGCCCGCGGATGCTGTCGTTCAAAATGTTGACCGGGAGCGGGAAGTCGATATAGACGAAGGTGTTCTGCTCCCGCAGTTCCAGATCGTCCGCGTACCAGGGCGCGCGCAGAACCTTCCCGATCGCCGCCGCATGCTCTTTCAGCTTATTGTATGTCTCGACCTTCTCCGGGACCTGCTCGTTCCCGCGGAACGCCTCATTCCGCGCCGCCATCGCCGCGACCATGTCGCCGATATTCATTTCCATTGCTTTGATCTCCTTTTCATTTTTGTTTGCCCGTGCGGGCTTCTCGATTATGGTTCTACACGATTTCCGGTTTTGTCCCGCCGCGATTGAAAAAACGCCTGCGGCATGCTAAGATGGCGGCGAGGTGAGTGCATGGAACATCGTCAATTTGAAAGCATGCTCGCCGTCGCGCGGGCGCGACTGGCGCGGTACGCGCCGGAGGACATTGCGGAAAAAGCCGGCGTGCGGTACGCTGACGGCGCGTTTCAGGTCCCGACGCTGGGGCAGACGGTCACCGTCCGTCTGCCGGACTGCACGATCGAGCCGCCGCTCTCCAACTGGCACGCGCTGACGCTGCTGCACCTGCTCGATCTGGCTGACGGCACACCGCCGACCGGCCGGACCATCACACTTTCCCAGTACAAAGACGGCCTCGTGCGCGGCAGCGGCCTCGACCGCAATGCGGAGCTGATCGTCCGGCGCGACCTCGGCGTACTGCCGCCGGAGGAGCTGACGCAGCGCTGCAAAGCACTCGGCGCGGAGCTCCTGCCCTCCAACGCAGACTTCTGCGCACGCTTCGACTTCGCCCCGCGCTATCCCGTGTGGCTGAAGATCTGGTTCGCGGACGAGGAATTTCCCGCCTCCGGCCGTCTCCTGCTGGACGAAAGCGCCCCGCACTACCTGACCATCGAAGACGCCGTCACCGCCGCCTCCCTCATCCTGGACCGCCTCACCCAAACCCACCACTGGACATAATGGGCAGGGGAGTATGAAGGCGGTCCATCCCGTTTGACACACGATACAAAAACCTCCGTATGCCGCTGAAAGGGCATACGGAGGTTTTGCTTTATGAATTGCAATTATGGCAGGAACGATAGCCGTTGCTGATGGCTTCGCTGCGCGTACCGAAAAAGGCCTTTTTGTTCCGATCACTCATCCGCTTCACACTCACACACCAGGTATGGTGGAAAACCTTACTGTTTGTGTTGAGAATATAATGGCCGGACTCCGTCTGTGCCGCGCTTTGATTCGCGTCGTCACCCTCTGCAGCAGAGGGCGTTCCTGTTTGATCCACAGTCATGACGACGTCAACGGAAAAAGAAGTCTTGAGTCCCTCTGCATTTGTGATAGAGATCAGCGCGGTCCCGGAGGAAACGCCGCAGATCAGAGCAAGACTGCAGTTGGAAGGCAGATCCGGGTCCCCGGAGAGCTCGCTCACCGCTGCAACGGACGGATCGCTGCTTTCCCATCGCAGTTTGGACGATGCCACTGGTTTTGCCGCATAAGCTGCAACTACAATAGAAGAACTTTCGTCGGTCAGCTGGATCGCGCCGTTCGCTGCCTGATAATGGACCAGACTGGTCTCATCCACGAAGGTGTTGATCGGAGAAGCAGCTGCATTGGACTCGATCCGCATATCTGGCAGGATGATCCTGGAGATGATCGCAGCGGCCTCCGCACGGGAGATCGTCGCCGCTGGGCAGAACCAGCCGTTGGTTCCCGTCAGGATCCCGGCGTTGAATAGCTGATAAACGGCCTCGGTGTTTTCATCAAAGTCAACGTCAATGATCGTTCCTATCGGAATGTCATTGATCGCTGACAGGGCAGATACCGGGATGGATCGGCTCAGGATCCGGGAAAACAGGCTTCTTTGAATGCTTTCGTTCCAGAAGGTCGGCGAGGCGGAAGGGAATGAGATGATCTCATATTCAGCCGCGTAGTCGATATAGCTCTGATACCAGGGAGCCGACTGTCCGATCACACCATCTCCGCCCTGAAAAATGTTATGCAGCCGACAGGCGATGGCCAGCGTTTCCGCAACGGAAAGCTTGCCGCTCGGCATAAACTTTCCCTGTCCTTTTCCCTGCATCAGGCCATATTCGCATACGGTCTTGACATTTTCAGCATACCACGCATCGGCCGGAACATCGGAAAAGGGGAAATAAGCGGTTGCGGGCGAGAAATTCTGCAGACCGGCATCCCCAGCAAACACAGGGATTTCAAGCGCGAACAGCAATGCGAGGACAAGGACCAGACTCAGCATCCGTTTCATGTTATGCGTGCTCCTTCTCTTGAAATATATGGGTTTCTTTTTCAACAGTAACACATCCGGCGATTTCTGTCAATCCGGGACTTGTCAGATTCAGACAAACAATGCCAGCGTGTGCATCTGTTGGAAGAACAGCCCGCGTGCAGGTTTTTCTTGATAATTCGTCCGAAAGCGTGTATCGTATAGGTATATCAAAGAATCAGGAGCAGAGATTCATGACTGATGGGTTTATCAAGACTGCGGCCGGGACGATCGATGTGCAGGTCGCGGATGTGCAGACCAATACTGATACGATCCTCGCGCGCGTACGGCAGGCGGATGCGGCCGGTGTCGACCTGCTGACGCTGCCGGAGCTGTGCCTGACCGGCTACACCTGCGGCGACCTGTTTTTCTCCGACTGCCTGCTCGGCGCGGTGGAGCCGGCGCTTGCCCGCATTCTTGAGCAGACGGCGGCGCTTTCCACGGTCTTCACCGTGGGCCTGCCGCTGCGCTTCGGCGGCAAGCTCTATAACTGCGCGGCGGTCATCCACGCGGGCAGGCTCCTCGGCGTGGTGCCGAAGACGTACCTGCCGAACTACGGCGAATTTTACGAGCAGCGGCAGTTTTCTTCCGCATCGGTGCTCGGCGGAAACATCTACGACCTGACGCTCTGCGGCCAGAGCGTGCCGTTCGGCACGGATCTGCTTTTTGCCTGCGCGGAGCTGCCGGACTATACCTTCGGCATCGAGCTGTGCGAGGACCTCTGGGTCCCGTGCCCGCCGTCGACCCGCCTCACGGCCGGCGGCGCGGCCATCATTGCCAACCTGTCCGCCTCGGACGAGGTGATCGGCAAGGCGGACTACCGCCGGATGCTGGTCAGCGCGACGTCCGCGCGGCTGGCCTGCGGCTATATCTACTGCAGCGCCTCTCCGACGGAATCCACGCAGGACATGGTCTTCTCCCGCCATCATCTGATCGCGGAAAACGGCACCATCCTCGCGGAAAACGAGCCGTTTGCTGACGCTGAGCTGACGATCACCGAGATCGACGTGCAGCGGCTCATGCACGAGCGGCATCGCACCACGAGCTATGACGCCGTCCCCGGCCTGCGGCAGATCGTCTTCCACCAGTCCCTGCGACGGACGCAGCTGACGCGCCCCATCGCGCCCAATCCCTTCGTCCCGCCCTATGACGACCAGCTCCGCGCACGCGCGGAGGCGATCCTGCGCATCCAGTCGCAGGGCCTTAAAAAGCGGATCGAGCATACGCACGCGAAGACCGTCGTGCTCGGCATCTCCGGCGGGCTTGACAGCACGCTCGCGCTTCTCGTGTGCGTGCGCGCGTTCGACCTCTGCGGGCGCGGCCGGAAGCAGATCCAGTGCGTCACGATGCCCTGCTTCGGCACCACGAAGCGCACGAAGTCCAACGCCGTGAAGCTCTGCGAGGAGCTGGGCGTCAGCGTGCAGGAGGTCAACATTACCGCCGCTGTCCGGCAGCACTTCGCCGACATCGGCCATGACGAATCGGTGCACGACGTGACCTATGAAAACTGCCAGGCGCGCGAACGCACGCAGGTGCTGATGGACATTGCCAACCAGTCCGGCGGCCTCGTGATCGGCACCGGCGATCTGTCGGAGCTCGCGCTCGGCTGGGCGACCTACAACGGCGACCATATGTCCATGTACGCCGTCAACTGCTCGGTGCCGAAGACGCTCGTGCGCTACATTGTGCAGTATGAGGCAGCGAGCAGCGCGCCCGCCCTGCAGGCGGTCCTGCTGGACATTCTCGACACGCCGGTCTCCCCGGAGCTTCTGCCCGCGGACGAGAACGGCCAGATCGCGCAGAAGACGGAGGACCTTGTCGGCCCATACGAGCTGCATGATTTCTTCCTGTACCATACGCTCCGCTTCGGCACGCGCCCGCGCAAGCTCTTCCGGATGGCGAAATATGCCTATGCGGGGAAATATGACGACGAGACCATCCGCCACTGGCTCAAGACCTTCTGCCGCCGCTTTTTCCAGCAGCAGTTCAAGCGCTCGTGCATCCCGGACGGCCCGAAGGTCGGCTCCG
>ENA-ORSS01002885-ORSS01002885.1-human-gut-metagenome-genome-assembly--contig:-NODE-2885-length-14700-cov-9.006419_pt1 | contig 14700 bp, 13 predicted proteins | sample MGYA00241899_ERZ509162 | MGnify/ENA primary metagenome ERZ509162 (study PRJEB26280, sample SAMEA2338641) | human gut metagenome | biome: human gut; feature: human-associated habitat; material: faeces... | reverse complement strand
GGACAGGCAAACAGGTTCCCGGTTTTCAGCCCCGCCAAGGTGGGGGCGCAGTTGCGAACCACCTGTTCCTCAGACATGGCCGTCCTCCTTGCCCCGGGCGATTCGGCGCAGGCTTTTCCGGATGGAAATGACGCCCACAGACGTCACAGTGACAGCCACAACGACACCGGCGCCGGACAAAATCGTGGCAATTTCCATAGCTCGAACCTCCCCTATTCATCATGATAAGATCATCTTTTTTGTTCGCTTTTTGGTTAGCCTCTGCTAACTGGCTATATCATACACGATGTTGCTCCGTTTGTCAAGTCTTTTTCCTACTATTTTTATAGGCAGGTTTTGGGGGCGAAAAAAGCGCCCCGCCGGGGCGCTTTAGGCTGTTTTATTCCTGTGGCAGTGTGACAATTCGGGGTTCATGATGGACGGCAGGCAGAATTTTCTCCATCAGGTCAGCCGTCCGAAGACGCAGGCTGGAGGTGTTGATGCAGGGATGGCAGCCGATGTACTCCCCTTTCAGCACGTCCTCGTCCATGAGAAGCTGCACACGGTTCTCCCGGTCATTCATCAGCCCCAGAACGCTGACGGAGCCGGGGGTGATGTCGAGATATTTCTCCATATCCGCCGGGTCGGCGAAGGACAGGCGCGCCACGCCGAGCTGCTTCGACAGGTCCCTGGTCTTGAAGACCTTCTCCCCTTCCAGCATGAGCAGGTAAAACTGCGTCTTCTGCCGGTTGCAGAGAAACAGATTCTTGCAGATCTTCTCGCCGAGCACCTGCTCGACGGCCTCGCAGGCCTCGATGGTGTCGGCGTGGTCATGGTCGACGCGGAAATAGGCGATGCCGAGGCGGCCCAGCAGGTCATAGCAGCGCTGCTCCTTCGGCAGGCGCGAAGCGCAGTCGGCCGGGCGGCCGGAATAGCGGGTGGGATCGATGTACATGGAAAAAATCAGCCGTTGCGGATGAACAGATCCGCGGCCTCGACTCCTTTCTCGTAGGGGTTCAGATACTGGTTGACGATATCCGCGACGCCCGCGGCGTCCAGCACGTAATACGAGCCGCTGGAGAAATTCGCGGCGTAGCCGGGGAGCGTGGCGGAGCGGATGTCGCTGCGGCTGCAGAGCAGGAAGCTCTCGGCCAGCCAGAGGAGGTTGCGGGTGGAAAGATCGGTATTGGTATGGTCGGCGACGAGCTTCACGGCCTTCGGCAGGTGGATGGCGCCCTTCGGCGAGACCCACTGGCGGATGGCGGCGGAGACGAGCGAGCGCTGCACCTCGATGCGGCCGAGGTCAGCCGTGGCGTAGCCGGAGCGGAAGCGCGCGACCTGCATGGCCTGTTCGCCGTTCAGGTGCTGTTTGCCGGCCTGCAGATCGATGCTGAGGTCCTGCGTGGGGTCGGAGTAGTGCATGTCGACCGGGACGTCGAAGGTGACGCCGCCCATGAGGTCGACCAGCTGCCGGAAGATGCTGAGGTCGACGACGATATAGCCGTCCGGCGTGAAGCCGATGATCTCGGATACGCGCAGCAGCAGCTCCTGCATCCCCTGCTCCCCGCCCCCGGCCCAGCCGTAGGCGGAGTTGATCTTCGGGACGGAATATTCGCAGTAGATGAGCGTATCGCGCGGGATGGAGACGAGGCTGATGGTCTTTTCCGTCCGGTCGACGTTCACGAGCATCATGGAGTCGGTGCGGTAGCCGCCCTCGTCGGTACCGGCGACGAGGATGGTGGAGGTGCCGGGCTTGCGCGCGGACAGGGCGTTCTCCGCCTCCGGCTGGCTGGCGATGAGGAAGTGGAACGCCGCGGTCAGGATCGCCAGCAGAAGCACCAGCACGGCGAGGATGCGCAGGCCGGTATGGCGCTTGGGCTTCTCCTGCTTTTTGCGGGACCGGCCCGCAGGGGCGGCGAGCGCTTCCTCCTGCTCCTGCCGGGCCTGCTGCTCTTCGGCGCTCAGGCCCTGGGAATAGAGCCATTCGGCGTATTCCGCGGCGTTTTTGCGGGGTTTTTCGTGTTTTTTGCCGGTGCGGGCCTGCCGGACGCGGGAGGTATCGTCGCGGCTGAGCGCCTGCTGGCGCTCGGCGCGGGCGAGGCGTTCCTGCTCGCGGACGCGCTCGTATTCGGCGCGGCGGGCACGCTGGTAGGCGGGCTTGGACTGCTCGTAGCAGGTCAGCGGGGTCTTGGACTGGCCGGGCTCTTCCGGGCCGTAGAATTTGCCGTAGTCGATCTGCACGTCGTCGGCCGTGATGGGCTCGGAGTCTTCCGCGTCCGGCTCCGCCGGGGCTTCCGCTGCGATGTCGGCGTCGGTCTCGCCGAGAAGGCTTTTGACGTCCTGCAGCAGTACGTCGACGTCGTCGGGGGCCGGTTTTTTCGCTCCGCTCTCCTGCTCCGGACGCAGCTGATTGAGGTCTTCCATAAGCTGTCCCCTTCCATTTTCCGCCCGGTTTGAGCCCCGGGTGGAAAGAAAGTTTCCAAAATGATAAGATATTGTAACATATATTGCATCAAAAGTAAATACTGCGCGGTTTTCACGCGTTGCAATTCCGGCGGTTCCATGATAGAGTAGACGTATTCTGAACATCGGGAGGGGCCGGAATGCGGTATGATGTGGCGCTCGCCGCCTGTAAGAGCTATGAGGATGCGGAGGTCTCGGCCGCGCTGGAGACGGCTGTCACGGCCGCGGGCGGGCTGGACTGGGTCACGCCCGGGATGCGCGTGGCGCTGAAGCTGAATCTGGTCTCCGCGATGAAGCCGGAGGAGGCCGCGACGGTCCATCCGGCGGTGGTCTGCGCGCTTGTGCGGATGCTGCAGGCGCGCGGGGCGCACGTCGTCCTCGGCGACAGCCCCGGCGGGCTGTACAACGCCGCGCATCTGCAGCGCGTCTACGACGTGACGGGTCTGCGCGCGGCTGAGGCGCTGGGTGCGGAGCTGAATGGGGATTTTTCCGTCTGCTCCGTCTCGTATCCGGAGGCCGTGCAGGCAAGGAGCTTCACCGAAACGGCGTATCTGAGAAACGCGGACGCGATCATCGACGTGTGCAAGCTCAAGACGCACGGGATGATGGGCATGACGAACGCCGTCAAGAACTTTTTCGGCATCATTCCCGGCACGATGAAGCCGGAATATCACTACAAATACCCGAAGATCGAGGATTTTGCGAACATGATCGTCGATCTGTGCGAATACTGTAAGCCGCGGCTGTGCATCTGCGACGCCGTGGTCGGCATGGAGGGCAACGGGCCGACGCAGGGCTCCGCGCGGCCGATCGGGTGTCTGCTGGCGGCGGAAAGTCCGCACGCGCTCGATCTTGTGGCGTGCGGGCTGATCGGGCTGCGGCCGGACGAGGTGCCGACGCTCACGGCGGCGATCCGCCGCGGGCTGTGCCCGGAAAGCCGGGAGGCGCTGCGGGTCTATGGCGACGCGGACGCGCTGGCCGTGGCGGATTTCCAAACGGTCCCCTCGCAGGCGAGCGTCTTTTTCCGCCGCGGCGGGAAGGGACCGTTCTCGAAGCTGGTGGACAGCTTCCTGTTCCACTTGCTGACGCCCTATCCGAAGCTGCACGCGAAGGCGTGCGTCGGCTGCCGGAAGTGCGCGAACATCTGCCCCGCGAAGGCCATCACGATGCAGCGCGGCAAGCCGCGCATCGACCGCAAGGCCTGCATCCACTGCTTCTGCTGCCAGGAGTTCTGCCCGAAGGGCGCCATGCAGGTCGGCCGGAACGCACTGATGCGGATTTTGGAGAAATAAAAAGTGAAAACCGGCGCACCGCCATTCGGTGCGCCGGTTTTTTATCGGCCGGAGAGTTCGACCGCATGGCGGACGAAGGAGAGGGGCGGGACCTGGGCGGGGAGCTTGGCGCGGAAGCGCATCTGCGGGGTGCGCGGCTCGGACAGCGGGATGCCGTCCATATCCTCCATGGGCGGGACCTGCCACGAAAGCGGGCGGAAGTCCGGGCCGACGAGCTCGACGGTATCGCCGGCGGCAAACTTGTTGCGCAGGCTCAGGACCGCGTTCCCCTGCGCGTCGCAGCTTTCCACGACGGCGCAGATCTGCCACTGGCGCAGATAGCGGGAATCCTCGGTAAACTGGCCGGGCTGGCCGTAGTAGAAGCCGGTGGAGTAGTGGCGGTGAGAGACATGGTCCACCTCATCGCGCCAGACGGGATCCGGCGCGCGGCCGGCCCACACGTCGTCGAGCACGTGGCGGTAGGCGCCGGTGACGATGGCGGCATAATAGGCGGATTTGGCGCGGCCCTCGATCTTCAGGCAGTCGATCCCGGCGTCGCAGAGCTCGTCCAGATGGTCGATCATGCACATATCGCGGGAATTCATGATGTACGTGCCCTTTTCGTCTTCGAAGACCGGGAAGTATTCGCCGGGGCGCTTTTCTTCCATCAGGGCGTACTGATACCGGCAGGGCTGGGCGCACTGGCCGCGGTTGGAGTCGCGGCCGGTCATATAGTTGCTGAGCAGGCAGCGCCCGGAATAGGAGACGCACATTGCGCCGTGGCAGAAGGTCTCGAGCTCAAGCTCGGGCGAGACCCGCTCGCGGATCGTCAGGATCTCCTGCAGGCTCAGCTCCCGTGCGAGCACCACGCGGCGCGCGCCGAGGTCGAACCAGCTCTGCGCGCAGACGTAGTTGGCGATCGACTGCTGGGTGGAGATGTGCCGCTCGCAGCGCGGGGCGTACTTCCCTGCCAGCGTAAACGCGCCGAGGTCCGCGAGGATGAGCGCGTCGACGCCCGCAGCATCCAGCTGCTCGAGATAGGCCGGGAGCGCGGCGGCCTCATCATTGCGGGGCATGATATTGACCGTGCAGTGGACCTTCACGCCTGCGGCGTGGGCCAGCTGCACCGCCTTCGGCAGCTCGTCCGGCGTAAAGTTGCCGGTGAACGAGCGCATGCCGAAGCTCGTGCCTGCCAGATACACGGCGTCCGCGCCGTAGGCGACGGCCATGCGCAGCTTTTCCATATCCCCTGCCGGACTCAAAAGCTCCGGCTTACGTCTGTCCATCTGTCTGATTCTCCGTATCGGTGGTCTCTTCGCCGTCCGCGGGCGCGTCCGTCTGCTCCTCGTCCGGCTGGGTCTTGCCCGCGAGCTCCGCCAGGAAGTTCTGGTGCTCGTAATAGGTCTCGGAGAAGTGGTGGACGCCGTCGGCGTTCAGGGCGTAGAAGTAATAATTGGTCTCGGCCGGGTACAGCGCTGCACGGATGGAGTTCATACCGGGGTTGGCGATCGGGCCTGCGGGCAGACCGGCGTTCGTGTAGGTGTTATAGGGGCTGATGACACCCTTGTCCGCGTTGGAGAGCACTTCCTTGCGCTCGGCGAGCGCATACTGGATGGTCGCGTCGATCTCGAGGCAGGGATAGAGCTTGCTGCACAGGCGGTTGTAGATGACGGAGGCGATGGAGGCGCTCTCGGAGGTCTTCGCGGTCTCCTTCTCCACGAGGGAGGCGACGGTGATGAGGTCGTAGAGCGAGAGTCTGCCGTCCGTGATCTCGGTCTCGGTGAAGCCGTTCGTGCGCATGCGCTGGGCCAGACGGTCGTTGAGCGCGTCCAGCGCGTCGTAGAGATCGTCGGTGAATTTGTTATCGAAGTTGCGCAGGAATTTGTCGATGACGTTCGCCGGATCGTCGCTCATATAGAACTGGTACGTATCCGGGAAAAGATAGCCCTCCAGCCGGTTTTCGCTGCCGTAGGGGATCTCCTGCAGGAAGTCATAGGCAAATTCGTAGCTCGCCGCGGTATCGGCCAGATCCTGATAGGAGCAGACGCCGTCAGCTTCAAGCAGGCGGAAGATATCCTCGCACTCGTAGCCCTCGGGAATGGTGACCTCGACGACCGCACGGTCGGGGCTGGCCTCGATCATGTTGCTGACGAGGGCGTGATAGTCGTAGCGGCTGTTCAGCGTATAGGTGCCGGGCTCGATGGTCTTTTCCGCGTGGGAGGCCCAGCAGTAGAATTTGAACAGGGTCTCATAGCGCACGAGACCCTTGCTTTTGAGCTCTCCGGCGATCTGCGAGATCGTCGCGCCGTCGGGGATGGAGACGGTGACCTCGGCGTCCTCTTTCGTCAGCGACAGCACGTCGTCGGCGCAGCGCCAGACCGCCACGGCCAGCAGCACAGCCACTGCCAGCACGCAGCACACGTACAGCAGCACCCGGATGCCGGACGGCAGCCGCGGGCGCTTCTTTTCGGGCTCCTGGCTCTCCGGCTGCGTCTCCTGGTCGACGGTCAGATCCGCGTATTCCTCCGGGATCTTCGGCTCAAAGAGCGGCTGCATGCCGGGCTTGGGCGCTTCTTCGGCGGCGTCCGGCGTGTCGGGCGCAGGCGCATCCGGCTGTTCGGGCTGCGCCGCATCGCCGGGCCCGTCCATCATCGCGTCGACGCGGGCCAGATCGTCCTTGACCGACGCCAGCAGCTCATCGAGCGAAAGCTCTTCCAGACTTTTTTCCAGCGCGTCCTGCTCGGGCGTCTGTTCGTCCGGACGGGCGTTGGGGTTCTGTTCAGCCATGTGTTCCTCCCTTATGCGCGGTAGACGATGTCGGCCGCGACCTGATCCGCGGCGGCCTTCCCCTTCAGCGCCTGCAGGCACAGAAGGCCAAACTCGTCAGCCGAGCCCGCCGCGCGGCCGGTGATGACGCGGCCATCCTGCACAGCGCCGCAGGCCGTCATGACGGCGGCGCCCATCTTCTCCTCGAGACCCGGGTAGCAGGTGGCCTTGCGGCCGTCGGTGATGTGCAGCTGGGCAAGGATCGTGGGGGCGGCGCAGATGGCCGCGATATATTTTCCGTCCGCATAGGCAAGGCGGATAAAATTCATGGCGGTATCGCAGGCGAGGATCGAATGCACGCCGCCGAGGCCGCCGGGCAGGATGACCATGTCGGTCGAAGCCAGCTTCAGATCCTCCACGCGGCAGTCGGCCTGCACGCGCACGCCGTGACCGGCCTCGATCAGCGTCCCGCCGATCCCGGCGAGCTGCACTTCCACGCCGCCGCGGCGCAGAATGTCGCACGGCGCAATGGCTTCCATCGGCTCAAAGCCGGTACCCAAGATCATATATACCATTGTATTATGCTTCCTCCAGACATTTTTTTACGTACGAATACAGTTCCTCATGGATATCCTCGATCGAGCGGAGCTTCCCGTCTTTCACGCAGGAGACGACCGTCCAGCCGAAGTAGGCCGCGGCCTGCCGCGCGACCTCGCGGCACTGGTGCAGATACTTGTCGTTGCGCTCGTGGATGTCGGCCTTCGTCCCGGTGTCGCTCTCGCGCTTGCGCATGAGCGTCTCGGCGATCTCCACCGGCATGTCGAGGCACAAAACCAGATCCGGCTTCGGCAGGCCCATGCGGCAAAATTCCAGGTCATAGAGCCAGGAGAAGAATTCCTCCCGCGCCGCTCCCTCGAGCTTTCCGCCCTGGTGGACGGCGTTGGACGTCGTATAGCGGTCCGACAGGATGAGGCCGCCCGCCGCGTAATCGTCCTTCCAGACGCGCTGATAGGACGCGTAGCGGTCGACCGCGTAGAAGGTCGAGGCCGCGTAGGCGTTGACGCTGTTCGGGTCGTCGCCGAACTCGCCGTTGAGATACATCCGGATGAGCGCCGACGACGGCTCGAGATACTGCGGAAACTGCAGGCGGCGGAACGGAATGTTCTCGCTCTGCAGCCGCTTGGTCAGAAGTGCGAACTGTGTGGATTTTCCGGTACCGTCGGTACCCTCAAACACGATCAGTTTTCCCATGTTGTTTACCCTCTTATCCGTTTGCCGAGCACGGCAAACAGGTATTTTGGCAGCCGGAGCATACGTCCGAACCGCTTCGGCTCCTTGATGAGCCGGTAGAGCCATTCCAGATTGCAGCGGATCATCCACTTCGGCGCGCGCTTCACGGTCCCCGCGAAGCTGTCAAGCGAGCCGCCGAGGCCGATCATGAGCTTGACGTGCAGCGCGTCCAGATGGTCCTTCATGAAAAGCTCCTGCTTCGGCGCGCCGAGGCAGACAAAGAGCACATCGGGCCGGGCGGCGTTGATCTTCTCGATGATCGGGGCTTCGTCCTTGAAATAGCCGTCGTTCATGCCGCAGATATGCAGCTTCGGGTGCTTTTCGAGCATTTTCTGCGCGGCAAGCTCTGCGATGCCGGGCTTGCTGCCGAGCAGGAACAGGCCGCCGCCTGTCTTCTCAAGGATGGAGAGCAGACGGTCGGCAAAGTCGACGCCCGCGACCTTCTGCTTGAGCGGCGTCTTTAAAAGCTTCGAGGCCAGGACGACGCCGGCGCCGTCCGGCAGGACGAGGTCCGCGCCGTTGATGAGCGCGCGGAGCTTTTCGTCGTGCAGGGCTTCGTAGGCGATCTCGGCGTTGGGGGTCACGGCGTAGCAGGTCCTGTCTCCCGCGAGGATCTGTTCGGCGCGGGCGGCGGCCTCATCCATCGTGACGTTATCAAACTGCAGGCCCATGATATCCAGTTTCATGTGCAGGCATACCTCACCAATTTAGAATCATACGCATATCATCTTAGCACATATTTCCGCATTTGTCCACGCAATTTCGGGGCCAATTTCCTTCCGCGGAGTTTCACATGCGCCCGGCGCTGCATAAACTGTTATGAAAGCGAAGCGTGAACGACCCTGGTTTCGGCCACGCGAACCTTTACGATCATATAATAGGAGGTCATCCGAATGTCTGAACCTGCACAGGCTGGCAAGACCTGTGATCTGCGCGGCATCCGTGAGGCTGTTTGCGTGCATACGGGGAAAATCACGGACAGCTGCCTTGCCAAAGACTGCATTGAAGATCTGCGCGTGTACTTAACGGTGGACTCCCAGCACACGCTGGACTGCGCGGCGAGCGCGAAGGCGCGGTTCGTGGAGCTGCTGTTTGTCGATGTTCAGGTGGAGTGTGTCCCCTACTCCTCCGGCTACTTTACGGTCGACGTTACTTTCTACTACCGCGTCATCGCCGACGCGACGCTCTCGGCCGGGCGGACGAATACGGTCACGGGCCTGGCGGTCTTCTCGAAGCGGCTGGTGCTGTTCGGCGGCGAGACCTGCGCCCGGATCTTCTCGAGCAAGGACGATCTGACGTGCCTCTGCAAAAAGTCGCTGCAGTCGGTCTCGCTGCCGCGGGCCATTGCCGAGACGGTCGACCCGATCATCCTCGGCTCGCGCGTGATGGAGGCGTGCGGCTGCTGCTGCCAGAGCGAGACCGCTCCCTCCATCCCCGAGGCGCTGCTGGGCTGCTTCGACGAGCCGCTGGTGCTGACCGGCGAATGCAAGCGCCTGCTTGTCACGATTGGACAGTTCTCCATCGTCCGGCTCGAACGCGACACGCAGCTGCTCATCCCGACGTTCGACTACTGTGTCCCCTCGAAGACCTGCCCGCCGGTCGGCGGCGCGAGCACCGAGAGCCCCTGCGACGTTTTCAGCCAGATCGAGTTCCCGATGGACGCCTTCTTCCCCGGCAAAAACGAACCCTGCATCAAACCCGAAGACAGCTGCACCGGCTGCAGCCGGACGAAATAAGCAAACCCGGGCTTCCCCACCCAGAGGGAAGCCCGGCTTTCCTTTTTGGCCGCTGTTTTACACGGATTTTCGATGGATTTAACATCCGCGGAGAAATCTCACGAAGATTTAACACGGGCATGCACGCGCTTTTGACATTTTAAATTTATAGTAGGGTCAGAACACAAGAGAAATACGGAAAGGGATCTTTGTGAAATGACGATTTTTGACTTTTTGACCATGCTCGGCTCGCTGAGCCTGTTCCTGTTTGGCATGAGCGTGATGGGGACGGCGCTGGAAAAGCGGGCGGGCGGCTCGCTGAAGGCCATTCTGGCGAAGCTGACGAGCGGACGGTTTTCCGGCCTGCTGACGGGACTTGCCGTGACGGCGGTGATCCAGTCGTCGTCGGCGACGACGGTCATGGTGGTCGGCTTTGTCAACTCCGGGCTTCTGAGCCTGCGGCAGTCGATCCCGGTGATCATGGGCGCGAACATCGGCACGACGGTCACGGCGTGGCTGCTGTCGCTGTCCGGCATCAGCGGCGACAGTCTGTTTCTGCAGCTGCTGAAGCCGTCGTCGTTCACGCCGGTGCTGGCCGTGATCGGCATCATTCTGTATCTGACCGGCAAGGGAAAGAAAAAGGACACGGGCCTCATCCTGCTCGGGTTTGCGACGCTGATGTTCGGCATGGAGTCGCTGTCCGGCTCGGTCTCGGGCCTGCGCAACGACCCGAACTTCACAAAGTTCTTCCTGATGTTCTCCAATCCCATTCTCGGTGTGCTGGCCGGTGCGATTCTGACCGGCATCGTGCAGTCCTCGTCCGCCTCGGTCGGTATCCTGCAGGCGCTCTCGTCGACCGGCGCGGTCAGCTATGGCGCGGCGATCCCCATCATCATGGGCCAGAACATCGGCACCTGCGTGACGGCGATGCTCTCGTCCGTCGGCACGAATAAAAATGCCCGCCGGGCCGCCGTCGTGCATCTGAGCTTCAATATCATCGGCACGATCGTCTGGCTGACGGCGTTTGAGACGGCAAATCTGCTGCTGCACTTCTCCTTTGTTGACCAGCCGATCGACACGTTCCAGATTGCGGTCATCCACTCGATCTTCAATGTGCTGTGCACGCTGATGCTGCTGCCTTGCTGCGGGCTGCTGGAAAAGCTGTCGTACCGGCTGATCCCGGAGACGGATCACCCCGATACCGCCGCCGTGCTGGACGAGCGTCTGTTCGCCACGCCGGCCATCGCGCTCGTCAAGAGCGAGGAGCTGACCAAGCGCATGGCCGCCGACGCGGAGCTGGCGCTGCATGAGAGCCTGCAGGCCGTGCTGCACTTCACGCCGGAGCTGGCCTCCTCGGTCCGCAGGCGTGAGGACGACACCGACCGGTATGAGGACACGCTCGGCACCTTCCTCGTGCACCTGGCCACGCAGCCGATGAGCGAGCAGGACAGCGTAGAGTCGTCGATGCTGCTGCATCTGATCGGCGATTTCGAGCGCGTCGCGGACCACGCCGTCAACATCATCGAATCCGCTGAGGAGCTGAAGGAGAAGGGCGTCTCGTTCACGCCGACGGCGCAGAAGGAGCTGCAGACCATGCTGGACGCGGTCGGCGAGATCGTCGATCTGACGAGCCGCGCATTCCTGCAGGACGATCTGGCGCTGGCGCGGCAGGTCGAGCCGCTCGAGCAGGTCATCGACAAGCTCAAGGACGAGCTGCGCACGAACCACATCGCCAGACTCCAGCGCGGCGAATGCTCGCTGGCCGCGGGCTTCGTGCTCTCCGACCTGCTGACGAACCTCGAGCGCGTATCCGACCACTGCTCGAACATCGCGGGCTGTCTGCTTGATATGAAGAACGAGCGCATCGACCTGCACAAGTATCTCGGCGACGTCAAATCCGGCAGCAACGAATTCTTGCTCCAGTACAACGCGTTTGAGGAAAAGTACAAGCTGGAAGCCTGACGCCTTGCTTTTCCCGGCCCCGTGTGCTATCCTGAGAAAAAGATAACTGGGAGGTACGGATATGGCGATTTGGGCATTGGCAGGCACGCTGGCCTTCAGCTTCCTGCTCGAACTGATCGGCGCATCGGCGGCAAACAGCTCCGGCTGGGGCATCGTCGGCGCGATCGCCGCAATGGGCGCCTTCCTGATCCATACGATCGAACAGGCGCATAAAAAAACGCCGGATGAGGACGATAAACCGGAGGAATAAACCAAGACCCGCCGTGCTGCTGCGCGGCGGGTCTTTTTCTCTTTTACGCGCTGCGTTCCGATTCGAGGGTGCGGAGGGCTTTGCGGAATTGGTGGGAGAAGAGGATGGAGGTGAAGGTCACGGCGAGGGTATCGGCGACGGGCTCGGCCAGGTAGACGCCCAGGGTCGGGTCCGGGACGAGGTACGGCAGCAGGTAGATCAGCGGGATGAGCAGGACGAATTTGCGCATGACGGCCACGATGATGGAGCAGACGGCCTTGCCGATGGAGACGAAGGTGATCTGGCAGGCCTGCTGGATGCCGAAGATCGCCAGCACCGCGCAGTAGATGCGAAGGGCGCGCCCGGTGAATTCGATCAGTTCGGCGTCCGGCGTGAAGATCCCGGCGAACACGCGCGGGAAAAGCATGACAAACGCCCAGATCAGCGCGGAATACGTCAGGCAGACGGTCAGGAGCACGCGGAAGGTCTTTCTGACGCGCTCGACGTTCTTTGCGCCGTAGTTATAGCTCAGGATCGGCTGCGCGCCCTGTGAGATCCCCTGCAGGGGCAGGAGCGCAAACTGCATGACGCTCGTGAGGATGGTCATGGCGCCGACGGCGATATCGCCGCCGTAGCGGGCCAGCGAGGAATTGAAGCAGACGGAGAGCACGCTCTCGCTCGCCTGCATGATAAACGTCGCCGTGCCGAGGCCCACGCAGGGCAGGATGAGCCGCGGGCTCTGCAGGAAGTTCTGCACGCGCAGCTTCAGGACGCTTTTTTTGCTGAACAGGAACAGCACGACCCACAGGCACGACACGCCCTGTGAGACGATGGTCGCCAGCGCAGCGCCGCGCACACCCATGCCGAGCTTGAAGATCAGGATCGGGTCGAGCACGATATTGCACACGGCGCCGATCAGCACGGTGAGCATCCCCTCCCGCGCAAAGCCCTGGGCGGTGATGAACGCGTTCATGCCGAGCGTCAGCTGGACGAAGACGGTGCCGATGGCGTAGATCTGCATATAGTCGGCGGCATAATCGATGGTCTGCCCGCTCGCGCCGAAGGCAAGAAGCAGATCGCGGTTCCAGATGAGAAGCACCGCGGTCAGGACGGCAGAGATACCAAGCTGCAGGGAGAAGCAGCCGCCGAGCATCTTTTCGGCCGTCTGCAGATCGCCCTTGCCCATGCTGATGGACGCGCGCGGTGCGCCGCCTGAGGCGACGAGCGCAGCGAAGGCCGACACGATCAGGATGATCGGCGTGCAGACGCCAAGACCGGTCAGGGCCAGGCTGCCGACCTGCGGCATGTGGCCGATGTAGATGCGGTCTACAATATTATAGAGCATATTGACGAGCTGCGCGATCACCGTCGGGATCGCCAGCCGGAACAGGAGTCTGCCGATCGGCTCCGTGCCGAGAAACGCGTTTTTCTGATCCATCCGGACGCCTTCTTTCTGTGAAATGCCAGAAGATATTATAGTGTGCGGAGGACGGGCCTGTCAACGGAAAACAAGATGTTGCGGAAGGCGGGAGGTTTTGGCCCATATATGGTGATGTTGGCAGAAAAAAGTTTAATATTTGCTTAAAACCGGAGAAAAACGTTGAAAATACAGCGCAAATATGGTACTCTTTTGGTAAACATAATACTCCAACCACAGGAGGAGAAGGACATGAAGAAACAAAGATGGCTCAGCCTGGTGCTGATCCTGGCGCTCGTCGTGGGGCTGTGCAGCGTGTGCGCGGCCGCGGCGGACGATCAGACCGCAGAGCAGCCCGCGCAGGAGGCGGCAGACACGGTCGCAGAAGCGGAAGCTGCGCCCGCCGACGGGACACAGCCCGATGCGGCTGCGGCAGAAGCAAACACGGAAACTGCCGAACAGCCGGAGCAGGATGCGGCGGCGGAAACGGATGCGGCGGCAGAAACGGATGCGGCCGCAGAGGAAGCGCCGGCGGACGGCACGCACATCCACGCAGTCAACCGCGAGGACGCCTGTGAGGAACCGGCTTTCGAGCCGCTGACGGTGCGCGGCGGGCAGCTGGAAAGCGGCTGCTACTATCTGACGGAGGACTGGACGCTGGACGAGCCGCTGTGTGTGGCGAAAAACGGCGTGCAGGTAACGCTCTGCCTGAACGGCTATTCCCTCTCGCTCGCAGACGGCGCGGAGGGCTGCATCATTTACCTCGCCGTCAGCGACGAAGGGGCGGAGCCCTCGGTGCTGACCATCACGGACTGCAACGGGGCCGGGACCTCGAGCAACTACTATGTCGGCGAGGCCGGTGAGCTGATCTTTGACGACGGGAGCTTTGCCTGGCAGGAGGCCTATATCGCGGCGAACGAGAAAAACGCGCTCGCGGGCGGCCGCATCACCGGCGCGACGGCCGGAGCCATCAGCGTGGGCGACTATAACCAGCTGTATCTGTCCGGCGTCAATATCATCGACAACGAGGGCCGGTACGGCGCGGGCGTTGTCATCGCAGCGCACGCGAAGGCCGTGATCGACAGCTGCGTCATCGCGGGCAACCGGCTGACGGGCGAAATGAAGGCTTCGGAGCGGCAGATCCTGGGTGGCGGCGTGTACTGTGCGGGCGAACTGGAGCTCTGCGGCACGACGAACCTGACCGGCAACCGCGCGCAGGACGCGCAGAACAACCTTTGGCTGGATGAGACCGGCACGGTAACGATCGGCGCGCTGGGTCTTGACAAGCAGGCACGCGTCGGCGTCAGCGGCCAGGCGGAGCAGGCCGTTTTGACCGGCTACGCGGATGATTTCTCGGAGAACTTTACGAGCGACGATCCGACGCTCTGCATCAGCGCCGTGCATGAAAACGGCTTTACGGACCTGCAGCTGCAGGAGGCCGTCTATACCCTCACGCTCGTGACGGACGAAAATGACGAGCCCGTCACGCTGGAAGCTGCACAGGGCAAGAGCCTTGCGGATCTGTATGTCAACGACCCCGAACGGGAAGACGCCGCCTTTGACGGCTGGTACACGGAAGACGAGGAACCCGTCGACACGCAGCAGCCG
>ENA-ORSS01002872-ORSS01002872.1-human-gut-metagenome-genome-assembly--contig:-NODE-2872-length-14781-cov-2.814206_pt1 | contig 14781 bp, 17 predicted proteins | sample MGYA00241899_ERZ509162 | MGnify/ENA primary metagenome ERZ509162 (study PRJEB26280, sample SAMEA2338641) | human gut metagenome | biome: human gut; feature: human-associated habitat; material: faeces... | reverse complement strand
CGTATTTAAAAACTATAAATAATCAACTAAGTGCAATGTTCAACTATGCATGCCGGTTTTATGGATTGAGTCAAAATCCTTGTAAATTAGCTGGGAGCATTGGAAAAAGTAAAGCTGATGAAATGGAAATCTTTACGCGTGAAGAGTTTACTGAATTTCTGAATTGTTTATACGACAAACCAGAATCCCATTTAGCGTTTGAAATTCTGTTCTATACTGGGATGAGAGTTAGCGAATTATTGGCGTTGAATATAGGGGATATAAACCTAGAAGACCACACAATTCGAATTAATAAGTCACTGCATCGGGTGAAAAGTGAAGATATAATTACAGAACCGAAAACAAAAAAATCGAAACGAATAATAAGTATTCCAGGCTTCCTGGCTGAAGATATTAGAGACTATCTGAATCGATTATACGATCCAGATCCGTTGGAACGTTTGCTTACGTATAATAAGCATTATTTGGATAACGAGTTTCGTCGTGGTATGAAAATGAGTGGAATTCAAAAGAATCTACATATCCATTCAATTCGTCATTCGCATACTGCATTGTTGTTCGAATTAGGTTACAACATCCTGGAAATTCGAGATCGATTAGGTCATGAAAAAGTGGAAACGACACTGAATATCTACACGCATTTGTACCCGAATAAACAGGAAAAAATTGCGGATGGATTGAATAGATTAGAACAAGAAGGTATCGAAAATGCCAGGATTAAACAAGAATAGAAAACGTCCAAACTCAATGTCATTCCGTGTTTCCAATGAGGAAAAAATAGCAATTGAAACACGAATCAATGTATCTGGATTACCAAAGTCAGAGTTCTATATTGGCTCATGTTTAAATGAAAAATTAGAAGTCATTGGAGGTAAATTCGGATCTGATCGACTGAGTGTTCAGCTTGAAAATATGAATGTATTTTTACAAAATGCTGAACTGATATATGACAAAAATCAAAAGATAATAGCGGATTATACGGATGAAATTGGTGCGATTACTAAACGATTAAATGATTTAAATGAAGCAGTTATTGAAATACAAAAAGAGAATCTAGAATTCAAAAAAGTAATTCTAGAAAGTCGTTATTTTAGCGAAGAATTATTAAAAATAATGAAGGAGAAAAAATGAAATGAAGGAATTATTAGAACGTCTACAGGACGATTTTGAATATCAATTACAAAAGTGTTTGCAGGAAGACACAAAAGAAAATATATATCAGCAAGGAATGTATGATGGCTCTATATTACTTGTAAAATACCTATTGAATTACGAAGACGACTGGTACGATAAATGGTTTGATAATTCGCTATGTATTGACTATGAACGACGTAGAGATGATATTCAGAAAGTGGTTGATAGATATTATTCTGATGGCAATGAAGAAGGAGATAATGAGTTCTTCCAGTTCCTTAGAAATCAACTGAATCTATTCATGCAGCTACAAAAAGAATACGAGGATGAAGAGTATGACGAAGAAGACGAGCAGGAATATGGTGGAATGGAACTGTAGTATTCGTTGGTTCAAGCTGCCCCAGAGCAATGGGACAGCTCGTCAATTTGATTGTTATTTTGGGTTGCACTCGAACATGAGCACAACCCAAAATTAAAGGCCAAATTCACTTTTTTAGTGAATTGCAAGATACCCACATGGCAGTCCATTTTTAAATTAAAACTCCTCTAGGTCGTTTTAGATTTTCAATGTACACCATGTGGAATCTTGGCTAAGCCCTTGGAACCCTTAGTTAAGGAGTCCTTAACAAGCCCAAACTTTTTGAATATGGGAGGAAATGGATGAATCAAAAAGTTAATAGAAGAAGGTCGAATAGCATTACTATTCGTTTTGATAATGATGAGAAAAGGGAATGGTTGAAGTACTGCGACTCATTGAATGAGCCACAATTTGGATCGTATGCAGATGTTATTTTGCATCTAATCAGATCCAACACAACCATACAGATTGATTTAAATTCGCTTCGTGATAATACAATCGCATTGAATAAAATAGGAGCGAATTTGAATCAGATTGCGAAGTCCTGTAACTCAGGAAAACAGCTTGATGCAGGTACTTATGAGTGCTTCAAAGAAACGTTAAATGTGTTAAAAATAAACAAGGATAATTTAAATAAAATATGGCAATCATTAAAGCGGTAAGTGGAAAAAACAAGGGATCTATTGCACGAGTTATTCATTATATTATGAAGAAAGAGAAGACGGATTTAAAGCTAATAACTGGTATTAATTGTGAAGGATCTACGGACTGCATTCAGCAAATGAAGATGACAAAGGCTATGTATAAAAAAGAAGGGGGAAGGCAATATAAGCATTATGTATTATCTTTTCATCCTGACGATTTTAAAAATGAAAATGGAAATTTATTAGCCAATGCTGCAGAAAAAGCACATGAAATTACATTGGAATTTTTGAATGATTCTAGAATCAATGATTCACTGGATGGCTTTGAAATTGCGGTGGCTACACATGTAGATAGAGGACATTTGCATAGTCACATCGTAGTGAATTCAGTCAATATGGAAACCGGTTTAAAATATCGTCAAAGCTACAAAGATCTAGAACAGATGAAAGAGGTTGTGCGAGATTTAGAGGTTGAATACTGTCTTCATAAATCAATTAAAAGGAAGAGAAGACAACGTGGCGATATTGTCCAAAATAGCCAAAAGGGATACCAGGCAATTCGTCGAAATATTGAATCTTTAAATGGTAATGAGAAAAAATATACGTCTTGGGTTTTAGCAATTTTTCAGATTATAATGAAGGTTTTAAATCAAAAACCTAAATCTAAAGATGAGTATATTACTGGTTTAAAGAAAGAGGGGATTTCTACGCACTGGTCCGATAATAGAAAATATATTACATACACGGATAGTGACAATCACAAAATTCGAGATAAGAAACTATCAGATGTATTTGATGTAAATATGAATAAGGAGATATTGATAAATGAATTTGAGCGAAATACAGAACGAGAACGTGAACTCGAATCAAGAAATAGACGAATTGAAGACCGAGTGTCTGCAATTGCACAGGAAGCTGCAGGAGATGCAAGAAGACAACTTGAAGATCGAGAAAGGTTTAAAAAACGAATTGAAGAACAGAGAAGTCGAATTAGCGAAATTGAAGAAGAGGTACGAGGAGATAGAGAACGAGAATACGAGTTATCGCGATGAATTATCGAGTGCGCAGAACGAAATCATTACTTTGAAGGCAAATAAAAAATCAAAGGATTATAAAATTCAAAAGGCATTAAACTTATACAATGATTATGAAAGACAAAAGATAGGACTTGATACTAAATCACTTATTTTGGAGAATTCTCAAAGAGAAGCAGAACAGGAACGACGAGAATACGAAAAAAGAAAAACTGAATTTGTAGGTAAATTAGATGAAATTAAAAAGCAATATAACATAATACTTAAACTAATATTGATTGTATTTGTTCCGGTTGTGATGGCTTCTATGATATTGAATATTGAAAAGAGTATGGAAATATTTGGCTTCATGTATATGATTATATCAGTTCCTCTTAAAAGAATGATAGGGTTTATCAAGGCTGTAGCAGATAGTGGCGATGCAATAGATATTCTTTTTCTTGCGTGTTTTATTGTGCTCATAATTATGATTCCAATTTGTTACGTATGGTATAAGTTATCTCGAATAAAATGGCATGAGAAAGGTAAAGTGATTTCAAAAAAATTTGACTATAAGAATCTGGATGAAACGTATTTTCTTCCAGCTATATATTTCTCTGAATTCGTGGTAATAGTCTATGTGGATATATTTTTCTTCATACCTGTTAATTCGTTTGGATTGTTTTTAGTGGTTGCGGTATGCACGCACTTTATATACCAGGCGTACATACGAGGAAAGTTGAAAACTCCAGCTTGGAAATTTAAATAAAACCTGTAATTCCGGCTTTTTAGCCGGTTTTAAATTTGTACATCTTTCTAATCATTGTACTAGGATGTATTGTACAATAAAGTTGTTAATGTTAAGGCAATCTGCCTTAAACAAAGAGAGGGTAAATATGAATTCAAGGAGAAAACAAATAATTAAAGTAGGTAAAATAGTTCTTATTGTTGTTTTGTTAGGAATGGTGTTAACGCACTGTGCAAATACAACTGATACTAAGAGTGTTAAATTGGATAAAACAGTGGAGAAGTCAAAGAAAAAAGTAACCACAAAAAAGCCAGAAAAGAATAAATCTATAGATGGAGATAAGTCATCAAGCCAGGAAGAAAAGAAAGAAGAAACAGAGAAAAAATGAACCATAAATAAGTAGTAAACGATGAATAGGCTGAGCGCAGCCCGTTCATCGTTGATTCGTTCATCGTTCACCGTTTCTCACACTTAGCGTGTTGTTATGTGAAAACATCCCTGTTTCAATTCGTACTTTACATAACATTTATCCGCCTTACGAACATCCCGCAAGACTTCGGCCAATACCAGCTTTAAAGTATCAGCACTCACATCCTGAAGAGGACGTCCATCCTCATCTTCCACTTTCTTAAACCGTTTCCAACTCACATCGAATGTAGTTCCGTAAAAATGGCAAGAATTCTTCGATGCATTCCCATTTCGACGACGCAAGCGTTTTACATCATTCTCCGTCCGAAGTACGGAAGTTACAATAATTTTATTCGGATTGAGCCCCTTAGCAGTCAATGAATCCAAGAAATTTGCCCCTATCGTATCGAGTAACGCACTGGCGCGCGGCACTAAATAAGGAATAGAATGAGTGAGTGAATCTACCACATAAAAGTCATTATCGACAATATGAACCAACTTTCCATCCATCTCTTCCGCTTCTTCGCGCGAAGCCAATGGTGCAATGCCCCACGCATGTGCTGCTTTTAACTGTACATCATTCAGATCTCCAAACGAACGTTTATAGCTCACCACTCCTTTAATATTGCGCGGTTCGTTAAGCTTAAGAGACATGTCTTTCTTTTTGCAACCCGCCAGACAAGGCAATATAAAGCATAAAAAGATAGAAATTACAAAGTGGCTCCTGCACTTAGATTGATTCATAATTAGTCTTTTTTATAAGTTCCCAGAGTGCAAATATACTGGAATTGTCTTTTTCAGGAAAGAGCATCGCAAATTAATTCGGCAAGAATCTGCAAAGTATGAGAACGATTCATTAAATTTGCAGTCCATTTCACAGCATATGCGTGAACCTTTAAATTGATTCAATGATAGAAAAACTGATAGTTCTTGAGGATATTGATCCGGTCATCTTTTACGGCGTAAACAACGCCAACATACAATTAATAAAAGCTTTGTATCCAAAGCTACGCATTGTTGCCCGAGGCAATGTCATCAAAGTGCTGGGCGATGAGGAAGAAATGTGCGCTTTTGAGGAAAATATCACCAAGCTTGAAAAATATTGTGCCGAATACAATTCGCTGAAAGAAGAAGTCATTATCGACATCATTAAAGGTAATGCACCACAAGCTGAAAAAGCGGGAAATGTTATTGTATTCAGCGTCACAGGGAAACCCATCATTCCACGTAGCGAAAACCAACTGAAATTAGTGGAGGGGTTTGCCAAAAACGATATGGTATTTGCTATCGGACCGGCCGGTTCGGGCAAGACTTATACAGCGATCGCTCTGGCCGTTCGTGCACTGAAGAACAAAGAAATCAAGAAAATAATTCTCAGTCGCCCCGCGGTAGAAGCCGGTGAAAAGTTAGGCTTTCTTCCCGGAGATATGAAAGATAAAATCGATCCGTATCTACAACCACTCTATGATGCTTTACAAGACATGATTCCAGCAGCCAAGCTGAAGGAATATATGGAACTGAACATCATTCAGATCGCTCCGCTCGCTTTTATGCGCGGACGTACACTCAATGACGCAGTAGTCATCCTGGACGAAGCCCAAAACACCACTACCCAACAAATTAAAATGTTCCTCACCCGTATGGGAATGAATACCAAGATGATCATTACCGGTGACATGACCCAGATCGATCTTCCGGCCTCACAAACATCGGGATTGGTACAGGCATTGCGTATTCTAAAAGGAGTGAAAGGAATCAGCTTTGTCGAACTGAATAAAAAAGACATTGTGCGACACAAGCTTGTAGAACGTATCGTGGACGCTTACGAAAAGTTCGATAAGGAAAAGAAAGCCGAACGGGAAAAATTAAACGGTGAACGGCTTACAATAAGTAAAGAACGGCAAAACGTTGGTAATTTGTAATTCATAATTATATAAAAGTATGAAAGCATTAACAAAAACAGATTTCAACTTTCCGGGACAAAAAAGTGTGTACCACGGAAAAGTTCGTGATGTGTACAACATCAATGGCGAACAACTCGTAATGGTAGCTACCGACCGTATTTCGGCCTTTGATGTAGTGTTGCCCGAAGGTATCCCTTATAAAGGACAAATGCTGAATCAGATTGCAGCAAAATTCTTGGATGCAACCACAGACATCTGTCCGAACTGGAAACTCGCCACTCCCGACCCAATGGTTACAGTGGGAGTACTCTGCGAAGGTTTCCCGGTAGAAATGATCGTACGTGGCTATCTTTGCGGAAGCGCATGGCGTGCTTACAAAAACGGCGTACGCGAAATCTGTGGCGTAAAACTTCCTGAAGGTATGAAAGAGAACCAAAAGTTCCCTGAACCGATCGTCACTCCGACTACAAAAGCAGAAATGGGATTGCACGATGAAGATATCTCCAAAGAAGAAATCCTGGCTCAGGGACTGGCTACTCCGGAAGAATATGCCATCCTCGAAAAATATACATTAGCTTTGTTCAAACGTGGTACCGAAATAGCAGCGGAACGCGGTTTAATCTTGGTAGACACCAAATATGAATTTGGAAAGCACAACGGTACCATCTATCTGATGGACGAAATCCATACTTCGGACTCAAGCCGTTATTTCTACGCCGAAGGTTATCAGGAACGTTTTGAAAAAGGCGAAGCACAGAAACAACTTTCCAAAGAATTTGTACGTGAATGGTTGATGGAAAACGGTTTCCAAGGCAAAGAAGGACAGAAAGTTCCTGAAATGACTCCTGCTATTGTGGAAAGCATCAGCGAGCGTTATATCGAGCTGTTTGAAAACATCACCGGCGAAAAATTCGTGAAAGAGGATACCAGCAACATTGCTGAACGTATCGAAAAGAACGTAATGGCATTCCTTGCAAAATAGGAAACCTGAATCAGAAACGAATTAAGATTCACTACAGAGTATACGGAGTGTGCGGAACGTGCAGACTGTTACGATCCATAAAACTCTGTAAACTCCGTAGTGAATAAAATCGAATAAAAGAATGAACTACCCACAAGAAAAGATCAAACCTTATAGCAACGATGGGAAAAAGAGCGAACAGGTAGAACAAATGTTCGACAACATTGCCCCTGCATACGACCAGTTGAATCATACTCTATCGTTAGGGATCGACCGGAGCTGGCGGCGAAAGGCAATCAATTGGCTCAAACCTTTCCGTCCGCAACAAATAATGGATGTAGCAACCGGCACCGGTGATTTTGCTATCTTGGCATGCCATGAATTGCAACCCGAACAACTGATCGGAACAGACATTTCTGAAGGAATGATGAATGTGGGACGTGAAAAAGTAAAAAAGGAAGGACTGTCGGATAAAATATCTTTTGCCCGGGAGGACTGCACTTCACTCTCTTTTGCCGACAATGATTTTGACGCTATTACTGTAGCTTTCGGTATCCGCAATTTCGAAGATCTCGACAAAGGGCTCTCCGAGATGTGCCGCGTACTGAAACCGGGCGGTCATCTTGTAATTCTGGAACTTACCACTCCGGACCGCTTCCCGATGAAACAACTGTTTTCCATCTACTCTAAAGTCGTCATTCCATTATTGGGTAAGCTTCTATCCAAAGATAACAGTGCCTACCGCTATCTGCCGGACACCATCAAAGTATTTCCTCAAGGGGAAGTCATGAAAGGAGTCATCGCCCGAGCCGGTTTTAGCGAAGTCAACTTCAAACGGCTGACCTTTGGTATCTGCACTCTTTATACCGCAACCAAATAACCTAATAATGTAACCTTATGAAAACAACAAAATCAATTGGACTATTTCTACTCTGCATTTTTTGTTGTATCAATTTCACCTCTTGTGATCCGGCAAACAATGGAGGAGATGACCTAATATGGGATTTTGCTCCCATAGTTCTTTACATTTCAGTACAGGATGCTCAAGGCAATGACTTACTGAATCCACTCACCAAAGGCTCTATTGCCAATCAAGGAATAAAAGCGATCTACAAAGGGGAGACTTACGAAAAAGATGCTCCGCTAAACGAACGCACCAGAGCTTATATGGCCTATTTCACAGGTCTGCAAACAGGAGTAAGCAAAGACGGAAAATATTATCTGACTTTCGGAGAATTCAATGGCGATCATACATTCGATAATGAGAAAGTAGAAATAGACTGGAATGATGGAAAAGAACCATCTGTCATCACTTTTTCCAGTAAACTGACCTGGAAATCAAAGAAAGAACCCGTATTCGACCGGAAATTCTGCCTGAACGGACAAGAAATTGACCAGAAACAAGGTTTAGTAATTACCAGCCCCCCCTCTCAATCTGAACAGAAATTCGATATCGTTGCCGTAGAATATGGCATAGATGTAGAAACGGACGAAATTAAAGAAAAAATAAAAGCCGATTTAGAGAGTAAATCTCCCTATACCAATGGAGAATCATACAGTATATCTATTCAGGAAAAGAACTCCGGTACATATACATTACTCAATTCTGATGGCTTTCCTATAACAAAAAAGGAATTCGCAATCGAAGAAGCAGAAGCTCATGGTATGTATGGAATAACGACTGAAATAGCCAAAACTTGCAGACTTATTCCTCCTGACGACCAAATATACAACCATATAAAATTGAAATTAGGCATTGACGGCGAGAAGTCATCTAACACTTTCAATATCTTTATCGGCCGCCCTTATAATTTCTGGATATACGAAGATTTGACGGAATACTATAAAGACAAATACCCTGACGGTAAAGTAAAAGAAATAGTACGTCTTCTAAAAAGTAAACCCAATAACCCAACTAAGCAATAAATGATTATGGAAAAATATGGTTTAATCGGCTACCCTCTGCGACATTCTTTTTCTATCGGATACTTTAATGAGAAATTCAAATCCGAAGGTATCAATGCAGAGTATGTGAATTTTGAAATTCCCAGCATTAATAACTTCATGGAAGTTATCGAAGAGAATCCCAATTTATGCGGGCTTAATGTGACTATCCCCTACAAAGAACAAGTGATTCCTTTTTTGGATGAACTCGACCGTGATACCGCAAAGATAGGTGCTGTGAATGTCATTAAAATCATCCGCCAGCAGAAAGGAAAAGTCAAACTGGTTGGCTACAACTCCGACATCATCGGATTTACTCAATCCATTCAACCTTTATTGCAGCCTCATCACCAAAAAGCATTGATTCTGGGTACTGGCGGAGCTTCCAAAGCCGTCTACCACGGGCTGAAAAACCTGGGTATTGAAAGTATATTCGTATCACGCACCCACAAAGCCGATGATATGCTGACTTATGAGGAGCTGACTCCCGAAATTATGGCAGAATATACAATCATCGTCAACTGTACTCCCGTAGGTATGTTTCCTAAGGTAGATTTCTGCCCTAATATTCCTTATGAGCTACTGACTCCAAACCATTTGCTCTACGATTTGTTATATAATCCGAATGTTACACTGTTCATGAAAAAAGGAGAAGCACAAGGGGCTGTTGTTAAAAACGGTCTGGAAATGCTGCTGCTCCAGGCATTTGCTGCATGGGAGATATGGCATAAATAAGGATTAGAGAGAGTTTTTATGAGGAGAAAAGTTGTATATAGCATCATTATTATCATGCTGGCATTGACCGGCTGCACCATCGGAGGAAGTTTTTATATGTTAAACTTTTCATTGACTCCGAATGCCAAGATTTTGTCTAAAGATGCTGACTCTTATCCCTTCATGTATAGAAACTACCCTTTCCTACGTCCATGGGTGGACAGCCTGAAACAAGTGGATGCACTGAAAGATACATTCATCATCAATCCGCACGGAATACAACTTCATGCGTATTATGTTGCTGCTCCCCAACCCACCAGTAAGACAGCAGTCATTGTGCATGGACATACAGATAATGCTATCCGTATGTTTATGATTGGTTATCTATATAATCGAGATTTAGGATATAACATATTACTTCCCGACCTGCAACATCAGGGAGAAAGTGAAGGCCCGGCCATCCAGATGGGATGGAAAGACCGTTGGGACGTATTGCAATGGATGAACATTGCCAATGAAATTTTCGGAGACAGTACGCAAATGGTTGTACACGGCATTTCAATGGGAGGTGCGACAACCATGATGGTGTCCGGTGAGGAACAGAAACCATTTGTTAAATGCTTTGTGGAAGATTGCGGCTACACCAGTGTATGGGACGAATTCTCACACGAGCTTAAAGCCAGTTTCCATCTTCCCCCTTTTCCACTCATGTATACCACAAGCTGGCTTTGCGAGAAGAAATATGGATGGAATTTTAAAGAAGCTTCCTCACTCAAACAAGTAGCCAAATCACAACTTCCGATGCTGTTTATTCACGGGGATAAAGACACGTATGTGCCTACCTGGATGGTATATTCGCTCTACGAAGCCAAACCGGGACCCAAAGAACTATGGATTGTTCCAGGAGCGGCTCATGCAGTTTCATACAAAGAGAATAAACAGGAATACACCGACCGAGTCCGTGCATTCGTCGGGCGATACATTCATTAAACCTATTATAACAAGGAGTTTTAGATTCATAACAGAAAAAGTTTCTATATTTGCAAACGTAAAATAATCGTTATGAAATCAATATTGACTTTTATACTAGCTACTTTTCTTCTGTTCCCACTACAAGCTCAAGAGAAAGTATACACGGTGGACAACCTCCCAAAAGTTCACCTGCAAAACAAAATGCAATATGTTTGCAACCCGGCCGGCATACTTTCACAGGCAGCTTGTGACAGTATAGACTCCATGCTTTATGCCTTGGAACAACAAACAGGAATTGAAACGGTGGTTGCCGTAGTTCCATCAATCGGAGAAGAAGATTGTTTCAACTTCTGCCATCAGTTACTTAATAAATGGGGTGTAGGGAAGAAAGATAAAAATAACGGATTGGTTATTTTGTTGGTTACAGATCAACGTTGTATCCAGTTTTATACCGGTTATGGTTTGGAAGGAGTGCTCCCCGATGCGATCTGTAAAAGGATTCAAACCAGATATATGATTCCTTACCTGAAAGACGGAAATTGGGATGCCGGAATGGTGACCGGCCTAAAAGCGACTTGTCAGCGGCTTGACGGTTCTATGGAAAATGATGCTCTCTCCGATTCGAACAGCGGTGGTTCTTTTGATTTTGTTCTTGCCATTCTTTGTTTTATTGCTATTGGCGGAGGTCTTGCTTTCTTTTCGGCACGCAAACAAAGCCGTTGTCCGAATTGTGGTAAACATCAATTACAGAGAAGCGGAAGTGCAGTCGTATCCCGAATTAACGGGGTGAAAACCGAGGATGTTACCTATACATGTAGAAACTGCGGACATACCATCATACGTCGCCAACAAAGTTATGATAATGATTACCACCACCGGGGAGGTGGCGGAGGTGGTCCATTTATTGGAGGCTTCGGCGGAGGTAGTTTCGGAGGCGGAGGCGGTTTCGGTGGAGGCAGCTTTGGCGGAGGAATGGGCGGTGGCGGCGGTGCCGGTTCTCGTTTCTAAAGAAAATAAGTAGAAAACAAATTATCAAATTCAATAAAAACAAGAAACATGAAGAAGTCAATTATTATCATCTTAGCCGTTGTGGCTATCCTTGTCATATGGGCAGTAAGTGTATATAACGGTCTGGTTACTATGGACGAGAATGTTACCGGTCAATGGGCAAATGTAGAAACTCAATACCAACGTCGTGCCGACTTGATTCCTAATCTGGTAAACACAGTGAAAGGATATGCGACACATGAGAAGGAAACATTAGAGGGAGTTGTTGCCGCACGTAGCCAGGCAACTCAAATTAAAGTGGACGCCGCCGATCTGACACCGGAAAAGTTAGCGCAATATCAAAAGGCACAAGGTGCTGTAACATCAGCACTGGGCAAGTTATTAGCTATTACCGAGAATTATCCGGACTTAAAAGCTAATCAAAACTTCCTGGAATTACAGGCTCAACTGGAAGGAACTGAAAACCGTATCAATGTAGCACGCAAAAATTTCAATGATGCTGCACAGGCTTATAACACCAATATCCGCCGTTTCCCCAAAAATATCTTTGCAGGAATGTTCGGCTTTGATAAGAAAGCATATTTTGAAGCAGAGGAAGGTAGTGAGAAGGCTCCGAAGGTAGAATTCTAAAAAGAGGCTAAATCGATCTTTATATTTTACATTTAGAGATACTTAGCAATATAAATAAATCTTTAGCTGGTGGGAAAAGAAGAAACTTTCCCACTATTTTTATTTATATCCACCTCACATTTTACAAAAGATGGCCCAGATAAGCATGGTTTTCTAATAGAAAAGTACATTTATTTTCCATTTAATCACAAATGTCATTTTACAGCATTAAATCATTATATTCGTGATGCAATCTTAAAGCATTCGCTTGGAAATAATCAAGTATCTGTTTCAATAGAGAATCAATTAATTATCAAATTTTCAACAACTATTTTAAGTACTAATATCGAACACTACTTTATGTCGTCTTTTTTTTCACAAAATATTTCTTTGTTATTCTTTATTCCACTCAAAAAGAGTATATTCGCACTATAAATCAGAGGTCACATTTTAGTAAATACAATATAACATGAAATACAAATACGATGTTTTTATAAGCTATTCACGCAGAGATTACGTTGATGAAAGCTACAATGTAATACCTGGTAATGCCATAGCGGAAATCCAAAATGTATTCGATGAAAATGGTATTACCTACTGGTTCGATAAAGACGGAATTTACAGTGGACAAGAGTTCATTGAAATTATCACAGGCGCAATAGCTGAATCTAAGATGCTCATATTCATATCCTCCAAACATTCGAACGAATCGATGTGGACTGCAGGAGAAATATTCGAAGCCTTGGACGGAGAAAAAGCAATCATTCCTGTAAAAATAGATAATAGCCAGTACAACAAGAAATTTAAACTTTTGATACGTCCATTAGATTATATCGATTATCAAGAAAATCCCCAAAATGCATTAAAAGATTTGCTCCGTGCTATTAATAAAGTCAAAGAAGATATTGCCCAAAAACAACGGGAAGAAGAAAAGCTTAGACAAGAGAAAGAGGCCGAAGCTAAGAAAGAAAAGATAAAAGAAGAAATCAGCGTTTTGGCAAAAGACTGTCAACGTTTGACTTTACAACAAATAGATGTAGTCAAGCAAATATTTGAAAAACAAACATATATAGGAAATACAACCAAGATATGCCCTATATGTGATAAAGAAGTGTCAATATCTTCTGATTTTTGCAACAGATGTGGTTGGACTTTTCCTATATTATACTACATTGATGGAAATAACACTTATCAATTGGATGAGAAACAATTGTCTGTAGCGCGAACCAATTGGCGTAGTATAAATATGGTGAGTGAACTGCAGACCATAAAAAGTAATTTAGAAATCGAAAATCAACGATTGCAACGTTCTCTTTTGCAGGCTACTGAAGATTGCAAGAGTATGACTGAAAATTTAAAAAAGAATGAATCTGCCATACAAAAAGCTAAGATTGAAATCAAGCAGATGCAAATCCTAAATAAAGAATCAGATTCTCGAATCAAAGAATTAGAGTTTTCCATAATAGAAAACAAAAAAGAAAATGAAAAAATAAAAAATGATTTACTCGATAAAGAGAAGCGTTTATTGTGTTCTATAGAAGAAAACAAACAATTACAAAAACGCCTGTCCGATGAACAAACTAAAGCTAGAAAAGTACAGAAAGAATATGAGGATCTTTTAGCAGAGCAAAAAGTCAAAACACAACCTCAATCAAAGCCTATCGTACCCAAACAAGAAGCGCCTTCTGTCAACAGATCTACAAATATGGCATCAGGAAATTCGTCTGTAGTAAATTCAAATAAAAACAAAGCATTCAAGAACAAGAATGATGTATTTGGATTGGTTCGAAGTTTATGTACAGGATCTTTAATAACTCTTGACACCAATATCATCACTGCAGGTTTACGTATATATCCTTTAATTCAAATCTTAGATAAAGATTATGAATTAACATATAGTGAGAAAGCAATCAGTAATCTATTTACCATAGGAAATCTTGTTAATGCAATATGGGAAAGAAAGACTTCTATAATTCCCAATACACTTCCGCCAGCTCAAAAGAAGAGAAAGTTCAGTTCTAAAAATGATGTATTCAATTTCGTTCGCCCTTTCTGCAAGGGAAAACTAATAACACTTAATACAGGTTTCTATGTTGCAGAAATTCAGTATGCTGATTTAAGAAAAGCATTGCTTGAAAAGTACAATATAAACATCAGTGAATATAGTTTAAGGTGCCATGCCACAGTCGGAAAACTGATTGATTCAATCTGGAGTGAACATATAAAATATGCATTATAATCTTGGCTTTACACGCATAGCCGTATGATAATCGAAAGTTTACTCCGGAATTTACCTGACTGTTTTTCTAGGCTGTACCAAAAAAAAGCTGTACTTTTGCAGCCGTATACAAAATAATTCTATAA
>ENA-ORSS01002864-ORSS01002864.1-human-gut-metagenome-genome-assembly--contig:-NODE-2864-length-14824-cov-2.381407_pt1 | contig 14824 bp, 15 predicted proteins | sample MGYA00241899_ERZ509162 | MGnify/ENA primary metagenome ERZ509162 (study PRJEB26280, sample SAMEA2338641) | human gut metagenome | biome: human gut; feature: human-associated habitat; material: faeces... | reverse complement strand
GGCTGGGTAAGATGCTGCCAAACCGCTGCGCAAGCATTGTTTTGCCCGAACCGGGCGGTCCCACCATGATTACCCCGTGCCCGCCCGCTGCCGCAACCTGCAATGCGCGCTTTGCCATCTCATGCCCCAGAACCTCCGAGTAATCGCCTGAAGGGTGAATTCCTTCGAGACTAAGCGCAGGAGCATCGATAAATCGTGGTTCGCGCACATGGGAAAGCCGCTCAAGAAACTTGCAGGTTAAGCAATCGATTTTCACGAACCCCTCATCGGGAAACCCAGCTATCAGTTCTAGCCCGAGCCCTGCTGCACAGCGTTGATACGCCAACATGCCCGCCGAGCAACGCACACCGCCTCCCAAGGAAAGCTCGCCAACCACCAAGGCATGGCGCACCACTTCGGGATCCATTTGCCCCGTTGCAGCCAAAATACCGAGAGCGATGGGCAGGTCAAACCCCGATCCGGTTTTGCGCAAAGCGCCTGGAGCAAGGTTGACCACGATCTTTTCATTCGGCATAACAAAACCGCTTGAACGCAGTGCGGCCTTAACCCGTTCCCTTGATTCTTGGATAGCGGCATCGGCCATACCAACAATGGCAAACCCGGGAAGGCCGTTTGAAATCACAATCTCGACGGAAACAGGAACAGCCTCAACTCCTCGAATGGTGGCACCCTGAACCGAAAAAGAACGGAACGACATACCTATTCCACTCCAAACGCATTTTTATGGAACCGCAAGAACGCTCGGTTCTCGGAGAGCACCAGAATGGAAATGACATCGAACCGAACACGTATGTCGCAGTTTTCGCACGTAGCCAGATAACATGCCGCGATACGTTCATATCGGTCTCGCTTTTTAGCGTCGACGGCTTCGGCAGGAAACCCCTTTTCAACGTTAGATCTCGTCTTCACCTCGACAAAGCACAGGGTGTCCTCTTCCAAAGCGATAATATCGGCCTCACCAGCAACGCATGTCCAGTTCGTCTCTAGGATTTCATACCCTTTACGACTCAGGAATCGTACAGCCGCCAATTCCCCCCGTTTGCCCAAGGGCAAATCGCGCTCTTCGGGCGTTGGTTCAGGGAACGGACCCTCTTCGTTTTTCAGGCATTCATTTTCAGCAACCATAGCAGCCTCCTTTCGGTGACCACGATAGAAGCCGCACCTTAAATCGATGGGAATACCGTGCGAAAGCAATCGCAAATTTCTAAAAAACAATGCGGATAGCAGGCAACCACAGAAGCTGAAAGGCCTCAAAAGAAAACCCCGCCTACAATGAGCCCAAACCGCCTATCTTTCCCTCAAGCACAGGAGTCGAAAGGTGTTATAGCCCACTGCAAACGGGATCAAAAACAGGGGAACCGTTTAGTCGAACAACGATTCCTGCAAAAAGTTCTGGCAGAACGATACGCGATGGATAGGAGTCAAGCCTTTTTCTGCGATGGCTTGACGATGACGGGCACTACCGTATCCCTTGGAAGAGGCAAAATCATAACCGGGGTACTCTTTTTCATAGGAGACCATCAAAGCATCACGCGACACTTTGGCGATAAGCGAAGCTGCCGAGATGGAAGCGCAGCGGGCGTCGCCATGCACCACGTTCATTTCACGAGGATCAAGATGCAGGGGGTTGCCATCGAGGAGAATCACTTCAGGCTCTATACCCTGGGCCTCAATTTCAGCAACGGCCTGTCGAAACGCCTTCCGCAAACATGCTGTCATGCCGCATTCGTCAATCTCGGAAGGTTCGATATCGACAATAGCCCATGCCAAAGCGCGCTCCTTAATCGTTTCAGCCAAAGCGAGCCTATGGGCCTCAGGCACCTGCTTCGAGTCGTTGAGCCCCTCGATCGGAGGGGCATCCTTGCGAAGCACTACCGCGCCTACCGTCAAGGGGCCAGCCAACGGACCACGGCCCACCTCATCGAGGCCAACGGTCAGGGCGCCATTTGTAATCTGCTCCTGGTAGGAATACAGCTGGGATACCCGCTCACGCTCCGCTTGCTCGGCCGCCAAGCGACGTTTTGCGACGGCAAGTGCGTTCTGCACCCCCTTGCGCGTATCAGCGCACAGCGAGCGCTCCAAAACCGCATACTCTTCCGCCGAAGCCCCAGAAAGCCGTTTCCTGATGTCACTCACTGTTTGCATACGCCGCTCCTATCTCAAACAGCTCCCCATTCTACCCCATTGCTATAAGCACACGAGAACATGGGAGAGCAACAAAAGGCGAAGCGGTGTTTCTCTTTTTCTGGCTTCCCTTCAGCTGACGACCAAAAGAAAAAGACCCGCCAAAGGCGGGGCTTACAAGAGCTAGTTAAAAGCCTTTTCCTTGATCTTGGCAGCCTTACCAACCTTGTCACGAAGGTAATAGAGCTTAGCGCGGTTAACGTCGCCGCGACGAGTTACCTCGATCTTCTCGATCTTGGGAGAGTGAACCGGGAAAGTACGCTCTACACCAACAGAGAAGCTGATCTTGCGAACCGTGAAGGTCTCACGGGAAGAAGCGCCATGACGGCGGATAACATCGCCCTGGAAGACCTGGATGCGCTCGCGGTCGCCTTCCTTAATGCGGTAGTGAACCTTTACGTTGTCGCCAACGTTGAAATCTGCGACCTCAGGGTTGATCTGCTGCTGCTCGATTGCGCGGATAATATCCATGGTTTCCGTTCCTTCTATATGCTCAACACTTAGTTTCACTAATAGGGTGTCTTCTGACACAGCCGAAAATTATACTGTTAGCCAGATGTTCATGCAAGAGGTTTATTGCTATTTATTGGCAAACTCTCATCGACACCATATTCCCTCTTCTTTGGGCTGGACGTAAGAAGAAGCTGCCCAACGATGATACCAGTTCACTCGCATTCGTGGGGCAGATACTCCGCCAAATACCCTTTATCAGCCAAAGCCTTCTCGATATCGTCAAGAGCATCTTCGCTTTCAGCTGACACCAAATGAAAGTGATACCCCGAAGTAACCGTCATGAGCAACGAAGAACGCCCCGTTCGCATATCTTCATCAAAACGCGCAATATCGCGACGGCTCTTCAGGCCCAAAGATGCAGTCACTTTTCCGTACACGCGATGATTCACCATAACATCTTCTACGGTGCCGCCCAGATCGACGATAGTTTCAAGCTCATCTATCGTCTGCTCTTCTCCATGATGCACTTTAAAGCGCCTCATAAATACCTGCGGCTCCCTCGAAGGTGCCAGAACATAGCCACGATTGGTTGCCACAATATCGTGTCCATTTGCGCGCAGAAGGGCAATATCTTGCACGATAATCTGCCGACTTACTCCCAGCTCTTTAGCAAGCGCCGCACCTGAAAGCGGTTTCTTTGAACCCACAAGGTCGGAAACGATACGCCCCCGTCGCACCTGCGAACTTGCCATAGCTTCAGCTTTGCCCATAAGCCGCTCCTTGCTAATCGAAAACTTTCAGATGCTTCATGCTCAAATCGAGAATACCCGCCGAGTGAGTTAGCGCACCAGAAGACACATAGTCAACACCCAATGCTGCGATACCCTGCAAGGCATCAATGTCAACATTGCCTGAGCACTCCGTTTCAGCACGACCATCGATAAGCGAAAGAGCCCCCTTTATTTGCTGAGTGCTCATATTGTCGAGCATGATGATGTCGGCCCCCGCTTCCACCGCCTCAGAAACCTGCTCCAATGTTTCGCATTCCACTTCGATCTTACGAACAAACGACGCTCGCGATCGGACAGCCTTCACGGCATTCGTTATGCCACCAGCGGCATCCAGGTGGTTATCCTTCAGCATCACGCCATCGGAAAGGTTAAAGCGATGGTTTCCACCGCCGCCCAAACGCACTGCTTCTTTTTCGAAAATACGCATACCTGGCGTAGTTTTACGGGTATCAACGATAACGGTCTTCGAACCAGCCTCGGCCAGAGCATCTACCGCTTGACGCGTTTTTGTGGCTATGCCGCTCATGCGCTGTAAATAATTCAAAGCCACACGTTCACCTGAAAGCAGGGCACGAACGTCAGCATGAACAATGCCTAACAACTGCCCCGATGAGATGCGCTGCCCGTCCGAAACTGAAGCATCGAACCGTGCCGCCGGATCAAGGATCTTAAAGGTGCGCTCAAACACCTGCAACCCCGCAATGACGCCATCCTGTTTGGAGATAAGTTCAACAGTGCCACGATGAGCCTCGGGCATCACGGCAGCGGTTGACACATCTTCACTAGTGATGTCCTCGCGAAGCGCCCTTTTTATATGTTCGTCCACAATCAAAACAAACGAAGAAAGATCCATCTACCTCGCCACCTTAACAACGACATTTGCTGCAACCTGCTGAGGCATCTTGGCATGAGCCGCACGCTGTGCAGCGCCCGCCGTCGAAACCGCGCCCGCATACATTGAGGCCGCCTTCGCCATACGAGACGACACAACTCGCGCGGCGCGCTGGGCGAATACCAGCGATTCAAGCAGCGAATTGGAGGCAAGGCGATTCTTGCCATGAACGCCATTGCAAGCCGTTTCGCCCAATGCAAAGAAGTTCATCATAGTTGTTTCCGAGTCGCTGTTCACATGCACACCGCCCATGAAATAATGCTGGGCAGGAACCACGGGGATAGGCTCCTCCAATAGATCGTAGCCCTCTTCGAGGCAGCGCTCGTAGATGTGGGAGAAGTGACCGGTAATTTCATCGGGCGACATGCGCTCGAAGGAAAGCAACACGTGATCGGTGCCATCTTTTTTCATTTGCTCATAGATGGCCGCAGAAACCACATCGCGCGGCTGCAGTTCATCAGTGAAACGATTGCCCTTAGCGTCGAGCAAAATCGCACCTTCGCCACGACAAGATTCCGAGATAAGGAACGCACGTCCCGGATGCTTGACATACAAGCTTGTGGGATGAATCTGAACGTAATCCATATGCTCAAGCGCAACGCCATGCTCCTGGGCAATGCGGCATGCGTCTCCCGTAAGGCTTGGGAAATTGGTGGATCGCTCATAGCGCCCCCCGATACCCCCTGTAGCAAGCATGGTATAGGGAGCACGAATAAGAAGGCGACGCTCGGCTCCTTCACCGCCACGACGATCGGCGCATACGACACCCACGCAACGATTCCCCTGCGGAGCCTCGATGATGTCGGTAACCTCGATGTGCTCCAAAATACGCACATTGGGGAGACGGCGAACGTTTTCCAACAACGTGGTGGTAATCTCTTCGCCGGTAATGTCACCGTGATAGCAGATACGGGGACGCGAATGGGCCCCCTCACGTGTATACGCCAACGAGCCATCAGCCTCGCGCTCGAAGTCGACCCCGCGACGGATCAGGTCGTCGATAACCGAGCGGCTCGATCGGATCATGATATCAACGCTTTCGGCACGGTTCTCGTAATGGCCCGCCCTCATGGTGTCCTCATAGAAGGCATCGTAATCGCCCTCGTCATGAAGTACGCATATGCCGCCTTGGGCGAGCATGGAATCGCATTCTTCCACAACCGTTTTCGTGACCATAATGATGTTTGCCGTAGAGGGGAGATTGAGGGCAGCATACAGCCCTGAAACGCCACACCCCGCAATGAGCACATCGCATTTGATTTCTTCTGTCTGCATGGCAATCCCCTATCGTGCTGCATACTCAAGCATAAGCTCGAGGGTTTTCTTGGCTGGATCCTGAAGTTCAAACGGAACCTCTACACCCACCTGCTCGTTAGCAAGGCAATCGGCAACCTTTTCCAGCGTTACCGCAGCCATGTTCTCGCATACAGGGACGCGATGGGCAAAATGGAAGCGCTTGCCGCTGCCGGCATTGCGCAGCTCCATTTCACGCAGCACGCCGACCATCGTTACGATGATGAAATCTTCCGCATCGCTTTTCTGGGTGAACTCGATAATGCCCTTTGTTGAGCCGATATAGTCTGCTTCCGCCAGCACCTCTTCGGTGCATTCGGGATGAGCAAGAACAAGCGCCTCGGGATACTCTTCCTCCAACGCAATGATCTCGTCAGGAGTAATGCGTTGATGACGAGGGCAGAACCCATTGTTTAAAATCACATGCTTTTCGGGAACCTGCTTCGCAACAAAACGTCCCAAGTTGACATCGGGAATAAACAGCAAGTGGTTCTGCGGCAGCTCGCGGCAGATCTTCTCCGCATTCGAAGACGTGACGCACACGTCGCTCCATGTCTTCATTTCGGCAGTGGAATTCACATAGCACACTACCGCCAAATCATCACCGTACCGCGCGCGAGCATCATCGATGGTTTTCTTATCGACCATATGGGCCATAGGACAATCAGCTGCAGGCTCGGGCAAGAGAACGGTCTTGTCGGGATTCAGCAGCTTCGCACTTTCGCCCATGAACTCAACGCCCGCGAGAACGATGGTTTTCTGAGGCAATTCCACCGCCAGTTTGGCAAGATAGAACGAATCACCGACATAATCAGCCACCGCCTGAACCTCAGGCTGCACGTAATAATGGGCGAGGATAACCGCGTCACGCTCGGCCTTCAGCCGATCGATCGTTGCCACCAACGTTGGATCGGGAACCTGAGCGGCAAACGAATTCAAAGGTGCTTCACATACGGGGCAATCGGCCCTACCGCGAGGATTTTGAGCACCCCCGACTTGCTGCGACGACGATACCTGTCTTTTAGCTTGCTTCCCTCCGACGGCTTCAACATTGCCCATGCGAACACTTCCCCTTCTTCCAAGCCACATTCTTTTGTCACAGGTTTATCATGGGCGGTAGTTTATCACCGCTGTTTACACCTGACAATTCAGGTGACAAGACACCAAGAAAACGAAACCTACTCGAAACAATAAAAGGCGCCCGGAAAACCCGAGCGCCTTCAACAACTCCAAGAGAGCTAGACAAGAAGCAAAAGACCAAAAACCCCTACGCCTACGACGATGCACCATACCAACGATTTCGTCTTGATGGCAACGGCGGTAACAGCAGCAGCTGCAATAAGGGGAATCGCCGCCGGCCAGAAGCCCGCATCGAACATCCCTGGTGCAAGCAGGTCGTTAGAAATAAGGGCAGCGAATGCCGCTGGCGGGATGAAGGCAAGCGCCTGGGAAAGCCATCCTGGAAGATCCCTTCCGCGCAAGGCGAATACGGGAACAACGCGGCAAATGAGGATGGTAGCCGCGCAGGCAATGCCGATAAACGCAAACTCACTCCACGACATGGGCACCCCCCTTCCTGGAAACGATCATACCCGCAGCAACGCCGGCCAAGGCGCCGACAAGGATAGCCGGACCCGATAAACCTACGCACTTGCACACAAACACGCCCAGCACCGCAATCAAAGCGGCAACAATATTGGGCTTTGTAGCTTTCTGGGAAAACAAAAGGCACAGGAAGATGCTGGTCATGGCAAACGACGCCAAAGCCGTGGGCACCGTAAGAAGAGATCCAAGGACAACGCCAAGCGTGTTAGCAAGAGCCCAAGTTGTCTCGCATAGGAGATTAACGGCTGTCGCTTGCGACCCCTTCCACTCCCCCGAGCTGAAACGTCCCAAGTTCACTGCAAACGACTCATCGGTCACCGTAGCGCCAAACAAGAAAGAAAGGGGCTTAGGGGTTTCGTGGCAAAAACGCGAAAGCGAAGCGCCATACAACAGCTGGCGTGTATTCACCAACGTGACTGAAGCGATGATAGCCAGCGCGGGCGATCCAGCAAGCCACATATTGGGAATCATGTATTGACCCGCACCCGAATAAAAGAGCATGGAAAGCAGGAACACCTGCAAAGGATCGAGTCCTATCTGCTGGGCAAGGATACCGCAAGGTATGCCCAAGAACACATATCCGATCATGACGGGAAATGCCGCATTAAGCGGCGCCTTGATACGCGCAAGTACGCCTTTGGGCTGTGAGGGATTATTGCTCTCGGAGGCAGTTCCGGGGGCTTGGCCTTCTTTATGTTTCGATTTCGTTTCGTCCATAGCCAAGACAATATACCACTCACAGGCAAGTCCCGCAGAAATAACCCGCTCATCGCGAATACTAAACGCTTGCGAAGCGAAGCTCATCGCATTATTCGAGCAAGTCCAACAGCAAAGAGAAAGATCTATCGTGATCGCATGCACGACAGCAACGCCCAAAACTAGCCCTTCGCATCGAATAGAGTTCGAATCGAACTCTTCGATATGGCCCTGCGCGAAGCCCCCGAAAGAAAAACGCTGCTCGTCTTGAGCAGCGTTTTCGTCAGCGGAATGACTGAGGAACAAACATATTCTTGAAAAAGTTGGTGGCATAACGGTCCGTCATGCCAGCCACATGATCGGTTACGGCACGCAGCGGATCGCCATCAGAAATCGACCGCAACTCAGCAGGAACCTGATCGTAGTGGCGAACAAAGTAATCGAACAGGTCTTCCACCAAGTGTTTCGCTTTGCGAACCTCCTGCATTACTGGCTCTGCGGTATACACATTCTGGAAAAGAAACTCGCGCAGCTCCATCATGGCATCCCATACAGGCTGGCTCATCTGGATATCGTCCACATGAACGGAAGTCTCAATCATGTCGTGTACCAGAGTCTCGATACGCGCAGAATGATTTTCGCCAAGCACTCGATGGGTAGAAGCGGGCAGATCGGACTCCCGCAAAGAACCAGCGCGAATAGCGTCATCGATATCGTGGTTCACGTATGCAATACGGTCAGCCGTGGCAACGATGCGGCCTTCCAACGTCTCTGCACGCTGAGCTCCGGTATGGCACACAATGCCATCACGCACCTCGGCAGTAAGATTGAGCCCCTTGCCATCGTTTTCAATGATGTCGACCACACGCAGACTTTGAACATTGTGGCGATAGAGCGCCTGCCCTTCGGGCGAATCGGGATCGATGCCCTTATGGCGCGCAAGACATGCCGCCAGCGCCTGTTCCCCCACGTGACCAAAGGGCGTATGGCCCAAATCATGACCAAGCGCTATTGCCTCAGCAAGGTCTTCGTTCAGCCCCAACGCACGAGCAATGGTGCGCGCAATCTGTGCAACCTCAAGCGTATGCGTGAGACGGGTACGGTAATGGTCGCCCACAGGAGCTAGAAATACTTGCGTTTTATGGGAAAGACGGCGAAATGCCTTAGTATGCAAGATTTTGTCTCGATCTCGCTGATATTCGGTGCGATAGAGGTCAGGCTCGCACGAACGCGCCCTTCCTTCCGTTTCATCGGAAAACGCGGCATCCGAAGAGAAGCGCACGTGCTCCTGGTCAGCCTGTTCTTCTCTGGATACCAGCTTCATGGTTATTCCCCTTCGACAATAAGAAGACGACGGCACACTGGGCACGTTGCCAAGGGGGCCTGGGAACGAATCTTGCTCATGCGGCTTGAATCAAACGTGTTGCGACATGCGCTGCAGGCACCTTCGTGCACTTCTGACAACGCAACGCCACCACATGCACTACGGGTTTTCTCATATACCTTCAGCAATTCCCCATCAACCTGCTCAGCCAGGGAAACACGCGCTTTTTCGCCTTCTTCGATGGCAGCACGAAGGGATCCGCCCACCTTCTGGAACGAAGCGATAAGATCCCGCTCCTTGGCATCAAGATCGGCGAGGGCCTGCATAATCTGCTTCATGACGGGATTAATCTTGTCCACTTCCTCTTCCACGCGGGAGAGCTCAAGTGATACCTTTTCGCGGCGCTTGCGCACGCCATCAAGATCACGTGTATGGGCCGTCACAGCACGATAATCGCCCTGCACCTGCGAAAGCGTTTCGGTGATTTCATCTTGCTTTGCAGAAAGAAGCTCATCTTCCTGCACGAATGCGGCAAGCTTTCCTTCGGCTTCATCGAGCATGTCCTGAACCTGGACTTTGCGCTTGAGCACCTCGTCTTTCTTGGCGCGTACCTCAAGGATAGCTTTCCTGTGGGGAAGCTCTTTGAACTCCTTTTTGGCCGAAACAACCTTTCGATCCACCTCCTGCAACTTACGGAGGGTTGCGATGTCGTGTTCGGTAGCGTACATGGGCGCACAGCCTTTCTTCTGAACTTGCTTGACTGATTATCAATTACCGCCTGGACGATTCAGGCGTATACCAATTGTTGCTCTGGTCGATCATGGTAATGCAAGATTCGGCCACACCTGCTTCGGCAGCATAGGCTGCAAGCAATGCGCACAACGGAAACTCGGACACATCGTGGCCAAGCTCGATTATCGCCAAGCCCGACAGCGCTGCGTCCAATGCTTCATGATACTTTATCTCGCCGCAAATAAGGCAACCAATGCCCTGGTCGAGACACATACGGGCAAAGGAGCCCGCCGAACCACCACTGGTAACGATCCGCGAAAGCTGCTTGTCGGGTGACCCCCACACGCGCGGATAGGTGCCAAACACACTTACGCAACGGGCGCTCAGATGACGCAACGTCAAAGGCTCCTCCTCTGAAGAGGGGGCGCAAATACGCCCAAATCCTTTGTTGGCAGCGTCAGGCAAAGGGTCGAGCACGCCAAGTGGCGTCAAGCGCAAAAGCACCGGCAACGCATCAAGACCAGCCGTTGATACATCAAGGGCAGTATGGAACGAGAGAACGCTGACACCCAGCTCGCAGGCGCGGCGCACCACGGCACCAGGAGCATGGCCCATTGCCGCTTGCGGCATAAATGCGTCGGGCGCGTCAATGAATACAGGGTGATGGGTCAATAGCACATTCGCACCATGCGCATGAGCCTCTTCCACGGCATGAATGGTGGGGTCGAGGGCGACTGCCACCCCCCGCACGGTATCCATGGGATTGCCCACCAACATTCCCGTCCTATCCCAAGAGCAAGCATCCGAGGCGGGCATCTTACGCAAAAGCTCGCGCTCTAGCTCGCCTACCACCATCATCCGTTCGTTTGAGGCCAAATTGCCCGCATCGGTTTTTTTGAGTGAAACTACTTCCTCGGTCACAGTAAACATCTCCTTGCTGCGTTGGCTAGCCCAGGACAATGGTTCGACGATCGCCACCGGGAACCACCACGGTTACCTCACGGTACCCCGCTTCGTACATCCAACGATACCCCGCTTCAATGTCCCTATCCACATCGGTTACCGTATGGGCATCTGTACCCAATGTGCAGGGCACGCCAGCACGGCAAAATTCACGCAGAAGCCCTTGGCTGGGAAACATTTCCTTGCAGGCATAGGTAAGCCCAGAAGTATTCACTTCGATCATTCGGCCAGCCTCGCTTGCTGCCTGCGCTGCCTGCTTGTACAAGTCGATTGGGTCAAACGAGGCCCTACGACCAAATTTCTTTACAAGATCCGGATGAGCCATAACGGTAAAGGGCGCCTTGGAAACAACCGCTTCGCACCATACCTCGAAATATCGACGCCAGATATAGTCGGGGCCCACCTCATCCCAATAGCCGCGCTGAGCGGGATCGTCAAAAGGCCACAGATCGAGAAAATGAACCGAACCCAACACGATATCAAACCGGTCGAATTCATCGGGGGCAAACGCACGATCCTCGCCTTGCCCGAGCCAGTCGAGTTCACATCCCACCAGCACTTCCATGTCAGGGTACTTCGCACGCTGCGCCAAAATGCGCTCAAAGTACTCTGGCAGCCTATCTGCGTGCATGGAAACAAAGTCACGCGGGTCAACCTGTGGTGTAAGCGGGTAGTGCTCGGTAACGGCGATATTCGTAATTCCCACCCTATGGGCACGGGCGATAAGCTCCTCGATGGGCGCATGACCGTGATTCGTCATATCAGTGTGGGTGTGCTGAGTTACTAATTCCATGTGCATTCTCCTGCAACAATGAAGAGGGCACCCATTGGCGCCCTCGTTTCTTTTCATCCTTATTGTATCGACCTAGCCAACCACATCGTTGAACGCCTCGATGAACGCATCAAGCTCTTCTGCCGTGGTGGTGTTGCCCAAGGAAACGCGAAGCGATCCCAACGCATCATCACGGCTAACGCCGATTGCCTTGAGGACATGCGAGGGATTAAGAGAATGGGACGAGCAAGCCGAACCGCCCGATACGCAGAACCCACGCCTATCAAGTTGCAGGATAAGCGTCTCGCTTTCCATGCCCCTAACAAGCACATTTACCACATGAGGGGCAAACGCCGTAGTGCCTGGCTCCACCGAAACAGCAGCCTTCACCTTGGGATTTTCAAGAAGGCGTGCATAGCATTCGTCACGCAAGGCACGCAGGCGCTGTGCGCTTTCGTCGAGATTAGCAAGCGCGGCACGCGCGGCAGCGGAGAACCCGACTGCCCCCATAACGTTCTGAGTGCCGCTTCGGCGCCCCGACTCCTGGCCACCGCCCACAATCTGAGCCGTAAATGGGGTACGCGCCTTAACGTACAAGGCGCCCATGCCCTTCGGTCCCCCGATTTTATGCGACGAGATGGAGAGGGCATCAACGCCCCATTCCTTCGCCGAAACAGGGATCTTGCCGAATGCCTGGGTTGCATCCACATGGAAAAGTGCTCCCGCCTTGTGCGCAACTGCGGCAAGGGCGGGGATATCCATAACGCTACCAACCTCGTTGTTGACTGCCATAATGGATACGAGCAAAACCCTATCGGTAAGAACTTCCTCCAAAGCATCAGGCGTGATGTGACCTGAGGAATCGGGTTCAACATACGTTACCTGAGCGCCCCAATGCCCCAGCGTTTCTGCCGCTTTAAGGACGGCATCGTGCTCAATGGATGAAACCACGATTTGGGGAACGCATTCATGATCGCCCTCTTGCTCGGCGCGGGCCATCGCAGCATCAACGATGCCAAACAATGCGGCATTATCGGCCTCGGTAGCGCCAGAAGTAAACGTCACTTCATCGGGACGCGCCTTGATAGATCGCGCTATATCTTCGCGCGCCTGTTCGAGTGCGCGAAACGCCGTACGGCCAACCTCGTAGAGGGAATTGGCGTTGCCATTGCCCGCAACAAGCCCATCGATTCCCGCTTGAAGATACGGAGCCATAGCGTCAGCGGCCTCTTTGCAAAGCGGCGCTGTTGCCGCCCAGTCCAAATAAACAGGTTTGTCCATTAGCGAACCTCCGCCCCAGCATTGCGCAAAATGCCGATGGCCGCTTCGGGGTCTTCCGCTTTGAATACGCCAGAACCGGCAACCAACACATCTGCACCCTGGGCGCATACCAAGCCTGCCGTACGCCCAGCGCTTATTCCGCCATCGACCTCGATAAGAAGATCGGGATTCAAGCGCTTTGCCATTTCAGCCACTTTGCCTACACGATCTTCGCTGCCTTCAATATATGATTGACCGGAAAAGCCTGGGAACACGCTCATAACCAGAACCATATCCACCTCAGCAATATAAGGCTCCAGCTCCTCGACGGGATAATCGGGTTTCAGGGTTAATGCCGGATGCACACCAGCCTCACGAGTCCGCTGAATGAACTCGCGCACCTCGCCTTCCCCATGAAGCGCTTCCATATGAACCGAAACCCAATCGGCCCCAGCCTTTAAATACCAATCGAGCTGCTCGAGAGGATTGGAAATCATGAGATGCACATCAAGCGGGATATCGGTGATCTTCTTCAATTGCGAAACGAAAGGGACGCCCAATGTGAGATTCGGCACGAAATGCCCATCCATCACATCAACGTGGATGAAATCCGTACCCCCACGTTCAAGCATGCGGATATCACGCTCAAAATTCATGAAGTCCGCAGACAAAATAGAGGGGGAGATTTTGATGTCACCGAACACGGCAACCCCTTTCCTTGAAAGTAACTTGCTGCCTATTCTACACGCAGCACCACAGTAAAAAAGACAAAGCCGTATGCACTCCGCAGCAATGCATCACATAACTTACCTATTCTTTGCCTCAAGATCGAGCAGGAATTTCTTCACTGTTGGCCCAAAGGCATAGCCGCCCAATTTTCCGTTTGATCCAACCACTCTATGGCAGGGAACGAACAGCGGGATGGGGTTTCGACCACAAGCTTGCCCCACCGCCTGCAGGGCACCGGGCTTGCCAAGGCTTTCTGCGATTTCTGCATAGGTACGCGTCTCGCCATAGGGAATTTCGGAAATCTTTGCCCAAACCTCACGCTGGAATGCCGATCCTTCAGCACGCACTGGAACCTCAAACGCAATACGCTTTCCAGCAAGATATTCCAGCACTTCGCTGGAAGCCCGATTGGTAAGGGCTGTCGCGTGCTGGTGTCCCGCCAATTGAACGGGGCCAAAGGCAAAATGGGTTATAGCGGCACCATCCGATTCAATGGCAACCCTTCCCATAGGGGTGCGATAGATAAAATACGTTCGCTCCATCAGTGCGTTTCGCCCGCCTTGTCAAGCCCCCAGAACTCAGTGGTCAAGGGACGCTTGAATAGATCGGCAGCCAAAGGTTCAATGGGAGCGCCCTCCCACACCAACGATCGAACCGCTGTGGTAATGGGGAGCTCAACATTGTGTTTCTCGGCCAAAGGGCAAATGGTTTGGCAGGCAACGGCTCCTTCTACCACCATATGGGTTCGTTCCTCGAAGCCGCCCAACGTAGCGCCCTGGGCAAGCGCCTTGCCAAATGAACGGTTGCGAGAATGCTCAGAGGTGCAGGTTGCAATCAAATCGCCCGCACCCGCTAGGCCCATCAGGGCATCGCCGCCGCAAGCCTTCACCAGTCGGCTCATTTCGGCCATGCCGCGCGTCATAATCATAGCGGCGGTATTGTCACCGTAACCAAAGCCATACGCCGCGCCCACCGCAATAGCGATAACGTTCTTGAACGCCGCGCACAGCTCAACGCCTACGTAGTCGGGAGAGGTGTAGCAGCGGAAATACGATGTGGTAAACAAGTCGCGGAAATAGTGCGCGGTGGTTTTGGAACGCGAAGCAATTACCGTACCGGCAGGAACCCCC
>ENA-ORSS01002848-ORSS01002848.1-human-gut-metagenome-genome-assembly--contig:-NODE-2848-length-14898-cov-2.249141_pt1 | contig 14898 bp, 10 predicted proteins | sample MGYA00241899_ERZ509162 | MGnify/ENA primary metagenome ERZ509162 (study PRJEB26280, sample SAMEA2338641) | human gut metagenome | biome: human gut; feature: human-associated habitat; material: faeces... | reverse complement strand
TTTAGCATAATCCATCTTAAAAAGAAGGTTAAGTACAGTATAAATTCCCATACAAGCAGTCATCACCGTTATGATTTTTGCGATTTCAAAAATATACTTTGGCAGTTCTAATCTATCAAAACCAACGCAGATAAACCAGCCTGCAATAAGGGTAATTGTACCTGCCAGAAGCATCTTCCCAAGATTCAAGAATAATGATTTGTAATCAAGTTTAATTTTTCGATGTATAAATAATCCTAAAAATACAGCATTAAATAGAGTTACAAAAGATGTTGAAAGAGTAATACCGGCAATGCCCATATCAAGTTTCAAGATAAGCAGCCAGTTTAGAAAAGCTTTTAATGCAATTGAGGACATTGCAATCGCAAAAGGTGTTTTAGAATCGTTAAACGCATAGTAAACCCTTGTAATAGAATCTCTAAATACATAAGGCAGTATTGAGAAGGACAAGAAACATAAAGCCTCCGAAACCATTACAACAGCATTCGCATTAAATGCTCCGCGTTCAAATATCAAAGAAATTCCATCCTGAGCAAGCAGTAGAATTAATATCAGCATCGGAAGCCCTACAAAAAACAGAACGCCAACACCTTTATTAAAATATTTTTTTATCGCCTCAAAATCACCTTCGCCTGCAAGGCGTGAGAAAATAGGAAATAAAGGTACGAGAAAAGCAGTAACAAGTATTCCTACCGGAAATTGAAAAATTCTGTTTGCAAAAACAACCGAAGTCCAAGCGCCTTCTTTGAGAGTTGATGCAAAAAACATATCGATATAAATGCTTATCTGACCGATTGTGGAACTCAATATTGCAGGGAATAAAAGTTCGCAAATATTTTTAAACTGCGGGTTATTTTTTATATCAAAATTTGGTTTTATCCTGTAACCTATTTGTCTTATTTTGGGGAATTGAACTGCCAGCTGGCACACAGCCCCCAGTGTAGTTGCAGCTGCAAGAGCTATGCCGGACTTATCATTATGCACAAGTGAAATTACTATAATAACAACGACACTCAAAATCATTGGCGACAAGTTAGGCAGAATATACTGCTTGTGAGTAACCAGAAGCCCATAGTAAATCCCGATTACTCCACCGATAAGAATTACCGGTGACATAATTTTAAAGTGCGCAGAAGCAAGTGCAACAAGTTCAGGCGAACCAGCAGAAATTATTATTCCCATGATTTTATCCGCAAAGAAAAAACCTAATATGGAACAAGCAGCAAAAAACAGAAATGAAACCGTTAAAAAAGTATTATATAGTTTATTTACAAACTCATCAGGCTTAGAATCAAAATCCGGAATTAATTTAGAAAAGACAGCAACAGCCGCGCTGTGGAACGGTCCTCCAACTCCGCCTAGAATAATTATTGCAAGTGATGGTATTTGCAGCGCGTAAAAATAAGCATCAGAGACAAGCGTTGCACCATAATAATTTGCAACAACCATATCCCGGACGAACCCCATAAACTTGCTTGCAATTGTTACAAGCGCTATTAACCACGCAGCTTTCAGAACACTCTGCGTTTCATCCTTCTTTGCTTTATTCACCGTATCCATACTTTTCTACCAATTCCACATACAAAGTAACTGCACGTCCCAAAGTCGGAGGATAAAATACAATCGTATTTGCACCGTCTTCAATATATCTTGAAATATCAATTCTATAATCTTTTTGAAATATTGTTTTGGTGACAGGAAATTCCATTGCCTTACCATTAATTCTTACGGCAATCTTAGCAGCAGTTGAATTAGTGATAACAAGCTGAGCTCTTCCTATAGGTGCCCAGAATGTCTGCTTAACCTCATCTCCGCATACTGTTACAGGCAATGTTCCAAGATTAATTCCAGTATAATAATGTCTTAAAATATTATAATACGGCTGTTTAAGTTTCGTTGCCATATAACCTGCACCGTATTGGCTCATACCAACACCATGGCCGAAACCGCCCCCCATAATAACAACATCTGTAATATTACCATAACTATCAGTTTTATTTTCAAATATTATATTTGCACTCGGTAAAGATATTCCATCCTTTTGAAAAACTCGGCGGATTACAAGCTCTTTAGCTATTCTATAGCAATTTTTATCAGTCATTAACTCTACTTCAATGGCTTTTCCGGAATCACCGCGCTTCATAACCTTAATATCTTTTATATGCCCCAACTCATCCCCCTGTTTAAATGCAGGATGAATAAATCCTGTCTTGGATTGAGCTGCTAATGTTGATTTAAGAACATCCTCAAGTTCGCTTACCGTCCACTCTTTCTGCCACCTGTAATAAGGTGAATCAATGTCAAATGAAGGAATTTTTGTTTCATAAAACTCCCGTGCTTTATCTTCTTCATTCAGAGGCTGAAACTCTGATTTATCAGGTACTGCTGTCAAATACGGCTTATGTATAGAAGGAAACATTTTTGTCAAAGGATCAGAAAAAGCATTTGAATAGCTTTCCGTATACCCCCCTGCCGTAGAGCTGTATAAAGCAAGGATTGGTTCATTGTTATGCAGAGCAACAATTCCGTCAGTTTCCATTACAGCCCTTGTTGCCAAATCGTCCTCGGTATTCACTCCGTAATAAACCTGACTTGCAACACTATCTACAACATTAAACTCTTTATAAGCTTGTGTTCTTGGCGTTAACACATAATTTCTTGCAGCTACAGCCTGAGCTTTCAAGGCTTCCAACCCAAATCTTACAGGCATTTCGTTCGGAACAACTCCTTTTAAATATTCTTGAGTTTCTACCAGATTTACGAGATAAAAACCTTTTCTATCAGGATGCTGAACAACTTCAAAAGCTCCATGATACAATGCAGGTTTGCCTTTTCGTGTTAAATCTTTGACCCCCAGAACGCCTCTGGGACAAACTATTACAAAATCGCGTAATGTTGTTGTTTTCCCTTTTATTGTTAAATCGAGACCGACTTCGCCGTTTTTAATAATTATTTCTGTATTTTCCGCTGTATTAGCTATTATTTTTCGGGTTTCTTTATCACATATATCACATTCCGCTGTCCCGTAAACAGTAACTTCCTGTTTCAATACATTTTGAAATTTATTATCAGTTAATCCGACTCTTACAATATTATCATCCGAAAATACAGGAAGAACTCCTGCTGAAAACACAAGCAGAAAAAACAATCCTGTAATTAATTTTATTTTAATTCCCAAATAGTACCATCCTTAGAATCTTTTAATACAATTCCAACCTTATCAAGAGCAACACGTATTTTATCAGCAGCCTCCCAGTTCTTTTCTGCTCTTGCAATCTTCCTCTTCTCAATAATTTCTTCCATAGAAGAATAATTTTCTCCCAGCTCTGTGCTTATCTCTGCTAGTTTTGCATTAAGTTCTTCTTCTGAAAGAGTTGCTTTTTCAAAAGTAAATCCCAGCGTTGAAGCCAGCTTAAATAAAAGAGTAAACGCATAAGGAACATCTTTATTTGCTTTGCCTGCCAAATCAAACAGAACAGCGAGAGCTTTTGATGTATTCAAATCTTCATCCATTGCGCTTACAAATTCTTTGTACTCTTCAAACGTTTTTATATCAAGAGTTTCGTCAACCTGAGTTCTTTTAGCATTAAGCATTCTTTTTACGCCGTTTGCAGCTGCCTGCAAAGCTTCGTCAGAAAATTCAACCGGCATTCTGTAATGGTTTGTAAGTATGAAAAATCTTATGGTATTAGCATCGTAATTTTTGAGCAAATCATCAATCGTAAGAAAATTTCCAAGCGATTTAGACATTTTTTCTTTATTAATAGTCACAAATCCGTTATGCAGCCAGTAGTTAACAAATTTACAGCCGTTAGCACATTCTGACTGGGCAATTTCGTTTTCATGGTGCGGGAATATCAAATCCGCTCCTCCTGCGTGAATATCAATTGTTTTTCCAAGATACTTTCTGCTCATTGCAGAGCATTCAATATGCCAGCCCGGACGGCCGACTCCCCATGGAGATTTATACCCGAATTTTTCATCTTTTTTCCACAGTGCAAAATCTAACGGGTCTTCTTTCTGCTCTCCGACCTCAATTCTCGCACCGCTTTCAAGCTGATCAATAGGTTGTTTTGAAAGATAGCCGTACTGAGGGAATTTCTTAACCCTAAAATACACATCTCCATTGGCTTCATATGCATAACCTTTGTTTATTAAATCTTTTACTATTGAAATCATTTCACCTAGTGTTTTTGTTGCAAAAGGTTCAATATCAGGTTTTAAATTATTAAGCGCTTTCATGCTTTCGCTAAACCTTTGATACCAGAATGTTGAAACTTCTTCTGGAGTTTTGCCTTCTTTTTCAGCTTTCTTAAGAATTTTATCATCAACATCCGTTACATTTCTGCAATATGTAACGTCATAGCCTTTAAATTTTAAATATCTGTATAAAACATCCCATGTAATATAGCATCTTGCATGTCCTAAGTGAGCATTATCATAAACTGTAGGCCCGCAAACATACATTTTAACCTTATTTTCATCAATGGTTTTAAAATCTTCAATCTGATTTGTGTAAGAGTTGTGTAATCTCATAATATCTCCCCGGAATTGTCGCGATTTATTTATCCCCGACCATATTACAACAAACAGATACTCATGTCTATAAATTCAGACTTCTAATTTATGCTTGTTTTTCAGCCATTTTTTTCGCGTTAGCTTTTCTGGTATTATGATATGTTAACATTGGTATTAAGATTCCAAGAAGAACCGGTGATATAAACACTGTAGAAATAAATCCCGGCAGAGAATTTAGTCCTCTGGCCATCTTTGCAATCTTATTGTGCTTAATATTGCCCGACCCCTTCATTAATTTTGAAATTCCTTCTTTTACATGCGGATCAGCTTCATCTATTCGTTCAAATAATTCTATAATCTTCTTATTTTTTTCGGCTTTAGAAAGATTCTTTATTGACTCAAGAGTGAATGTTTTGTCATTAAACATTACATTGCTATTTTCAGATTTAGAAATAATTTTTTCCAAATCTCCTCCCTTAGAGTTAACAAATTTTGAAAAGTTAAGAAGTTTTGCCTTTGAATCAATATTACCGTATATAGCGTCTAAGTCAGCTACAGATAAAACTTCTAAATCGCTGTAAGGATTTATTACATCCATTGCTCTTCTGAAGGCATTTTTACCATCAGAAGCTCTATTTGTCAGGATGAAGCCTAATTTATCTTCGTAACTTCTTACCATCATTTTGGTTAAAAGAGGAACTGCAAATACAACAGACAAGGAAGATACAGTATCACGCAAAAGTATTTCATTAATCTCTGTCATATCACGTTTTCCGTTTTCATCTATCTGAGCTCTATCCCATGCACGTTTTCCTCTCGGCAGCAGCAGCCCTAAAGTTGCAAGAAGTGCAAATGTTGTCTTAGAGAAATTGTATCCGGTATATTCCAAAAGTTCATGTAACTTTTCCGGAGTATATTTGGTTATAAGCTTACCAAATTTTGCAAAGAAACCGTCTGTATTAATACCTTTTCCTTTGAAAGAAGGATTTGAAGCATCTTTTGTGTTATTATTGCCGTCTTTATGCTGCAGATGCGCCATTGTTTTTGCACCCGGAGCAACATCACTTGGTGCATAAAGCTTCGGAAGTATTGATAAGCCTCCCAGAGTAACTACTATATTGGCAATATTTGTTAAAAGACGTTTTGCTGCAAAATTATTTTTAATATTATCAACAGCAGAGGCATCTATTGATGAAGCAGCAGAATTGTTAGCAATTGCATCTTCTCCGAAATCTTTCAAAGCTCTTATAACTTCACCAGAACTGAAAGCTGTCTTTGTGCTATCAGTACCTACGTAAAGTTTATTGATTGAATACAAACTGTCAGAATTTTCAACCATTTTATTATTAATCTTTTCAACAATATTATTTAAAGCTTCCTTGCTGGCTTTTTTGTCTTTTGAATTATATTTTTCAAATTCAGCTACTAGATAGTTTATTGTTTCTTCAGATTTTGTATCATTAGGAACAGTGTCCTTATAAATTTTGGACAAATTATATTTATAAAATTCTTTTTTGAATTTTTGAGCATCATTTTTAATTGACTTATCAAACTCAGGTTTTGAAATCATTTCTTTGAGATTTGCCCCCAAACGTTTTATAAGCCTGGTGTTGGTATTAGTAGATTTACAGAATTTGCCGGTTAAAGCAAGTATAGCAGGCGCTACACCAATAATATAAGGTCCGGTTATTCCTTCACGGCCTAATACTTCAAGACCTTCTTGAACATTATATTCACCTGTAATTTCTTTGTCACGGTGAAAACCTGTCCACACTCTAGGTGCAGTCATACCAAGACCATCCTGAATAAGGAATGAAACAAGATAACCTTTACTTTCAATCCACTGCATCATAAAACTAGATAAATCAAGCACAGAAGACATGCCAATAGATTTAAAAGAAGGATTATAAGCTCCATTCTGCTGATTTTTGTGTGATAACTTCTGTTTGCTATCTTTTGATGTCAGTTGTTTTTTAGACAATTGAATCTGCGAGTTAATTGAAGATATTTTCAAGTTTCCGCCCCTATTTTACGACTAAGTGTAACACGTACACTATTATACGAATTTGTCAGGGTTTGGACAAGCCGTAGTATATACGATTTTTACAAAATGTTACCTTTTTATAACCGGCGGCCGGATGGCAAATGCAAAATTATTTGCTTGAACCTTCTGAGATTAAATATTCTTTTTCAATCCCCTGTGCATCCAGAATAAAATCGCATAACTCTCTTACTGCACCTTTACCTCCGCCAAAGGATGATTTAAAATTACAAATTTCCTGAACTTCTTTGACCGCATCAGCAGGGCAGCAAGCAAGTCCGACTTTTTCCAAAATACATATGTCAGGAAGATCATCTCCCATGTATGATATATTTTCATATGACAAATTATACTTTTCCATAAGTTCCATGAGAGCAGGAAGTTTATATTTTCGACCTTGATATAACTCTGTAAAATTCAAGTTTTTAGCACGATGCTGAACTGTACCGTTATTTCTGGCCGTAATAATAGCAGTTACAAAACCGGAATTTCTCATTCTTATAACACCATGACCGTCTTTTGCATTGAAAGTTTTATACTCTACTCCGTTTTCATCATAAGTTATGCTTCCGTCAGTCATAACTCCGTCAACATCAAACACTAGCATTTTTATTTTTTTTGCGGCATCAAGTGCATTTTCTTTTTTCATATATAAACTCTCCTTTGAGAAAAATTATACAATAAAAAACTCATCTATTTGCAGTATTTAATAAAAAATTATTAAATCTTTTTTCCCGCCAAGCCGATATATCTATTATTAAGGAAAAAATATACATGCTGCAACTATTACCTAGTAGTGACATACTTACCCCGAATACAACAAATCCGCAGGAAGCAGTGGATTTTATCTGTAATTATATTGACAGATATCACTGCGAAAATATGGATGTTGATATTTCTTTCATGAACATTTTGGATGCCTGCTATGTTACAACTATGTGTTCTACCAAACATTTTATCAAATACCCGCAGGGAAAAATTAACTGGAAGGTTTCTTCTGAACTGGTTAACGAATTTACTCAACCACTCAGTTTGAATAACAGCAAATATTATTAATTAAAATAAAAAAAACTTACAATGCTTCAATGTATTGCTTCAGTTCATTTTCTCCAATGTTTTTTGAAGCAATATCTTTATGAGATTGCGTAAGCATTTGTTTGTCTTTTAATTTTAAAAGTACTTTTAAAATTAACGTAGGATTTTTAGTATCAAGCAATGCTTCCAATTCTTCTGCTTCATCGACAAAATCTACTGCAAAAAATACAAATTCACTTTCGTCATACAGTTCATCATAAAGCAGGTTCTTCAACTTATAGCTGTCAATTCCGACCAGAAGCTGATTTATTGCAAAAACTTCGTCTTTTGTATTCTTATCACAATCATACAAATACTCGTCATTACTTGTAAGCTCAGCAAATTTTTCCTGTGCAAGCCTTAATAAAACTGCAGAAGAGCTTGATAAATTATTTAAGTATAAATCTTCAAAAATGCTAAATAGATTGTAATCAATTACAGCCGATGGCGGAATAATTTCCGGTATAGCACTTACAATATTGCACAATACTAAAACCCCGTCATCTGTTTTTATTAAATCCTCTACCGGTACCAAATAAGGAATTTCAGACGCTATATTTTCAGAAAGTGAAGATTTTTTCATCACCTGCAGTATTTGGGGCAGTGCATCTAAAGCCTTAAAAGCAACAAGATACTTAACTCCGTTATACTGTTCAAATTCATCTTCAGAATTTAACTTTTGAAGAGCTTCTGTTTTAAAAATTTCATCGTTCATTTTAGATAAAACTTCTATAGAATTAATGCTGAGCGGTTCAAACTCCGAAACAGCTGTCTGTCTGATAAGCGGTAATAATTCTTCCACATATTCCCGCGGCACAAAAGAGAAATATTTAAGGGCATAAGCTTTCTTCTCAACATTTCCATTTACAAATATTTCTTTCATAGCCGGCAAAATCTCAATCCCGCCGAAATTATATAAACATTCAGCAATGACAGAATCATAAGAAGGAGAATAATTATCTAAAAAATTCAACAGATTTAGATAGTTATCCTGATTAACCGCTTTTTTTATACGATTTGCTACATTATTTTTTACAAAATCGAACAGAAAATCGTCCTGTTTTACAAGCTTTGCAAAAAGGTTGACATCAGAATTGTCAACGAGTGATTTTGCGACACCTTCATACTCATCAGGATTCTTGCCTGTGAGTTTTTTTATCAAATCCATACTCTATCAATCCAGGTAAAATACTGTAACTACTTTGTGATTCTCTTCTGCATACTCAACAGCTGTATGAAGCGTTTTACTTGTATGAGAAAGGAAGCAGATTAACTGATTACAGTCATCTATAATTTCTCTGTTGCATACTCTTGAAGCATCAGCAAGAGTCATCATCGCTCTATCCGAATGTTCAACAATATTAGGAACACCTATAAGCTGATCTTGAACGTCAGAAGGCTGCTGACCAATTGTTTGAGGTAAAATAACTTTCAATTTATCCGGGTTAGATTTCATAGCACCGCGAATTGCTGCAGCGTTTGTACCACAGGAGCCGCCTGATGTAATAATAGTATTGCCCTGTCTTACAAGAGCTGTTGTTAAAGTTTCAATCATCTGCTGATGAGTAATGGCAAGATTTCTTGAACCGATAATTGCAATTCTTTTGGCGGGCTGTTTTATAGTAGCTAACTCCATAGCAAGCTCATCTACTGTATCCGGAGAGTGTTCAGCTGTATCCAAATCACCAACAGGAACCATTATGGAAGGCTGTTTTTCATCGTCAATTGAATTTAAAATATCGCTCATCGTACCACCTTTAAAACTGTATTGTCATTTATAAATATTTTGTGTATGCTGATATATAATATCACAAAATTGACAGTTTGGGAATAGGGGAATGGAAAATATTTTAGAGAATCTTAATAAAGAGCAGCTTGACGCAGCTAAGACTACAAAAGGTGCTTTACTTATACTCGCAGGTGCTGGAAGCGGAAAAACTAAGGTTTTGACCTCACGTATTGCCTATATGATACAAAATGGAGCAATTGCAGGCAAAATTCTTGCTGTTACATTTACTAATAAAGCTGCTAAAGAAATGAAAGAAAGACTTTCTGCAATTCTGGGCGAAAATATCGTTAAATATATGTGGGTTGGTACTTTCCATAGTATTTGCGGGCGTATTTTAAGACAGGATATAGAAAATTACTCTTTCCAGTCCGGTAAAAAACTGGATAAAAACTTCACTATTTACGATGAAACAGACTCTGTTGCTGTAATTAAACAGGCTGTCAAAAAGCTGAATATGGATGATAAAATTTATCAGCCTAAACTTATTAAAGCTGTTATTTCAAATGCAAAGAACAAAATGCAGGATGCATACACATTTGCAACTTTTGCACGTGATTTTAAGTCGCAAAATATAGCCAAAATATTTGAGTATTATGAAAATACCCTCAATAACAACAATGCAATAGATTTTGACGATATGCTTATGCTCTGTGTTAAGCTTCTTGAACAAAATGCAGAAGTTAGAAAGAAATATTACGACAAATTCCAGCATATTCTGGTCGACGAGTATCAAGATACTAACCAGGCTCAGTACCAGCTAGTTAAAGCATTATACACAAACTTGCAGCAGGACATACCGGAAAGCCGCTCACTATGCGTTGTAGGTGATGTGGATCAATCAATTTACAGCTGGCGGGGTGCGGATTTTAGAATTATTATGAACTTCCAGAACGATTTTCCAAACGCAAAACTCGTTAAACTGGAACAAAATTACCGTTCTACTGCTAATATTCTTAATGCTGCAAACGCAATTATTGAAAATAACGAAGAGCGTGTGGACAAAGTGCTTTATTCCCAAAAAGGCGACGGGGAAAAAATTTCCCTATATGAAGCGCAGGATGAAGCAGATGAAGCAAATTATATTGTTAAATCAATAAGAGATACTTCGGATAATTATAATCAGTTTTCAATTCTTTACAGAACAAATGCCCAGTCAAGAGCACTTGAAGAAGCCCTGATTGCTGCCGGTATACCGTACCGGATTTACGGCGGTCTTAAGTTCTATGACCGTAAAGAAATTAAAGACGCAATTGCCTATCTTAAATTAATTTATAATAATGATGATTCGCAGTCCTTGCGAAGAATTATTAATGTTCCAAAGCGTGCAATAGGAGAAACAACACTTAAACATTTACAAGAATACGCAGATAAAAAAGATATTAGCTTATTCGCAGCAATCCGCGAGGTTGATGATATAGAAGCGATAAAATCAGGAACGGCGACTAAGCTAAAAGACTTTATGACATTGATTGATAAACTCAAAGAAGCTGAGCCGAGATATTCACTTCCGGAATTTTTAAGTTTAATTCTTGAAAAAAGCGGTTACTTACGCGAGCTTACAGCCTCTGGGACAGATGAAGACCAGACCAGAATAGAAAACTTACAGGAGCTCGTTAACGTCGCAAACGAATTTGAACCGGAAGAATTGGACAATACACTCGGGGAATTTCTCTCACAGGTTTCTCTTGTGTCTGATATCGACGGTATGGACGAAATCGCAAACAATGTTACCTTAATGACGCTTCACGCCTCCAAAGGTCTGGAATTTCCGATTGTATTCCTCGCCGGATGCGATGAAGGGATTTTCCCTTCTGCGAGATGTTCTAACAGCCTTTCTGAGCTGGAAGAAGAAAGACGGCTTATGTATGTTGGCGTTACAAGAGCTGAAACCAAGTTATATTTAACAACCGCAAAAAGGCGCCAGATGTGGGGTGAATACAAATATTATTCCCCAAGCCGGTTTTTAGAAGAAATTCCATCTAAACTGATAGAGCAGGAAGAATCAGCATTTTCAGAATACACTGCACCAAAGAGCACATTTACAAGTGCGGTTAAAAAAGTACAATCTAACAAAGATGGTTTTGTCAAACCGGTTTCCGGATTCGGTTCAAACTTTGTTGCACCGGCGAGCAGGGGTAATACAAGCAGTACAGGTTTTGGCAAAGATTTTGTTGCTCCATCGCAGAAAAAGACAACAAATGTTGTTCAGCGCACTCCAAGCAGGGTAATTATCAAAAAAAGTCCGCTCAACAAGGAAAAAGAAGAGGAAAAAATTAAAGCGTTTTTTGAAGACAATATTATGAAGCGCAAGCTTGAAGAAAAAAAACGTCAGGATGCAGAAGCACAGCAGCAGCAAAAAGTTGAAGAAGAATTAAAAAATACTGCAACACAATACTTCTTTAATGTTGGTGAAAGAGTGTTCCACGACAAATTAGGAGTAGGGCAGATTGCTGATGTAATCCAAATCGGCGACAGCACAATGTATACAATTGACTTTGGCAAAATGGGCAAAAAAGCAATGGATGCTGCGTATGCACATCTAAAGAAATTCTAGGGGTAAATAAAGGATAAAAGCAGGATTTCCTACCCTATTATACCGGATAATACATAAATCCTAAAGGAGCAGCCTCTTTAGGTAGTTCACCTCTTTGAACTTTTTCCATTATTTTATTTTAAGAAGCATCACAAAATCTAAAACCACTTTTCCAATGAGCAAGAGAAGAGCGTACAATTGGTGTATCAGATGTTGATATTTCGGGCTGTGCTCCAGATAAACGTTGTTTTTTACCAAATGAGAATGTTTTTTGCTTATTTTCTCTCCCCAAATCCGGTTTCTTTTGATGCCAACTTAAATAAACTATCAATTCTTGGCATTAAATATCCTCGAAATCCAATCTTTTATTTATATAAAATTAGATAGACTAGATAAATTGTCCTTTTGTTACAAAACTTTAAGCCCCGATACATACTTTTGTGATATAATAAATACATTAAATTCAGAGGGAAGAAGGTAAAAAGATGAGTTTAGATGTATATTTAGGAATAGATGTTGGTTCGGTTACGACAAAATTAGCACTGGTAGATGAAAAAGGTAAATATGTTGATTCATATATGCTAAAGACTGCAGGAAAACCTGTTGATGCAGTGCAAAATGGCATGAAGCAGATAATATCGCAGGCACTGTGTGATTATTCTGTAAGAGGAGTAGGAACAACCGGCTCAGGAAGAAACCTTGCAGGTGCTCTTGTAGGAGCTGATGTTGTTAAAAATGAGATTACAGCGCACGCAGTTGCTGCAAGTACAAATATTCCGGGAGTACAAACAATTCTGGAAATCGGCGGGCAGGACAGTAAAATAATCATTCTCCGTGACGGTATTGTTACAGATTTTGCAATGAACACAGTTTGTGCAGCCGGTACAGGAAGTTTTCTTGACCATCAGGCTCAAAGATTAAATGTTCCTATTGAAAAATTCGGAGAAACAGCTCTGCGCTCAGATAATCCAGCACGTATTGCCGGAAGATGCGGTGTTTTTGCAGAATCAGACTTAATACATAAGCAGCAGTTAGGCTATCCGGTAGAAGACCTGCTCTACGGACTTTGTCAGGCACTAGTTAGAAACTATCTTTCTAACCTGGCTTTAGGTAAAGAACTGCTTCCTACGATTTCATTCCAAGGTGGTGTTGCTACTAACTCCGGTATGGTTAAGGCTTTTGAAGAAGCTTTAAACACAAAAATTGTTGTTCCGGAAAATCACCAGACAATGGGTGCAATAGGAGCAGCGCTTCTTGCAATGGAAAACCACCAGTACACTGAAACTGAAACCAAGTTTAAAGGATGGGAAGTCGGAAGCATGAACTTCCAGTCAGTAACCTGCCAGTGTACAGGATGTTCTAACAATTGTGAAGTTATAACAATCCTTGAAGGCGCAGAACCAGTCGGTCACGTTGAAAAAATTGGAGACATAAAAGGCAACATAATTGCTCGATGGGGCGGTACCTGCGGCCGTTGGGATATAAATTAAGTAATAAGAGAGAAATTATGGCTATAAAACTTAATAACTTTGAAATCGGTGCAAATAAACTTACTATCCTAGCTGGACCTTGTGCGGCAGAATCAATGGATATTCTACGCACAACTGCAGAAGGTTTAAAAAAGGTCTGTGAAGAACTGGATATAAATTATGTATTCAAATCCTCTTTTGATAAAGCAAACCGTTCTTCTATAACTTCGTACAGAGGACCGGGGCTGGAAAAGGGACTGGAAATGCTTGCAAAAATCAAATCAGAATTTGAGCTTCCAATCGTTACAGATATTCATCACCCCGAACAGGCGACTATTGTTGCTGAAGTTGCAGACATTCTTCAAATACCTGCATTTTTATGCAGACAGACTGATTTACTGGTAGCTGCGGCAAATACCGGAAAAATTGTAAACATAAAAAAAGGACAATTTTTGGCACCTGAACAAATGGGTCCGCTAATAAAAAAGGTTGAGGACAGTGGAAACAGTAATATACTTTTAACTGATCGCGGAACCTCATTCGGATACAATAATCTTGTGGTAGATTTCCGCGGTATTCCTATAATGCAGGGATTTGGTTATCCTGTTGTATTTGATGCAACACACAGCGTACAGCTTCCAGGAGCAAACGGCTGTTCATCAGGAGGTGACAGAAGATTTGTCCCTTACCTTGCAAAAGCTGCAATGGCAGTCGGTGCAAACGCGTTATTCTTTGAAGTTCATCCAGAACCGGATAAAGCCCTGTGCGATGGACCAAACATGGTTCCGTTAGACAAGGCGGAAGAGCTGTTCAAAACTTGCAAAGATATATTTGAATTGATAAGGCGGTAAACATGATTTTAAATACATATATTGCGGGACCTTTTGATGCCAACAATTATTTGTTAATGGACAAAAACACAAAAGAAGCTGTTCTCATTGACTGTTCCGAATATAAACAGGAAATTATTGAGGATATTTATAAACTGGGAGCTAAGGTTAAATATATCCTTTTAACCCATGGACATTTTGACCATATTTTAGGGGTTAATAAAATGACAGAAGCTTTAGGTGTAGATGCTTACATAAACAAAGAGGACGTAATCCTTGCTGAAAATATTAACATGATGCCGAAATTATTAAACTTGCCAATGGCAGAGGTTCCTATCATTAACGGTAGAATTGAGGACTGGCAGGAATTTCAATTGGGTGAACATAAAATAAAGGCAATTCCTACACCGGGACATACCGAAGGCGGAATGAGCTTTTTAGTTGATAACGAATTTCTATTTTCCGGAGATACCTTATTCTGCCAGAGTTTCGGACGTACGGATTTATTCGGCGGAAATATCAAAAAACTTGTAAACAGTATCAAAAATGTACTTTTTGAACTTGATGACAATATAATTGTTTACCCGGGACATGGACAGTCCACAACAATAAAATTTGAAAAAACTTACAACGAAATTTTAAAC
>ENA-ORSS01002847-ORSS01002847.1-human-gut-metagenome-genome-assembly--contig:-NODE-2847-length-14898-cov-3.196860_pt1 | contig 14898 bp, 15 predicted proteins | sample MGYA00241899_ERZ509162 | MGnify/ENA primary metagenome ERZ509162 (study PRJEB26280, sample SAMEA2338641) | human gut metagenome | biome: human gut; feature: human-associated habitat; material: faeces... | reverse complement strand
ACCTCTGGTGCACCAGTTGTCACGCCAGTGGCACAGCTGGGCAGCTATGTGCGGAACGGATAAACGCTGAAAGCATCTAAGCGTGAAGCCGCCTCCAAGATAAGATATCCCATAGCATAAGCTAGTAAGACCCCTCATGGACTAAGAGGTTGATAGGCTGCATGTGTAAGCGCGGTGACGCGTTTAGCTTGGCAGTACTAATAGGTCGAGGGCTTGACTTTGTTTCCTTTCGTTCATTACTTACTTCCTTTGTTCAGTTTTCAGGGTGCGTAATACAATTTGCACCTTTCTTGAGACTCATCTTTTGATGGGTCTTTTTTTATTGTAAGAATAAACAAAGTTCGACTTGAAAATTTGTTCAAGTATACAAAATGTGACTGCTTATGACATTTTTGCTTGAAATAAAATTTGGCGTATGCTATTATGTGATTGTGACAATGCATTGAAACAAAATTTATACGAAATTATCAGAGACGATACACTTGCCGAAAAACATTTCAGGCGTATTGTGTTTGCCAAAGTGGTTTACATTTGATTTTTATGTTCTGATGCCGCAATTCATAAGGAGCTGAAGTTTTGAAACGAATATCATTACTGCTTTTCAAAGAGTTTAAAAAGAATACGGTTCTTATAATCGCATATATTATATATTTACTTTTGGCGCTCGTCGTGACGGCTTATGGATTTATCTTTATGCTTGATGGGCGTTCTTCGACGTTCTTTCTTGATGGTGTTCAGCTGATTTTGCTTGCCAGTCTTTTGCATTTTGTTTTCTATTCGCTTGTTTCGTATGAGTTTTGTCGTTCCGATTGTGCGGTGGGCTTTGATGAATGTGCTTGCGCAATGGAGGCGGGAAAATCACGGCTGTTGGCGGGAAAATTGTTGGTGCTGATAAGCCTTACGCTTCCTATTTTGGTTTTGAATATAATCACAATAGCTGTTGGTACAGTTATTGCTCATGCCGGAATTGCATTTTTTCAAGTACTTCTCCATATATTGCTCAACCTTTTGATTCTGCCTGCGGTAGGTGTTTTGTTTGGCGCGGTATTGGCGTATGGTGCGAAACGCGGAATAGCATATATTATAATAGCGGTGGTTACACTTCTGTCAACTCCGCTGGCGGGCGATTGGTGTGTCACTATATATAAAGCGACCGGTTTTTCGGCGAGCGTATTAACACGCCTGTTTCCGTTTATGACCCCTTCGACGATGCTGATTTCATCTGATTTGGCATACGGATATTCGCTCAGACCGTACAGAATTTTTGCCTATGCAGTGTGGATTCTTGTTCTTTGCGCCGTTTTGTTTTTCTATATCTCCAAGGAACGAGGAAAAAAGAAACGGCTGTTCTCTGCTGTAGTTTGTTTGGTGGCGGGAATGTGCCTGCTCCCGTTTGTGTTCAGAAGTAATTCGGATGTTATATATGATGACATGAACAGCGAGGGTGTCGGTCGCGAGACCGTTTATTATGATAGAAACAATATAACCCCTCCGGATGCCTGCCCCGAGTTCAAAATAACTTCATACGATATGGAGTTGAAGCTCAGCAATGTGCTTCATGCCGAGGTCAAGGTCTCGGTGTCTCCAAGTGATTTGGATATCTACGGCTTCACACTTTATCACGGATATAAGGTGAAATCGGTTAGGGATGAGAGCGGCAGGGATCTGAAGTTTAGACAGAATGATGACTGGATAGAGGTCGAGTCGGCGGGCGAGACTTCGTCGCTTACATTCACTTACAGCGGATATTCAAATACTCATTACAGCAACGGACAGGGCGCGGCTCTGCCGGGAACATTTGCGTACTATCCCCGTGCCGGGTATGTCACTTGTTACGGTGATACCGGATATGAAACGCTGACTCTCGACGAGCCGACGCAGTTCGATGTGAAAATTAAAAACCGCAAGAAGTTTTTTACGAATCTCGACCGCACCGGAAAAAATACATTCTCCGGCAAAACCACCGGACTGACAATTGTCGGAGGGTTCTACAAAGAGGATAAAATAGGAGACACGAACCTTGTCTATACATATGTCGATATGGATGTCAATGAAATAAAGAAAGTGTTTTCGAATCTGATGCAGACATATGACAGATCGTTTAATACGGTAATGGTAACGCAGCTATATGATGGTGTTTCCATGCGCGATTATGGAGATACGCTTGTTTTCACCGGTGTATCTTTGAAGGGGATAGAAATGGACTATTTCCTGTCGCAGGTTCCCGAAAGCAGAGGGGATTTCGGCTTGCAGGCTTATATTTTTGAATATATGCGCGGTACATTTGAGGAATATGCTGAGGGGGATAAAAGCATTGGTATGAACACCCGCTATGTCCGCGTGGAGGCGGCGGCCGATAAGTACGGCGACGAATATTGCAGAAAAGCGATAGACAAATATCTGTATGACGAGAGCGACACACGCACGCCCGACGAATTCATTGACGATCTGAACAGAGGTACTGAAAATGTTGAAAATTGACGGACTTACTTATAAATTCGGAAAGAAAGCGGCGGTCGACTGCCTGTCATTTGAGTTTACGAATGGCGTATACGGCCTGCTCGGACCGAACGGCTCGGGCAAAACAACGCTCATGCGCTGCATAACAGGGCTCTATAATGTCAAGGGCGAGCACATTTTCTATAACGGCAAGCCGGTTGAAAAGGACAAAAGTTTCTCGCGCCATGTCGGCTATCTGCCGCAAAAATTCGGGATGTATCAGCACCTGACTCTGAACGAGATGCTGCTGCTCATAGCCAACATGAAGGGGCTCGATGACAAGTCGGCGCGCGAGGGAGTTGAAAAAGCACTCAGGTTAGTCAACCTCACCGACTGCGCCGAAAAGAAGGTCAAGGCGCTCTCCGGCGGAATGGTTCGCCGCGCGGGAATAGCCCAGACTCTGCTCGGAGACCCGGATATTCTCATTTTTGATGAGCCGACTGCGGGACTCGATCCCGAGGAACGCCTGCGCTTTCAGAGCATTATCTCCGAGATAAAGAAAAACAAAATAATTCTTATCTCGACGCATATTGTCGAAGATGTCCATGCGGTGTGCGAGACTGTTGCGGTAATGCGAGACGGCAAGATAATAAAAAGCGGCACGCGCGAGGAGATGGCAGCGTGCGCCGAGGGCAAAACATATATCATAGACATGGACGATCTGCCGAAATTCAAAGAGCCTTATTATAAGCAGAAGCAGTTCGACAGCGACGGAAAGTACTACCTGCGCCTTGTCAGCAGTGCACCGCAGGACTTTGCGCCCGTCAAGCCGAACGTTGAGGACGGATACATATGCGCGCTCAAAGGAATATGAAGCTGTTGCTTCAGAGACAAAAATATCTGATCAAAAATATGGGCGCCCTCATGCCCGTTCCGATAGCGGCGATTTATGTGCTGGCTCTGCCGCTGTGCATTGTGCAGAGCAGAAACGGCAACGCGGAAGAGCTGCGCTCATTCATATCGCAGTTTTCGCAGGGCGTTTTTTCGGTGCTATCCGTCTGGTGGGTTATATTCGGCGTGCGCGAATATTTTGAGGCGGACGGCTGCGAAGTCCTGTTTCTCCACAACAGGCGCGGATTCCTGCCGGATGCAATTCTATTTTATCTGCTGTTTGCTGTTTCGGCGGCGTCGTTCTATATAATCATGAACGCGGTTGCGGGGATATCTTTGTTTGCGTTTCTTCGCCTGCTGCTCAGCGGCATATTCTGTTTCGGATTGGTCTATTTTCTGATGTTCCTGACCCATTCGACAGCCATCACGCTCATGACGCTGTTTATCTACTCGCTCGGTGGAATGCTCATTTATCGCAGCCATCCGATCTTCCCTTTCTGCTATGACCTCAACAATGCCACGGCGGAAAACTGCCTGGAATTCTATCTTCCGCTTGCGCTGATCGGCATTCTGCTGATTGCCGCAGGACAAATTGTAATTTCAAAAAACACAAGATATCATCAGTAAAATCCTCCGTAATTTCATAAAGACCCCCGACGCAAATGCTGCGCCGAGGGTCATTTTATTTGAACAGATTTTTCGTATAACTCGTCGATCTTCCGCCGATGCGTTTGTCTCCGGCGGCGGTTTGGCTTGACAGTCGCTTATATAAAGTTTCGAGTATTCCGCCTATAATCAGATTTGCCGCCATCAGCCCGAGCGCCTGCCGCGCCCCGAAATGAATCGGCAGAAAGGTGCAGATTATTATAGCGGCGGTGAGAATCAGGTGAATCGCCAGAAACACGAAGCTCACTGTGCGATATGTCATGATGCTCGAACTGAATTTGCGCGGACGCTCTTTGTACATGCGCACCATTTTGCGCGCGGAATATTTTCTGCGCTCGGTCCGCCGCAGGTAGTCGAGATATTCTTTCTCCGTCAGTCCGTCGATGAAAATCGACTCAATGATGTCTCTGAAAACCGACATAGTGAGCAGCAGCCCTACCAACGATCCTCCGACCGTAAATCCGAGCAGCATCCATGCACCGCGAATAGTTTCGATTATATACTTCAGCCCGACCGCCTCCTTTGCACTGAAAGAATTATATCATACCCACAATGCGACAGTCAAGGAAGCTCCGTCTGCGACATCGCAGGCGGCGGTGCTTTTGCTTTGCGGCTCAAAATAAACCTCAAAATATGATAGAATTTTCAGCTTTGCTGTGCTATAATATAGAAGATTATACTGGCATATACTGTCACTACTGCTTTAGGAGTGTTTTTGTTGCAGACAAATGTTGATTCGCTGAAAATAAACTACATGGACAAAGGCTCGGGCGAGCTTGTGGTTCTGCTGCACGGCTGGGGATCGAACATAGAGCTTTTCGAAAATATGTCCGAACTGCTCGCGCGCAAATATCATGTTGTCGCGCCCGACATGCCCGGCTTCGGGCTGTCCGACGAGCCGAAGGAGCCCTGGCGCGTCGATGATTATGTCGATTTCGTGCTGAAATTTCTTGAGCCGTTCGCGCCGAAGAAGGTGACTTTCCTCGGCCACTCGTTCGGCGGCAGGGTCATCATAAAAATGGCGAGCCGCGATTTGCCGTTTGAGATCGAAAAGGTCATTCTGGTCGATTCGGCGGGAGTCAGGCCGAAAAAGACGGCGGCGCAGAAGATAAGACAGCGCAACTATAAAATAGGCAGAAAGATTCTTGAAACCGCGCCCGTAAAGGCGCTGTTCCCCGACGCACTCGAAGAGTTCCGCCGCAGCCACGGCTCTGCCGATTATAACAGCGCAACGCCTGTTATGCGCCAAACGCTTGTCAACACGGTCAACGAGGATCTCGTGGAATATATGCCGAATATGAAGATGCCCGTTTTGCTGGTATGGGGCGAGAACGACGACGCAACGCCGCTGAGCGACGCGAAATTGATGGAGCAGCTCATGCCCGACGCCGGACTCGTCACCCTCAAGAACTGCGGACACTATTCGTTCCTTGAACAGCAGTTCACCTTCAACAAGGTGCTCGCATCGTTCATGGAGATAGACTGACCGACACGACAGCTTTTGTGAAAGGATTGATCTTTTAAATGACGATATTTTCCGAAGTGCTTATTTTTGCGGCGTTTTGGCTGTTCGCAGTGCTCTCGACGCTGTTTTATATGCATATGTTCCAGCTGAATTCATACCGCGCCGACGATCAGTGGCACTGGATGCTCAAGAACCGCGGTAAGGTAGTGCCGCTCGCTCTGCCGCTTATCGGAGCGGTTATCGGCGTTATCTGCGGGAAGAATGCCGGCATGATAGTCTGCGCCGTGTTCATTTTGCTCGCGTGCCTGTTCTATAAGCCGAAGAAAGCTAAGAAGCCGCTGAAATATACCCCCAGAGTCAAGCGTATGCTCGTCACCGTCGCGGTGCTCTATGTTGCAATGACCGTCCTGCTCGCGGTGTTCGCGTCCGGGCGCATAACGGCGCTTGTCGTCGGTCTTGTCGCCTCAGCTTCGCCGTTTGTCATAATCCTCGCCAATATTATAAATAAGCCTATCGAGCTTTCGATAAACAGATATTACACGAACGACGCGAAAAAAATGCTCGCCGCCTGCCCGAATCTTACAGTTATCGGCGTCACCGGAAGCTACGGCAAAACGAGCGTCAAGTTCTACCTCAACACTCTTCTCAAGGCAAAATACAATGTCCTCATGACCCCCGAGAGCTACAACACTCCAATGGGCGTCGTCAAGACCGTGCGCGGTTCGCTCAGAGCGACGCACGAAATCTTCATCTGCGAGATGGGCGCGAAATATGTCGGCGATATCAAAGAGCTGTGCGATATAGTCCACCCGAAGCACGGCATAATAACCTCGATAGGTCCTCAGCATCTCGAGAGCTTCAAGTCTCTTCAGAATGTTATCAACACGAAGTTCGAGCTCGCCGACGCTCTGCCGCAGGACGGCATGCTGTTTTTGAACGGCGACAATGAATATATAGCCGAAAGAGCGCCCGACGGCGCGATAACCTACGGACTCAATTCCGACAGCAAGTATAAAGCGAAGCTCATAAGCGTCGGCGACAAGGGCACTACCTTTGAGGTCACAACGCCCGACGGCGAAAAAGAGGAGTTCACCACAAAGCTTATCGGCACTCACAACTGCCTGAATATCCTCGGCGCGATAGCCGTTTCGCATGAGCTCGGCATTTCGCTCTCCGAGCTGCGCCCGCAGGTGCGCCGCCTCGAATCCGTGCCGCACCGCCTCGAGCTATCAAAGCGCGTCGGCATGACGCTTATAGACGACTCGTATAACTCAAACCCGAGCGGCACGAAAGCGGCTCTCGAGACGCTGAGCTTCTTCGAGGGCGAGAAGATTCTCGTCACGCCCGGCATGGTCGAACTCGGCGACAAGCAGGAGGAATACAACTGCGAATTCGGCAGAAATGCCGCCACAGTCTGCGACTATGTTGCCCTCGTCGGCGAGAGGCAGACGAAGAGCATATACAAAGGTCTTGTCGAGGCAGGCTTTGACGAGTCGCACATATTTGTGTCTCCCGCGCTCGGCGATGCGCTCGCAAAGGTCGGCGCGATAAGAACGGATAAAAAGAAGATCGTCCTGCTCGAAAACGACCTTCCCGACAATTATTAATGGGGGTATTCCTATGAAGATAAAGCTTGCAGTCATGTTCGGCGGCAGAAGCGTTGAGCATGAGATTTCCGTCATTTCCGCCATTCAGGCGATTCACGCAGTGGATAAAGACAAATACGATGTTATCCCGATTTATATCACAAAGAACAACGAGATGTATGTCGGCGAACATATCGGCGAGATCGAGGCTTATAAAAATATAAATGCGCTTATTGCGGAGAGCACGCACGTGAATCTCGTCAACGACGGCGACCGCACGCTGATAGTCAGATATCCGCACAAGGCTTTTGCAAAGGATGTTATTGATTATATCGACGTCGCGTTCCCGATAGTCCACGGCACGAATGTCGAAGACGGCACTTTGCAGGGCTATCTCCAGATGCTCAATCTTCCGTATGTCGGCTGCGACGTTATCTCGTCGGCGGTCGGAATGGATAAATATGTTATGAAGACCGTCTTTAAAGATAACGGTATCCCCGTGCTCGACTGCGTTTGCGTCGATGCGGAGGACTATGACGCCGACCCGGAAAAGATAATTGCGGATATCAGAATGTGAAACGCGGATATCGAAAAGAAATTCAGCTATCCCGTTATCGTCAAGCCGATAAACCTCGGTTCGAGCATCGGCATCAGCAAGGCGCATGACACCGACGGACTTGAAAATTCGCTCTCGAATGCGTTCGACTATGCGGACAGAGTCCTTGTCGAGCCCGCGATAGAGAACCTGCGCGAGATAAACTGCTCCGTTCTCGGCGACAGACATTCGGCGCGCGCCTCGGTCTGCGAGGAACCGCTCAACGCTACGGACATACTGAGCTACGAGGATAAGTATATCGGCAACGCCTCGAAGTCGGGCTCCAAGGGCATGGCTTCGACTCAGCGCAGGATCCCCGCCGACATCCCGAAAGAGACCGAAAACGAGATACGCGAGATGGCAGTCAGGGCGTTCAGGGTACTCGGCTGCAGCGGCGTGTCGCGTATAGATTTTATGATCGACGCCACGACCGGTAAGGTCTGGCTCAACGAGATAAACACGATTCCCGGCTCGCTCTCGTTCTACCTCTGGGAGCCTCTTGGAGTCAAATATACCGAGCTTATCGACGAGATGATATCGCTCGCCATGAAGCGTGAACGCGAGCGCGAGTCGATAACCTATTCGTTCGACACCAATGTGCTCTCGGGCATAAAGCTCGGCGGCAAAAAGACGGGCAAAATGTAATTAAGCTCAAGAAAGGATGTCTCATTATGGCAGTATTCAGACCCTTCAAAGCAGTAAGACCCATCCCCGAATACGCATCGCGTGTTGCGGCTCTTCCCTATGATGTTATGAACAGCGATGAAGCCCGCGAGATGGTAAAGGGCAATCCCTATTCGTTCCTCCATGTCGACAAGGCGGAGGTCGATTTGCCCGTCGGCACGGAGCTCTATTCCGAAGTTGTCTACAACAAGGCGGCGGAGAATCTCAAAAAGCTCGAAACCGACGGCATCTGCAAGCAGGACAAGTCGGATTGCATGTACATATACCGTCAGATAATGGATGGCAGAAGTCAGACGGGTCTCGTCGGCTGCGTGTCGATAGACGACTATATGAACAATGTCATAAAGAAACATGAGCTGACCCGCGCCGACAAGGAGCAGGACAGAATAAATCATGTCGATTATTGCGACGCGAACACAGGGCCAATCTTCCTTACTTACAGAGACAACGCCACGGTCGGCGATATCGTCAAGGCGTGGCAGGCGGAGCATGAGCCGGTCTATGATTTCGTCTCCGACGGCGTCGCCCAGACAGTCTGGGTCATCGACTGCCCCAAGACGATAAAGAAACTTTCGTCTCTCTTCGCGGGCATCGATTCGCTCTATATCGCGGACGGCCATCACCGCGCCGCCTCGGCTGTCAAAGTCGGCAAAAAGCGCAGAGAGCAGAACCCCGGTTATACCGGAAATGAGGAGTTCAACTTCTTCCTCGCCGTGTTGTTTGCGCAGAGTGAGCTCGCGATAATGGACTACAACAGAGTCATAAAAGACCTAAACGGTCTGACTCAGGACGAGTTTATAGCAAAAATAAGCGAAAGCTTTACCGTTGAATCCGCGCCCGAGTCGCCTTATAAGCCGCAGGATAAGCACACCTTCGGAATGTACCTCGGCGGAAAGTGGTACAAGCTCACTGCGAAGAACGGCACTTTCGATGCGTCCGACCCGGTCGCGGCGCTCGATGTTTCGATACTTCAGCAGAATCTCATCTCTCCCGTGCTCGGAATAGACGACCCGCGTACAGACAAGAGAATTGACTTCGTCGGCGGAATACGCGGACTGAAGGAGCTTGAGCGCAGGGCGCAGAGCGACATGTGCCTCGCATTTTCGATGTTCCCGACGACCGTTGACGACCTTATGGATATAGCCGACGCAGGCAAGATAATGCCGCCGAAATCAACCTGGTTCGAGCCGAAACTGCTCAGCGGTCTGTTTGTGCATAAGCTTAAATAAGGGGTGAAAACATGGTAAGATACAAGACCGAACTCGGCGAAAAGGAGCAGAAAGTCCTCGCGGAAATTTCGCTCAACACGCCGAACAATCTGAAAAGGCGCAAGGTGACTTCTGCAGTTTCGGCGGTTCTCTGTGTCATATATGCGGCGTTCGCCGTGTGGATGTTCGTACGCGGTGTTGTTGATAACGGATTCCTGCTGCTCGGCTTTGCAGTGCTTTTTCTGCTGATAATTTTGTTTTATAAAAAATTTCAGCTCAGCATAATGCAAAAGGTTATGAAAAAGAAAAACAATGCTGTTTTGGGCGGAACTTTGGAATATGTCATTGACGATGACGGCGTGGCGATAACTTCGCCGCTCGGCACGGGCAAAAACAACTGGTCGGCTTTCGACCGATGGGGCGAGCAGGACGGATATATCTATCTCGTGCGCCTTGACAACAATGTCGTGCTCATGGATAAATCCCGCCTGACTCCCGATGAACTGAAAGAGATTGAAAGATTGCTCGGAAATGTGAAAAAATGAGTCTGATTGAAAAACTTCCCGACCTCAATGCTGTCAAGGGCGGCTTTGGCGAACGGCTCGCCGCCTATTACAGCAAGACGGTGTTTTCAGATGCATATGTTCTGCATGATGTGCTTATCGACGGACAAGACGAGCATAAATCCCAGATAGACCTGATAATAATTGCCGCAAGCGGAATTTATGTCGTAGAAGTAAAGACTTTCAGCGACGCTAAAATATACGGCGATGGGCGAAAGAGGGATTGGCAGTATTACCTCGACGGGCACAGGTATGATTTCTACAATCCGATTATGCAGAACAAAAAGCATGTGGAATATCTCAAAAAGATGCTCTCTGATTTTGCTAAAGTCGAGTTCTACTCTGTTGTGCTGATGCTGTGTGATGACTGCAAGGTGTCTAATGTGAACAGATCCGACAGAGTCGATACGGTCGTCTGTACAAGCTTACCCGCCATGAACAGGGCGATGAAGATGTTTTTGAAAGCGAACGAAACTAAGCTTAGCCCGGCGGATACGAGAAAAATATATGATTATATCAAGGAAAATCAAGAACAGGGGAAAGAAGCCCGAAGAGCGCACAAGGAGGATGTGAAGGCGTATTGGCAGAAGGTGCAGACCGAAAGGGAGAAGCGCGTCTGCCCGTACTGCAAGAAACCACTCGTGCTGAGGCATGGGCAATACGGCAATTTTTATGGGTGCTCGGGTTATCCCAAGTGCAGATATACTGAAAAATAAAGTAAAAGCGGAGACTGCTTCAGCCTCCGCTTTTTGTTATTCTTTTGCCGCTTTTCTTTCTTCTTCCTCATATGTTGTGACGATCGCCTGGGATATCACCACCATAGTGCGCCTGACTCTGCGTGCCATCTCCTCCGGCGGCTCCGGGTCGGCGCTGTTGAGCCAGCGGACGAGAGTCGAGACCGTGCCGTCGGCGAGGAATGTCACGAGAAATTCCGTGTCCTCTTCGCTGTCAAAAAGATTGCCGACAAGCTCCTTAAGCACCGGGTGAATCTGCATGCGGAAATAGTCCCTGAACGAGTTCTGCCCGGTTATCTGGAGCGCACTGCGGTAGAACTCGCGGTCGGAATAAAAATATTCGCATATATCTTCAAAGTTCGCAATATGATCCGGTCGGTTGCGAATCTCGCTGAACTCCGTGTCGAATATCCAGTTGACAAGATCATATTTGTCGCAGAAATGATAATAAAAGCTCTTGCGGTTCATCCCGCATTTTTCGCATATGTCTCCGACGCTTATCTTCGTCAGGGACTGGGTCTTCATCAGTTCCTTTAGTGACGAAGCGAGCGCCCTTTTCGTTATGAGCGAATCCGGCATATTCCCTCTTTCCTCCCTTTATTTTCCCTTTATGTTATATTATATCACAAAATTCGCTGCGCTTCAACCCCTGCGATTTTGGCGCCGCCGATTACTTCATTGCCGATATAAAACGCCGCAAACTGCCCGGGAGTGACCGATCTCTGTTCTTCAAAAAATGTGACGCGCGCCGTATTTTTTGAGTCGAATTCAACATGCGCGGGCGCCGCGGGGGCTCTGAATCTTATCTTGACATCGCAGTCGAAGCTGCCGCTCATTTGCGCGCTTATCGCGTTTATGCCCTCGACCGTAAATTCCTTTGCATACTGCGCGCCGTTCTCGCCGAGGATAACCGCGTTTTGCTCCGGCACGATGCGCGTGACGAACATCGGGCGGCCGAACGCACCGAGCCCCTTGCGCTGACCGACGGTGTAGTTCATTATCCCCTTGTGCCTGCCGATGACATTGCCCTGAGTGTCGAGAAAATCGCCCTCGCCCATGTCTTTGAATCCGTGCGAGCGAATGAATGAAGAATAGTCGTTGTCGGGGATAAAACAGACCTCCTGGCTGTCCTTTTTCTGCGCGACCGGCAGAGAAAATTTCTCCGCAAGGGCGCGTATAGCGCTCTTCTCCATCCCGTCTATCGGGAACATCGCGTGAGCGAGCTGAAACTCCGAGAGCATGCAGAGAAAATAGCTCTGATCTTTCGCGCTGTTCGAGCGCAGGAGCTTTGTGCGTTCGCCGCTTTTGTCGAGCGAGGCATAGTGTCCCGTCGCGACATAATCGCCGCCGTTTTCGAGGGCGAACTTGAGCATCGCGCCGAACTTTATCTCTCTGTTGCAGACGACGCAGGGGTTCGGGGTTGCTCCGCGCAGATATTCGGCGGCAAAATAGTCCATGACCTTTTCCCGGAACTCCTGCTTGAAATTCATCACATAATACGGAATGCCAATAGACGATGCAACACGTCTTGCATCGTCTACCGCACTGAGCCCACAACAGCCGCCGTTTTCTTCTTGAACTTCGTTTTCCTCGTCCTGCCAGATCTGCATGGTCACACCGATCACATCATAGCCTTGTTCTTTCAAAAGCCAGGCTGCCACGGAGGAGTCTACTCCCCCGGACATTCCAACAACAACTTTGCCTTTGCTCATTAATATTCCTCTTCCTCTGCTTCTTCGCCTTCATGAATGTCTGACTTCGGTTTCTTAAGTCCTTCAATCTTAATATCATGCTTCTCTGCATAATCCCAGAGTGCTGCATGAATTGCTTCCTCTGCAAGGAGTGAACAGTGCACCTTTACCGGCGGAAGTCCGTCAAGAGCTTCCATAACGGCTTTGTTTGTTACTTCCATTGCTTCCTGGATACTCTTTCCTTTTACCATCTCTGTTGCCATACTGGATGTTGCAACAGCTGCTCCACATCCGAATGTCTTGAACTTCACATCACGGATGATCTGGTTGTCATCAATGTCAAGATAGATTCTCATGATATCTCCACATTTTGCATTTCCAACTGTTCCTACACCGCTGGCGTTCTCAATCTCTCCTACATTTCTCGGATGCTGAAAATGATCCATTACCTTTTCTGTATACATTATATAATTCCTCCATTTTGTTTATCTTTTTATCCAAAAATTATTCTGTATTTTTCTTTTAAATCATTCTGACTTATGCATTCTTCTGCTGCTTTTTTATAAAATCTTCGTAGAGTGGAGACATACTGCGCAGATGTGCAACAATCTCTTTAAGCTGATCTACTGTATAGTCGATATCTTCTTTTGTTGTATCAGCTCCAAGTGTCATACGAAGGGAACCATGTGCGATCTCATGCGGCAGTCCGATTGCCAGAAGAACATGAGATGGATCCAGAGAGCCTGATGTGCAGGCGGAACCACTGGAAGCACAGATTCCTTTCATATCCAGCATGATCAGCAAAGATTCTCCTTCAACAAACTGGAAGCTGAAGTTAATGTTATTCGGAACACGTTTCACACGATCTCCGTTCAGTCTGCAATATGGAATCTCTTTCTCAATTCTGGAGATTGCATAATCGCGGAGTTCTGTCTCCTGTTTCATTCTCTGATCCATAGAAGCCATTGCAAGTTCAACTGCTTTTCCAAGTCCAACGATTCCAGGTACATTCTCTGTTCCTGCACGGCGCTTTCTCTCCTGTGCTCCGCCGTGTACAAAGGAACGGATCTTCACACCCTTGCGGATATATAAGAAGCCGATACCCTTGGGGCCGTTTAATTTGTGGCCGCTGGCACTGAGCATGTCGATGTGCATTTCATCCACATTGATGGGAACCTGTGCATACGCCTGTACCGCATCGGTATGGAACAATACACCGTGCTCCTTCGCGATCTCACCGATCTCGGCAATGGGTTCGATGGTACCGATCTCGTTATTTGCAAACATTACACTGATCAGAATCGTGTCAGGGCGAATGGCTGCCTTCAACTCGTCCAGACTGATCAGTCCGTCTCTGTCCACATTCAGATAAGTGATCTCAAAGCCTCGCTTCTCCAGATACTCACAGGTATGAAGAATGGCATGATGCTCGATCTTCGTGGTAATGATATGTTTTCCCTTGGAAGCATAGGCTTCTGCGGTAGCTTTCAGCGCCCAGTTATCGGACTCGGAACCACCGGCAGTAAAATAGATCTCTTCCGGCTTTGCACCCAGACTGTCTGCGATGGTCTGGCGGGCATGATCCATGGCCTTCTTGCTCTCGGCACCCAGACTGTAGATGGTGCTGGCATTGCCGTAGTATTCACTGAAGTACGGAAGCATCGCATCCACGACCTCCGGTGCCGTTTTGGTAGTTGCTGCATTATCTAAATATATCATATTGCCTCATTTCCGCATATTTTCATGCTTATTTCACTGTTATTCATGATAGCATTCACCGCGCAGTTCTGTCAACAAGGTGGATGGAATATACTTTTGCAAGATCTTTTATCTGCAAAGGATCCAACGAAAAGCTATGAAGCATGCCAAACGTCATCCTCTGATCTTCGGTACTCTGATTCTGACGATCACCGGTCTTATCACCCGCATCATCGGTTTTTTCTACCGGATCTACCTGTCCAGGCTCTTCGGAGAAGAAGGAATGGGGATCTATCAGCTGCTCAGTCCCGCACTGTCTCTCTCCTTTTCCCTGACAGCTGCCGGCTACCAGACCGCCATCTCCAAATTCGTTGCCGCCAATACTGCGGGGCGGCGTTCCGATGACCTGAAAACGCTGCTGACCGGGGCAAGCATCACGCTCCCTCTGTCCCTTGGAGTCAATGCTGTCCTGTTTCTCGCCGCAGAACCCATAGGAATCTTCCTGTTAAAAGAAGCCCGTACCATATCCATGCTGCGGATTCTGTCCTTCTCTATTCCTTTTGCCGCGCTGCATGCCTGCATCAACGGCTATTTCTATGGAAAAAAGAAAGCTTCCGTTCCTGCCCTCACGCAGCTTCTGGAGCAGCTGGCCAGAGTCGGCTGTGTCTTTCTCGTCAC
>ENA-ORSS01002842-ORSS01002842.1-human-gut-metagenome-genome-assembly--contig:-NODE-2842-length-14919-cov-4.318689_pt1 | contig 14919 bp, 10 predicted proteins | sample MGYA00241899_ERZ509162 | MGnify/ENA primary metagenome ERZ509162 (study PRJEB26280, sample SAMEA2338641) | human gut metagenome | biome: human gut; feature: human-associated habitat; material: faeces... | reverse complement strand
ACGTTCCAGCAATGGAATAGAACAATGGGAATTTCATAAAACGCACTTCAGTGGAGCACAAACTGTTATTCTACTCGATTTTCGGAATGACAAAGTTGTTTCATTCGACACGTACGATGGTAATTATCCGTCTCCCGGCTATCCACCTATAGCAGTCTGCCCGCCAGCCCCTGCAGGAAGCAATCCTTCATTGCCTTATCCTACAGACGATCAGGCTTGGTTCCGTGAATTATATCAACGGGTGAAGGAAAAGCCTTTCAAAGACGGACGTCTGGACGTACTTCGAGCTGCTGTCCGCCAGTCTGACTTTACCTGCGATGAAATTGTACAGCTAATGAAAATATTCAATTCAGACGATGATCGACTGGAGGCATTAGCTATTCTGGAACCGACGATCATTGACCGGCAGAATGTAGACCGCATTATCAATTCCATGACTTTTATTTCAGGAGAAGAGAAAGCCCGAAGCATATTAAACAAAAAACATTACAACAGTCGCCTGTATACCGATGCCGAAATCAATACACTGTATGACAGAGTTAAAAACGCTTTTCCATCGTCCGAGCAGTTGAAAACTCTGGAAACAGGATTGAACAGCCGAAGCATTACCTGCAAGCAGTGCGTCAAACTACTTTCGATATGTGACTTCGACAGCGAACGAATGAAATTCCTGCAAGTCATGGCACCTCATATATACGACTGCCATAACCAGCAGATTATTATCGATACAATGGATTTTCCCTCAGAGAAAGACGAAGTACGACAGCTGATACAACGATATTGCAAATAACTTTCTTCCAACAAAAAAAGCATTTTCCAACCCTCTATACAGGGAACGGAAAATGCTTTTCTATTTAGAAATTCAACTTAAATCAGTCCTTTGCCTGATGAACAGTGAGCTGTGGGAACGGGAATCCGATACCCTCCTTATTGAATGTATCGTACACTATCTTGTTCATGTCGAAATAAACATTCCAGTAATCGGCCGACTTCGTCCATACACGCACCTTGATGTCTACACTGCTTGCAGAAAGAGCTCCCAAGGCAATCATCGGAGCCGGGTCTTTCAAGATACGATCATCTGCATCGATGATACGCTGCAAAACCTCTCTTACCTTTTCAAAATCTTCTCCGTATTCTACCCCGAACACCCATTCTGCACGACGGGTTTCCTGCTTGTTATAATTCGTAATGGCATTGCTGCTCAACGAACCGTTAGGTACATAAATAACCTTATTGTCAACTGTAACCAGAATCGTATGGAAAATCTGAATTTCACGTACTGTTCCGCTTGCATTCGGACTTTCTATGTAATCGCCTACCTTAAAAGGCTTGAATACCAAAATAATCAGTCCACCTGCGAAGTTAGAAAGATTTCCAGACAATGCCATACCGATGGCAACACCGGCAGAAGCCAGCAAAGCAGCAAAACTGGTTGTTTCCACACCCAACCGGCTTACAATAGCAAAGGCCAGTATCAGGTTCAGCAGTATACTAACCAGACTCTTCAAGAAAGTCTGAACGCTGATCTCCAGCTTTCTCTTTTCCAGAATACGAGAAAGTAAACGTCCGATCTGCTTAATGATAAAACGTCCGACAATGTAAATGATAATTGCCCCCAACAGGTCTTTCCCAACCTCAATTCCCCAGTCAAGCAATTTAGTCAGCAACTGTTCTACGTCTATATGCTGAGAACCAGCACTAAGGAAAGTTGCGTTCAATAAAGATGATAATAACATACTTGTTTGTTTTTTAATGATAAATTATTTATTCTTCCAGTATACCCTTACCCTGTCGGATAATTTCAGGTACATCTTCACAACAATTTACAACGGTAGAAGGTTCAATTCCTCCTATACCTCCGTCTATTATTAAATCGACGTCCTCACCAAATTTTTCATCTATCAGCTCCGGATCGGTAACATATTCTATATCTTCATTGGGACGTAACGGCAAAGTAGTTGTCAGGATCGGTGCATCGAGCAAATGACAAATCTCACGGATAATGTTATTATCGGGTACACGGATACCTACTTCCTTTCGGTTACGAAATATTTTGGGCAAACGACTGTCGGCATTCAGTACAAACGTAAACGGGCCCGGCAAGTTACGTTTCATCAACTTGAAAGTGGCATTGCTTACCCGTGCATATTCGCTGATATTGCTCAAGTCGTAACAAATAATGGAAAGATTGTTTTTACGCGGATCGATGTTCTTGAACTTACATATCCGCTCGATAGGACGCTCTTTCAGCGCATGACAACCCATAGCATACATGGTATCGGTAGGATAAATAATTATCCCGCCATCATTCAGAATGTCCACAATGTGCTGTAGCACATCGGGATCATTATTTTTGGAGTATAATTTCTGTATCATAGTCGCAAATATAGTGCTTTTTGAAACACAATTGCATCTTTTAATCACGATTATTCATCGCAAGTTTTTCCGATAGTTTACAAATGCACAATGGAATCAGAGAATAACAATACAAATAAAGAAGAACCGCATCGTAACTCCGAAAAGCAGGGTTCGATGCGGCTCTTTTATGTGTTTATACTATAATCTGTATACTATTGGTTTTGACAACACAAGTCTGTCAGAACCTTCTGAAAAACAATCAACGGTCAGCTTTCAAGCGGTCGGCCATAGCCTTAGCCAGTTCCTTAGCCTGACGGAAAGTATCTTCCTTCATGCTTTGCTTCATTTCCACCGGATTGCCAATAACTTCGAATTTCAGTTTTTCAGCATATTCGCCCAATTTCTTGACAGCTGCACTTGCCCATGTAAATGAGCCGAAATATCCCATCACACGATTCTTCATTTCGCGGGCAGCTACCTTGCTCAGCAATGCCTCCATTTCAGGATACAAGTGCATGTTATAAGTAGTACATCCCACAATCAGACCCTTGTACTTGAAGATATCCGACAGAATAAATGAATGATGAGTCTTCGAAACATTGTGCATCACAATATTCTTGATACCCTGAGCGCTCAACTCTTCAGCAATGGTTTCGGCCAGCTCCTCTGTATTACCATACATGGTACCATAAGCGATAACCACACCTTCCTCACCTTCGTAGCGGCTCATCTTATCGTACATATCGATCACCTGAGGAATCTTTTCCTCCCATACCGGTCCGTGAGTAGGACAAATCATCTTGATAGGCAGACCACCACATTTCTGCAATGCTCTCTGTACCGGATTGCCGAACTTACCTACGATATTGGCATAGTAACGGCGCATTTCATTCCAGTAAATATCGGTATTGATATTCTTATCGATACAGCCACCATTCAGTGCACCAAAGCATCCGAAAGCGTCACCCGAGAACAAGATACCATCCGTTTCGTCGAAAGTAACCATTGTTTCAGGCCAGTGTACCATCGGAACCAAATAGAAACGCAGGTTATGATGTCCCAGTTTCAGGAAGTCGCCGTCACCTACCACGTAACGATCACCCCCCACACCGTAATAACCTTCCACCATATCGAATGTCTTCTTGTTTCCTACCAATACAATGTCAGGATAATACTGCTTAATGAGTGCGATAGAACCAGAATGATCGGGTTCCATGTGATTAATAATCAAATAATTGATCTTACGATCGCCGATAACGGCACGAATCTTCTTCAAATACACCTCGAAAAAGGCTACATCCACCGTATCTACCAGTGCCACCATTTCATCGTCGGCAATCAGGTATGAGTTATAAGATACTCCATAAGGTAACGGCCAAAGGTTTTCGAACAACGCTTTCGAACGGTCGTTCACACCCACATAATGTACTTTTCCTTTAATTTCCATTTTTGTTATCCGAATTAGTTATATACTATATATTTTTTACTTCAATTGTTTTCCCTGCCATGCGTCCCGCTCTTCCATCCTGCGCTTCAGCCGGGCCGTAAACTCGTGATTCTTCAGTCCCCAGTCGGGCGCAATCAGCAATTCCTTCGGCGACTGCGACACGAACCGCTCCAAAACCAGATCTGCCCGAAGATGTTCGATATAATCGATGACTAAATCAATGTACTCATCGACTGCATACAGATGAAATGCTTCGGGATGTAATGCGAATTCGTGTGCCATACGTGTCCCCTTTATCAACTGCAACTGATGCATCTTCAGGGTTGTCAGCGGCAACTGCGACAAGGTTTCGGCCTGCTGAATCAGCTTTTCGGAATCTTCTCCCGGAAGTCCCAATATCACATGACCTCCTGTCAGGATACCTCTTCCAGCTGTCCGCCGCACAGCATCTTCAGTACAAGCAAATGTATGTCCCCGGTTAATCCTTGCCAGCGTTGCATCGTCGGTACTTTCTATGCCATACTCCACCAGCAAAAACGTCTGCCGGTTCAGTTCTTCCAGATAATCCAGCAGCGTATCGGGCATACAGTCCGGACGGGTACCGATGACGAGTCCAACCACATCTTCTACCGCCAGTACCTCTTCGTACATCCGCTTCAGCTGTTCCAGTTCTCCGTACGTATTGGTATACGCCTGAAAATAGGCCAGATACTTCATCTGCGGATATTTACGGGCAAAAAATTGTTTGCCTTCCTCCAGCTGGACACTGACTGTTTTCTCCGTACGGCAATATTCGGGATTAAACGTCTGATTGTTACAATACGTACATCCGCCATAGCCTTTCGAGCCATCCCGGTTGGGACAGGTAAAACCTGCGTTGACCGACAGTTTCTGTACCTTAAAGGGAAACTTCCGCGTCAAAAAGCCAGCGAAGTCATTATATCGTAACTCTTTATCCATTTGCTCATTATTTGCGGATGCAAAGATAACGGTTTCCAGCGAACTAACAAAAAATGTCCCTCGACACATACTAAAAATTAGTTGTCGAGGGACATTCTATCTATCCGATTTCTTAATTATTCCGTTTTATACAAGTCGTCCAGAAAGACATCCAGGTACGCGCCTCTCATATTCGTTTTATAAAACCGCCCTTCTTTATCCAGAATCAGACACATCGGGATAGCCTGAATGTTATAAGTTTTGGCACCTTCGCCGTAAATGCCTCCATCCAGCCGTCCTTGCGTCCAGCTCATGTTTTCTTCCTTCATGGCCTTTTGCCATTCCTTTTCCTTCTCATCGAGCGAAATGCTTACAATGGCGAAATCCTTGTACTTATCGTGTATTTTGCGCAAATGAGGTATTTCTCCACGGCAAGGACCACACCAGCTGGCCCAGAATTCCAGCATGACATATTCATTTTCTGGAATCATCGAAGACAGCTTGACAGTCTTGCCATTACGGTCGATGACATCAATATCCTTGTATTTCTGTCCTACTGCCAGCGGACGCGCTGCCGATGCAGCCTGTTCAAAAAGCTTCAACTCAGGAGTTCCAGCCCAATACTTCTCAAACAAAGCCTGTAACTGGTCAATCTCGGTTACATCCGGCAAATATTCCATGCCTGAAAGATAATACATCGCCTGATCCATGGCAACCGGAGAGTCGGCATGGTCTTTGATGAACTGCAACTGGAAAGCCAGCAACTTATCTTTCCACTTCATTTCTTCACGAGCTATGTCCATTCCGATGGCAGCCACTTCCTTTCCTTCCGATTCAGGAACCAAGTATTCATCCGCATAACGTTCTGCAAGCACATTCAAAGTATCAGAATATGTCTTCATTTCCTGATTCATCTTCGTGAACAGATCGTGTACAGAAGACCCCGTTATCTGCGGAGATTCATTCTTACGGTCGGGTGCATAATAGAATCCGGGTAATGTTGCGACATCCCCTTTGTACGTGATATCCGAATTTTCCAGATACAGCATCGTACGGAACATCTTATTCTGATAATCAGGTTCCTCACCCGGTTTATTCAGATCAATCACGACATAATACAAACCCGGACGTTCTACTTTTCCAGAGAAAGTAAAACTTCCATTTTCTACCATCGTACTGTCGACAACAGTCGGCTCTGCCTGATATTCCGAACGCTCCAGATAAGCTTTACCCGAAGCAGCATCTCCGGTCAGCGTGCCTTCTATTGTATACCCGTCTGTCTTTGTATGGCAGGAAGCCAACAGGCCCGCCACCATGCCTACTAAAAAAATTTTCTTCATAACTATGTATTTTCATTTAAGGGTTTTGGACTAACAAATCATTTCCTGCAATAGCAGCACGAGGTATGGGAAGAATCAATTTCGTCCATGCGCTGACATATCCCATGGCTACCCAATCCACTCCGTCGAGTTTATTATAGCGGACCATATCGAACCAGTCTTCGAAGTTCTCGCCGAACAGCTCCAGATACTTCTGATAGAAGACAGCCATAAGCATATCCTTGTCAGCAATCTTATCCACAAAATCGGCAGCAAATCCTGCACGATCGGTTATCGGACGAAGCGCTTCACGGGCAGCTCCCAAATCAGGAGTCGTCTTACGGACGGCAGCCTCAGCCTTTACCAGATACATTTCCGACAAACGAAGCATATACAAAGAATTGCCCGGTACCTTATCGACGTTATCATCCATCTGATACTTGTTCATCCGATAAGATGAGACCATGTGTTCAGCATCAAATGCCCATTTGTAACGAGTATCTTCCGGATAGAGAGCAGCTATTTTCTTCAGCGTGCTGCCTGCTCCGGCACTCCAGTCGTAGCGGTATCCTGCCACGGTTTGCTGGGTATTCATCGTATACGGATAGAACAGCAAGTCCGTACTCTGGAAGCTGCTGAAGATATCTCCATATACAGGTTCCAGAACAATACCCTGATCTTTACATTTGGTTATCACCTCGTCTGATGTCTGGTAAGCCATATCGAAATCACCCATCGACAACAAGACTTTGGCTTTCAGCGCCTCGGCCGACAATCCGTTGCCATAATACATGGCATGCGTACCGGAAGAAGTCAGTTTCACCGGCAACGTTTCAGCTTCGGTCAGGTCGTTCAAGATAGCAGTATAACACTCACGGACCGTAGAACGCTTCTTGGACACATTATCGCGCACCGGTTCATCGTTCAGCACGATGCCGTACTGAGAATCCAGATTCCAGAATTCTCCATACAGACGCAGCAGCATAAAGTTGGCCATGGCACGATTGAACTTTGCTTCCTTCTGATAATTCAGGTTATCTTCGGCCGAAAGTCCCTTTACGTCCTTATCCAAAGCCTTCAAAACAGAGTTTGCCTGATTGATAATATAATACAGGTAGATATATGTTTCCTCTACAATCACGTTATTATCTTGTATATCTCCGTTCATAAAGCTTCTCGCTCCACTCACGGTAGAGCTCTGCAAAACTCCAGTACGCAGGAACATTGCGTTATAAATAGAACTCTTCGACCGCCATCCATCATAGATACCATTCACGGCAATGGCTGCCGACCGTGCATCGGTAATTACAGTTTCATCATCCAGAACGTTTTCGGGATGAATATCGTCTATCGGTCCCAGCAGGCTGCACGAAGCGAATGTAAACGAAAACATACCTGCCATCAAACAGTATTTTATATATTTTTTCATAACCAGTCCTTTTTAGAATTGCAGTTTAACACCCAGTGAGAATGAACGGCTCAACGGATACGGGTCACTGTTCGTTCCCATACTCGTGATACCGGTAGAAACCGTTTCCGGATCGAGTCCCGGCCATTTAGTCACCGTAAACAAGTTGGTAGCCGTTACAAACACAGAAGCATTGCTTAAATAGCATTTATTGATCCACTCTTTCGGGAGTGAATACGAAAATGTAACATTCTTCATTCTCAGATAAGATGTATCGAATACGAAACGGTCGTTTACCTGATAATTATAGCTCATCGAACCTGCTACCAGACGGGCATATTTCGCATCCGTACGTTCCGGTGTCCAGGTATTTCCGTAGAGTTCGCGACCAACGCTCTGTCCCAGCACGCCACTCATTTCCTCTCCTAAATTACTGTATACCGCCTGACCTCCATAAGAGAATTGCATCAGGAACGACAGCGAGAAATTCTTGTACGTAAACGTATTGGTCCATCCACCGAAGAATTTCGCTTCGGGAGTAGCAATCACGTCCCGGTCATCGGATGTGATGACACCATTACCATCGATATCCTTCATCAGGAAATCTCCGACTCCGGTACCCGACTGATATTCAGCGTACCCGTTCTCCATTGCCTTGGCGTTCAACTGATTCACTTCATCCATGTTCTGTACGATATGGTCGACTACATATCCTTTTACCGTACCAGCCGGACGACCTACAATAAAGGCATCCTGCATGTATGAATTGATCTGAGCATTGTTCAATGACTCGATGCGGTTCCGGTTGACCGAAATATTCAAATCCGAACTCCATGAGAAATTCTTTCCGCGTACCGGATAACCTCCGATGGCAACTTCTACACCACGGTTCGATACATCGATGATATTGTCATAATAACTTGTCATACCCGACTCCAGTACATGAGGAGCAGGTGCCAGTGCACCGTTGGTATAACGGTAATAGGCATCCAAGCTTCCGTACAGGCGATCGTCGAAGAAAGAAAAGTCCAGACCGAAATTCACTTCGTTTGTCTTTTCCCAGTGAATACCCCGGTTAGGCAGCAAGTCCTGCAACTTGACCGAAGAGTTTTCGCCATACTGGCTGGATGTATAGAACTGACGGAACGAGAAGTCGGATACGTTGGTAGAACCAGTCTGTCCCCAGCTTAAACGCATTTTCAGATTATTTACCCACGGAGCCTTTTCCATGAATGCTTCACGACTGATGACCCATCCGGTAGAAACAGCCGGGAAAACACCCCACTGATTGCCCGGTCCGAACTTCGAAGAAGCATCGGCACGCATACTTACTTCCAGCAAGTAACGAGAGTCATAATCGTACGACAATCGGCCGTAAATAGAGTTCAGTCCACTTTTCACGACATAATCCGAATACATCAGGACAGACTGTGCCGAACCTACATTATCCAGGTTATCATCGTTCGGGAAACCTTGATACATATTCGTACCGCCGGTACTGCGTGTACGGTCGGCTCCATAACCCGCCATGGCACCAAACAAATGCTTACCTGTATGGTAATTATAATCCAGACGGAAATTGATGGATGTACTTACATACTTCGACCGTGCAGTCGTAAGCTGTGCATAGTAAGGACTGCCCACCCAGATTTCCTGCAAATAGCTTGGCGAGAAATAACTGTTGTCGTAATTATAAGAAGCCAAGGTAAAATCGGAATGAAACTTCAGGTTACGCAGCAGCTCGACATCCACATAAACATTACCCATAAACTGGTCGCTCTCATATTCAGCCTTACGGTTCAGCAAGGCAACCGGATTAGGTCCGCTTACACTGCCGGCAGGTGTGAAATAAACTGCACTTTTATCCAGACGAGTATAGTCGCCGTTTTCATCGTAAATCGGCAGGTCCGGACGAACCAGCCAGGGGTGTGTATCGGGCATCATGATGCTTTCCTGACTGGGGCTGGTACGCTTGGAGTATGAATAGCTCAGCAATGCTCCCATACGCATACGCTTGGTTATCTCCGTATTGACAGACAAACGTCCGCTATATGTTCCCAGATTATCATTCTTATACAATCCTTCCTGATCGATGGCATTGAACGCAAACGAATAGTCCGTCTTTTCGGAACCGCCTCGTACAGACACATTATACTGGTTGGTTATGGCATTTTTATTTCTTGTCTCGTCCTCCCAGTTAATGTTCTCCTTGCCAAACGCACTTTCGTTCAACCCCAAAAACTTTGTATACATCAACGTATTCCAGTCGACGTCAAAGTTTCCGTAAGCCATCAGCATCGTCGGGTCGTACATCATACTGTATTGCGTAGTCATGGTAAAATTCGCCATGTCATAATTGTACGCATCCATCGTATTCCGCAGAATCTCTTCCTGCAACGAGCGGAACTCCTGATTGTTCAGCGGCTTGAACATCTTTACCGGATTGGCAATGCTCAGCGTATATCCGGCTTCTACCGTTGCCTTCTCTCCCTTCCGTCCGTTTTTGGTCGTAACGATAATAACACCATTCGCACCACGAGAACCGTAGATAGCCGTAGCAGAAGCATCCTTCAGTACGTCGATACTCTCGATATCGTTCGGTGCAATATTCACCAGCGGATTCAGCGCATTACTGTCCACAAACATCGGAACTCCGTCTATTACATAAAGCGGAGCATTGTTTGCCGTCAGCGAAGTAGCGATAGGATACGGCGAGGTAATACCACGTACGTTGACCGTCATCGTAGCTCCCGGCTCACCACTGTTCTGAGTTACCAATACACCCTTTATCGTTCCGCCCAACATATCCTGAACAGTAGAAGAAGTCTTCGACAATTTATTCAGGTCTTCTTTCTTGACAGACGAAATAGAACTGGTAAGACTCTTGCGGTTCTTGCTACCATATCCGATGACAACAACATCATCCAATACCTGATTATCCGATTTCAGAACAACGTTCAGTGTTTTCTGTCCCGTATACTCCACATCGACCGACTTCAAGCCGATAAAAGAAAAACGCAAGACAGCCTTCTTCCGCGATAGCGAAAGTGAATAGACTCCATCCATATCGGTTACTGTACCATCTGTAGTTCCTACTACCATAACCGAAGCTCCTGGTACAGAAAATCCGTTTTCATCAAGAACCGTTCCGGTAACGACATTTTTCTGTTGATTTGCCTGCTGCACGACTTCCTTTTCCCAGCCAGGAGCCTCCGCGGCAAAAGCAGACTCCGCATGCAAAGTTCCTGCACTCAGCACGGCCAAAAGATTTACCAACTTACAACAATTCATATTTTTTACATTTTAGACTTTCAGGAACAAGTTTATTTTTTGTGTGATTTGCAAATATAAAATATATTTAACGCATTAACAACCTTTTTTCTGCATATTTTTCACATAGATGTAAAATAATTCATTTTGCTGACACTTTGCAATCTTATAATTCGTAACAAAAAGATATTCTCCAGACTCTGTTTCCGGTAATCTGAAACAAGAGCGGAAAATAACTTCGGCACGTATGTACAAAGACCTCATCACGTTCGTGACGAGATCTTTGCACGAACGTAACGAGGTAAAAGCTATCGAAATTCTCTTCATTTTTCAGCTTTTAATTTAGACCGAACACCCCGAAATTGGTAAGTTCTCATTATTTTTGCACTCGAAAAAACTATAGAGATCCATGACAGGCATTTATCTTCATATTCCTTTTTGCAAACGTCGCTGTATCTACTGCGACTTCTACTCAACGACACAAAGCGAGAAAAAAAACGCTTATGTCGCCGCACTTTGCCGTGAACTGGATCAGAGAAAGGATTATTTGCAAGGAGAAAGGATTGAAACAATCTACCTGGGAGGAGGTACGCCGTCGCAACTCGAAGACAAAGACTTTGAACAGATTTTCCAGACACTCCACCGTTTGTACGATATTTCCCCGGAGGCAGAAATCACCATCGAAGCCAATCCCGATGACCTGACAGACGAATACGTGAACATGCTGCGCACCTTTCCGTTCAACCGCCTGAGCATGGGTATCCAGACATTTCAGGAAAATATTCTGCGTCTACTTCACAGACGGCACACGGCACAGCAAGCTGTCGAGGCCTTCGAACGCTGCCGGAAAGCCGGATTCACCAATATCAGTATCGACCTGATGTATGGATTGCCGGGAGAAACGCTGCAAACATGGGAGGCAGACTTACGGCAGGCTGTCAGCATGAAACCGGAACACATATCGGCCTATCACCTGATTTACGAGGAAGGTACCGTTCTCTGGAAACTGCGTGAGCAGCATCGGGTGGAAGAAGCAGATGAGGATTTGAGTGTTTCGCTCTTTACTCAGCTTATCCACAAGCTAAAAGACTACGGGTACCAGCATTACGAGATTTCCAACTTCTGCCTGCCGGGAATGTACTCCCGCCATAATTCGAGTTACTGGACCGGGAAGAAATATCTGGGATGCGGACCTTCGGCTCATTCGTACAACGGAATCTCCCGACAATGGAATGTTTCTTCACTGGATCACTATATTGAACAAGTAAACAACGGAGAAACGTATTTTGAGGTAGAAGAGCTTGATTTATATACCCGCTACAACGATTTTGTCATTACAACCATCCGTACCATGTGGGGTATGCAGCTCGATGTACTGAAAGAGCAGTTCGGTACCAAACTGTACAACTACTGCCTTCGCATGGCACAGCCACATTTGTCGCAAGGCACACTGGAACTTAGCAACGGCGTATTGAAACTTACAGAAAAAGGAGTATTTATTTCCGACGGCATCATGAGTGACATGCTTTGGGTAGATTAAATACCAACCTACAAACAACATCTATTCTACAATTCTCTCCATCTATTTCATTCACTTTTTTCCTCTTTGCGAGGTCCTACGACTCCGTTCTGGTGATATAATAAAATTATTCATAGGCAACCAGAACTCAATATTAACTTTTTCACAATAAATACAGATATTTTCATAATAAACATAGAAATTCCTTAAACGAAAGCAGATAAATGACACCTATTATTAACTATATTTTATAATAAAGATATAATATATAGTTAGAAATCTAATCTCATTATGTTAGCTACACCACAAAATAAGAAACATATAGATAATATAAAATATATTTTTAAAACAAATTTCTTGTTTTGTTTGGTTTTATAAATCAAAAATACATATATTTGCAGCAAAGATTGTTGCAATAGTATTTTATTTTAAATTAACAAACACGCGTAATATAAAACGCATAAAACAGTTTTCATTATGAGAAAGGTAATTCCCTTAGGTATTGGTTTAGCTTTATGCTCAACTTTAGCCATGGCACAGACTCCTTTTAAAGGAAAAGTTTTGGATGAGAATGGTGAACCAGTAATTGGTGCCTCGATCCTCGTGGTTGGAACCAACAGAGGAACCATTACAGATGTCGATGGTAGCTTTACATTAACAGCCCCAGAAGGTTCCGGACAAATCAAAGTGTCATACGTTGGTATGGTTTCCCAAATAGTAGGAATCAAACCTAATTTAAAAATCACGTTGAAATCGGACAGCCAAAATCTGGACGAAGTTGTAGTCATTGCCTATGGTACTACCTCTTCCAAAAACTTGACAGGCGCTGTTTCATCGGTAAGAGGAGAAGCTATCAAGAATTTGCCTGGCCCTTCGGTCGACGAAATGCTATAAGGACGTGCCTCAGGTGTAATGATTTCCTCACCTTCCGGATCTGTTGGTGTATCTCCTGTCATCAATATCCGTGGTGTTTCCTCCATTTCAAACAGTACAACCCCATTGTATGTAGTCGATGGTATGATTATATCGATGGATGGAACATCAAGCACTCGTCAGAACCCTCTGGCCGATATCAACTCTGCCGACATTAAATCGATTGAGATTTTAAAAGATGCGGCTGCAACAGCCCTTTACGGTTCACGAGCAGCCAACGGTGTCATCATGATTACGACCAACTCCGGTCAAAAAGGAAAAGCAAAAATTTCCTACAACGGTAGCTATACAGTCACGACGCCGACCAACATGATCGAAGCAATGAACGCAGAACAATACGTCGAATTAAAGAATCTCGCAGTTTCCAATACGGCTTCTCGTCAAAGCGACAAAGGATTCTACGACAAATATGCCTATGGATTAATGTACGACAGCAACGGAGATGTAGTCAGCACCGATTGGAGTGACTTGCTTTTCCAGACAGGAAGTATCATGAACCACGATTTAAATGTATCGGGAGGTAATGATACCGCAAACTACTATATTAGTACGGGCATTATGAACCAAGACGGTATTACAGTGGGCGATGAATTCAAACGTTATTCATTCAAAGCCAACACCAACTTCAATCCGACCGACTGGCTGAGTGGAGGATTCAACGGCAGTTACTCAAATACCCAGCAAAAGAACGTCGACTCCAGTTATGGTACAGGAGCCTACTCTATCAACGGTTTCTCACGTATGGCAGCTATCTTGCCTCCAAACATTCCGGCATACAACGAAGACGGTACTCCTTATATGGATAATGGAAACTACCTTGGCTACGGAAACAACAAAATCGGTTGTACTTACTACAACCCGATGTCTTATATAGACGAACAGGCCAGCCGCATGGAGAACAACCGTATCATCGCCAGTGGCTTTCTGGATTTACATCCGATCAAAGGATTGAATATCCGTTCACAATACGGAGTTGACTGGTTCATTACCAACTCAACAACGATGTATTCACCAAACGGTGGTGGTGGTTACGCCTCAGGGGGAAACCTTTACGCCTATGCAACAACCCGCAAGACCTGGACATGGACCAACACAGCTAATTATCAGTTCGATTTGGCCAAAAATCATCACTTCGCTGCCACAATTGGTATGGAGGCACAGGAAATGCAGTACAAACGCCGCTACTACGATGCCTCAACTCTTGCTGATAAAGAAATGATTTTCGAGGAAGCTCCTTATCTGACTTATTCGAGTGATGCCTCAACCAACAAACGTGAAGAACGGTCTATGATTTCTTATCTTGGTCGTCTTTCTTACAACTGGAATTATCGCTATTATCTGGAAGGAAGCTTCCGTCGGGACGGTCTTTCTGCCTTAGGCAATAAATGGGGTAACTTTTGGGGAGTTTCAGCGTCATGGCGTATTTCTGACGAAAACTTCTTCAAGCCTCTACAGAGTGCCATCTCCGACTTACGTCTGAAGGCCAGCTATGGTATCGTTGGTAATACCAATGTAGATGCTTATGCTTCCTTGTCAACTTACAGCTCGACTTACTATAACGGTGTAGGTGCTTATTATCCGACTTCCATCGCAGATGCAAATCTGGGCTGGGAACAGACAGCGAAGACAGATATCGGTATTACCGGACAAATAGCCAACCGATTCAATTTTGAAGTTACATACTTCCGGTCAAAATCAAAGAACCTGATTCTAAACTCCAGTC
>ENA-ORSS01002831-ORSS01002831.1-human-gut-metagenome-genome-assembly--contig:-NODE-2831-length-14963-cov-6.552925_pt1 | contig 14963 bp, 13 predicted proteins | sample MGYA00241899_ERZ509162 | MGnify/ENA primary metagenome ERZ509162 (study PRJEB26280, sample SAMEA2338641) | human gut metagenome | biome: human gut; feature: human-associated habitat; material: faeces... | reverse complement strand
CTGGCACTTGTGGCGTTACAACCCGGCTTTGGAAGCTGAAGGCAAGAATCCGTTCACACTGGATAGCAAGGAGCCCGAATGGGAAGGCTTCAAAGACTTCCTGAAGGGTGAGGTTCGTTACGCATCTGTAATGAAGCAATATCCTGCAGAAGCTGAACAACTCTTCCAGGCTGCCGAGGACAACGCTAAGTGGCGTTACAACAGCTACAAGCGTCTGGCCCGCGAAAACTGGGGAACAGAAGTTGCTGAATAAGCCAAATGCTCAGAAAAAGGAAGAAGGGGACCGCGCGTGTCCCACTTCTTTCTGATACCATAAACAATCCCCTGTAAGGCACAAAACCTTGCAGGGGATTGTTGTATATTGAAGAAACCACAGTGCCAACTTATGCATCATCAGTGCACCAGTTATTGCACTGCGAGTGCACTACCTACTGCACTGACAGTGCAGTGACTATTGCACTATGAGTGCAATAACTGGTGCACTTTTTTTTCTCTATTTCCGCCTTTTCTTTTCCTGATTTAACCTAGCGCTTTTTGTTTTATCAGCTATATCAGCAGACAGTTTCCGGAAGCTGAACCTTGTTTGAATAGCCACTTTGCTAAATATCGTTCTGACTGGGGTGTCAGTTTTCGATATATTAACGAGAGTTATCCTTATTGCCTTATCCCGTTCATAACTATCTACAATCAATAAAGGTTTTGGCATGTACCGGTACAATAATAGTACTTCCTAATTCATAAAGTTCTCCCTATCTCCCAAAGTAAATAGTCAAACATTTGACTATTTACCGGAGATATACTACCTTTGCGCCCTCCAAAGAATGAGTTTTATGACATCAAGAGATTGTATTCTGCAACTGATACGGACACGTATGGCCTCGCGACAGGCTATGCAAAAGCTGTTGAAACAAAGTGGCGCGGGTATCACTTTCGAAATGCTGCAAATAATGAGTTGTTTGTGGAGCGAACAAGGCATCAGCCAGCAGACACTGGCCGTCCGCACGGCCAAAGACAAGGCCTGCCTGACCAACCTGATGCTGAATCTGGAACGCAAGGGATACGTATGCCGGCACGAAGATCCGAAAGACCGCCGTAACAAGCTTGTATATCTCACCGAAAAAGGTGAAGAATTCCACCAATGGATTGCCCCCGTACTGACGGCCTACTATGAACGGCTGGAACAGATACTCGGAACCGAGAAACTCAAACAGACCGATGAATTATTAAAAGAGTTGCAACATGCCATTGAAACGTATTAAACTGTTTGCCGCAATCGGATACCTGCTACTTGTGCCCGCTTGTACCTTCGCCCAAGCTACGAACGATACGCTCTATCTGAACGTCGACCAACTGTTCGAACAGGCTACCCGCCAGCATCTCCAACTGGCCGCCGACCGTCTGAAAGAACAAATGGCCGAAGAACGGACACGGACTGCACGCTCTGCCCGCCTGCCCGAAATCAGCATCGGACTGCGTGGAGGCTTTTTAGGACAGCCTGTCGTATGGAAAAACGGACTGAGCCATCCTACTCATCCCGAATCGCCCGACTGGCAGCAAAATTATGCCATAGACTTCAGCCAACCTATCTATCAAGGCGGCAAGATAAAATATGGCATCCGACAAGCCGATCTTCAGCAAGAGATAGCCAGACTGCAAACAGCTACCGACCAAGCGGACATCAAGCTGGCTATGCTGCAGCAATACCTCAGCCTGTTCAGCCTGTACAAACAACACATCGTACTGTGCCGCAACATTGAAGAATCGGAGCGTAGACTGAAAGACATCAGACGCATGAAGGACGAAGGCATCATTACAAACAATGATGTGCTGCGTAGCGAAATGCAACTGACCGACGACCGCCTGGCCGTAACAGAGACGGAGAATGACATCCGGATTGTATCGCAACAGCTGGACATCCTGTTGGGACTGGACGAACACTTGCTCCTGCTCCCCGACACGACATTGCTCAGCCGCGAATGCAATACAGGTCTGTATGCCGACTACATAGAACAGGCCGAACAGACTGATCCTTCCATGCTTCTGTTGCGCAAACAAACCGAACTGGCCGAAAACAGCATCAGGCTGACACGTGCCGAACAGTTGCCCCAAGTGTCACTGACTGCATCGAACACGCTGGCCCGACCCGTATCGCGTACGCTGGCCGACATGTACAACAACAGTTGGAACATCGGGCTTTCGTTTTCATACCCTCTGTCGGCACTCTACCGCAACAGGCATAAGCTGAAAGAAGCCCAACAGAATGTATTACTGATGCGCAATGCCGAACAGCAGAAAGCCCAAAGCATACGCATGACCATACAAAAAGCACTGCTGAAGCATCGCGAAGCAACCGAACGCGTGGAAGCCCTGAAGCTCTCGGTGCGGCAAGCCGAAGAAAACTACCGCATCATGCGAAACCGCTATATGAACCAGCTGGCCATTCTGACCGACTTGCTCGATGCCGACAACCTGCGCCTGAACGCAGAACTGCAACTCACAACAGCACGTACACAAGTCGTATACACCTATTACGAACTGCAACGTGCAGTGGGAACATTATAGTTACCAAGCTATCGGGAACATACAGACCGAAACATCCATTACCTAATTTCATTAACCAATCCATAACCACCATGTCTGTACTACAAGCCAAATATAGAAGATTGAAACGCCAAAAGCGGCGCAACATCATCCTTAATATTATATGTATCCTCATAGCCGGTTCCGGACTGACCTGGACCGCCAACTATTTCTGGAGATACATCAATTACGAAATAACCAACGACGCCTTTGTCGATCAGTATATCGCACCCGTAAACATCCGGGTAGGCGGCTACATTCAGGAAGTACGCTTCACCGAACACCAGTTTGTACACAAAGGCGATACACTTGTCGTACTCGACAACCGCGAATACCTGATTCGCCAAAAGGAAGCACAGGCCTCCCTGCTCGATGCGCAAGGTTCACGCGACGTACTGGCCTCGGGCATTCGAACCTCGCACACACATATTGCCGAGCAGGATGCCAATCTGGCCGAAGCGCAAGCCAAATTGTGGCAAGCCGAACAAGATTATCACCGCTACGAACGTCTGTTAGAGGAAGAATCCGTCCCCGCACAACAGTTCGACCAGGCTAAAGCCAACTACGATGCTGCCCGTGCCCGCTACAATGCCCTCTTACGCCAGAAAGAAGCAGCCAATTCGCAATACGACGAAGCCAACAAGAAGCATGTAAATGCTGAAGCGGGAATCCTGCGTGCCGAAGCAGCCCTCGACCTGGCCAATCTGAACCTTTCGTACACGGTAGTAACCGCGCCCTACGACGGCTATATGGGACGACGCACACTGGAGCCGGGCCAGTACGTCAGTGCCGGACAGACACTTTCGTACATCGTACGTCAGTCGGACAAATGGATTACTGCCAACTATCGTGAAACCCAGATTGCCAACATCTACATAGGGCAACCCGTACGCATCAAAGTAGACGGCCTGCCCAATCGCATTCTTCACGGACATGTAACAGCCATCTCCGAAGCAACCGGTTCGAAGTACTCGCTCGTACCTACCGACAATTCCGCCGGAAACTTTGTCAAAGTGCAGCAGCGCATCCCCGTACGCATCGACCTGGACGATGTGGACGAAAAAAGCATGAGCCTGCTCCGGGCAGGTATGATGGTAGAAACCGAAGCCTTACGAAAGAAATGAAAACAGCACGCGAACTTGACATCCCTGCCCGAAAATGGGTGCCCGACCGTCTGTCGGTAGCCACCGTCTTTCTGATCATGCTGCCCATCGCCATGCTGAACGGCACGTATACCGGCAGTATGGTAGAAGTATCGAACACGCTGGGCGTCTACACCGAAGACATCACCATCGGCTACTATGCTGCATCGGCAGGCATGGCCATAGCCTACCCCATCGTACCCAAAATTCTGGGAGCATTGTCTGGCAAATCGCTGCTCCTCATCGACCTTACACTCCAATTCTTTCTCAGCTGGTTCTGTGCCCGTCAGGCCAACATCGAATTGCTGATAGCCGCCAGCTTCATCATCGGATTTCTGAAAGGCTTCCTCATGCTTTGGATTATCCGGCGCATCAAGTTCATCTTCAGCCCGAAAGACATCCGAAGCGAATTCTATGCCTACTTCTATCCACTGGTATTCGGTGGCGGGCAACTTTCGATGGTCATCACGGCCCTGCTGGCCTATCATTACGACTGGAAATACATGTACTACTTCATGATGTTGCTTCTGCTGGTGGCCATCCTGGCTGTCATTCTGTTCTTCCGTCAGGACCGTCCTTCGCGCCCTATTCCCTGGAAAGAACTGCATCCGCGCGAGATGCTCATCATTTCTACCGGCCTTCTGATGCTTATCTACGTCATTACTTACGGTAAGACGCTCGACTGGATGGCCTCTACCCGCATCTGTATCTATATTGTAATCGCTCCGCTGCTGATAGCCCTCTTTCTTTGGGAACAGTTCCATTCCTCACATCCGTTTGTCAGTCTGAAGCCATTGTTCCAGTGGAAAGCCATTGTAGGATATTTCTATATGATGATGGTCATGTTCTTCAGTACTTCCACAAGTCTGATCACCAGCTACCTGACAACCATTCTGCGTGTTGACACCACTCACACCTATACCCTCTACATCTGGCTGTTGCCGGGCTATATGTTAGGAGCTTTCATCTGTTTCTGGTGGTTCAGGTGGCAACGGTGGCGGTTTCGTTTTCTCATAGCCGGTGGCATGGCCTGTTTTGCCCTGTTTTTCGGGATGCTTTATTTCGGCATATCGCCCGACAGTACCTACGAGATGCTTTACCTGCCGATGTTTCTTCGCGGATTGGGTATGCTGACACTTATCATAGCCTTCGCCCTGTTTGCTGTCGAGGACATGCCACCGAAACTTCTGTTGTCGAATGCTTTTTTCCTCATTTTTTTCCGCTCGGTGCTGACGCCGGTCGCCGCATCTGCCTTTTACAGCAATATGCTCTACCACCTGCAACAGAAATATATGGTAGAGCTGTCCGAGTCGCTCACAGCCACCGATCCGTTGGCAGCCGCCCGGTGGCAATCTACATTAAGCAGCAGTCTGGCACAAGGACATGGCATAGACGAAGCTATGCAGCTGGCTACAAATACCCTCTACAACGTATTGCAACAACAGGGCACTCTGCTGGCACTGAAGCATATTCTGGGATGGCTCTTTATCGTTACGCTGGTCATTGCCATCGTTTCGCGCTTCATTCCATTCCATAAAACAGTACGCGTACCGGTTATCCATACGGGAGAAGATATGGTATAATCCCTCTTACGGATGCGAGGTCACTTCTTCGAGTTCCATACCACATCGGTAACCTTCCTCGTAAAGTGCCAGAAGTTTTTTAGTGTCGCGTTCGATGCGGTCTACCTCAACAGGCCGCACGGGGCGTATCACAATGACTTCGCCTTGTTCTTCCTGTTTTTCCACCTGTTCCAGCTGTTCGTTGTAAAGCAGGCTACGGCGGTTGATGGCCGCACGCAGCAAAGGATATTCTTTGTAAATGAAACGGGGTACACGTGTTCCCTGAATTTTCTTGCGGTATCCCCGGTTGCGAGTCAGCACAACTACGTTTTTACGACACCCGTCGGCACATGCCCGCAACAAGGGAATGCTGTCAACAATACCACCATCCAGCATTGGGATGCCATCCACTCTGGCTATCGGACAGACAAACGGCAAACTGCTCGAAGCACGCACAATGTCTATCACCCGTTCCTTGTTCTTCTTCTCTTCCAGGTAGTTAGCCTCACCCGTCAAGCAATTGGTTGTCACCATGACGTAACGGGCCGGATTGTTGAAATAGGCCTGATAGTCATAAGGCAGAATACGTTCGGGAAAGTCGTGAAACAGCAGGTCAAAATCCATAATATTGTGCTTGCGCAACAGATACTTCAGACCGATATAATGATACTTCTCCAACAGATCAATATTGCTGAACTTGGCCCTTCCGCGCTGCCCCGACATGTAGGAAAGTCCGTTGCATGCCCCGGCACTGACTCCTATGACATACGGAAAACGGATGCCCCGATCCATAAAGCTGTCGAGCACGCCGCAGGTAAACACGCCACGCATGCCTCCACCTTCGAGCACCAGTCCCGTACTGTTGTCTATCTGTATTGTTTTCTTCATATATTCATTTGAATTAACGCTCAAAGATAGCTTTTGTTAGCGATATTCTCACTATCTTTGCCATCGGTAACAGAATATTCCAACTAATTTAATCATGATGAAAAAAACTATCCTCATTGCCGCACTGGCTCTCGTAGCCTTCGACATGTCGGCCAAGAAGAAGACCGAACCCAAAGAAGAGGGTTTCGTGTTCACCACAGTTAAAGAAAACCCCATCACCAGTATCAAGAACCAGAACCGTTCGAGCACGTGTTGGAGCTTCTCCAGCCTCGGATTCCTGGAAAGCGAACTGTTGCGTCTGGGCAAAGGTACTTACGACCTTTCCGAGATGTTCGTCGTTCACCACACAATGGTCGACCGTGCTGTTAACTACGTACGCTACCACGGCGATGCTTCTTTCTCGCCGGGCGGAAGCTTTTACGACATCATGTACTGTATGAAGAATTACGGTCTTGTACCTCAGGAAGCCATGCCGGGCATCATGTACGGCGACTCTTTGCCTGTACACAACGAACTGGATGCCGTAGCCGGAGCTTATGTACAAGCCATCGGTAAAGGAAAGTTCAGCAAGCTGACTCCGGTCTGGAAGAACGGCATCAGCGCCATTTACGATACTTATCTGGGCAAATGCCCCGAAACGTTTACTTATCAGGGCAAGCAATACACTCCGAAGAGCTTTGCCGAAAGCCTGGGCATCAATCCGGACGACTATGTATCGCTGACTTCGTACACACACCATCCGTTCTACACTCAGTTCTCTATCGAAATCCAGGACAACTGGCGCAACGGTCTGTCCTACAACCTGCCGATTGACGAACTGATGGCTGTTATGGACAACGCCATCCGCACAGGCTACACCTTTGCCTGGGGTAGCGACGTAAGCGAACAGGGCTTTACCCGCGACGGTATCGCCGTAATGCCCGACGCAGCACGCGGTGCCGAGCTGACCGGTTCGGACATGGCACGCTGGACAGGCATGACTGCTGCCGACAAGCGCAAGGAGCTGACCAGCAAACCGCTGCCCGAAGTCAATGTTACTCAGGAAATGCGTCAGACAGCTTTCGACAACTGGGAAACTACCGACGACCACGGCATGGTGATCTACGGTATTGCCAAGGATCAGAACGGAAAAGAGTACTTCATGGTGAAGAACTCTTGGGGACTGAGCGGCAAGTACAAAGGCATCTGGTATGCATCGAAAGCTTTCGTAGCATACAAGACTATGAACATCCTGGTACACAAGGATGCTGTGCCTGCCGAAATCAAAGCTAAACTGGGAATCAAATAATTCCCTTACAACAGACTTAATACAGCAACGGGCTTCCACCAAGTGGAGGCCCGTTTTGTTTTCAGCCCTATACACCACCACTTCAGCACGCTTTTCGTACAACTCGGCAACTACTGCACTGCGGCTATGTTAACGTTTGCTATCTTTATCCCGGAAAAAGCATTCCAGCAGTGTTCAAAGATTAAAAAAGGATAAAGAGAACAGTTCTTAAACATTATTAATCAAACACTAAGCAGTAAAAGCTGATTCAATTTGTTTTATAAACAGACAAGCAAAAAATAAAGCCTAACTTAAAAAAACAGAATTATGAAAAAATTGACTCTAATGATGACAATGTTCCTGCTTCTATTGGCAGGAAGTGCCGCAGCACAACAAGAACAAGAAAGAGAATTGACGAAAGCCGAAAAGAAAGCATTGCAGGAGCACATCGACAGCCTGCTGTTTGTCGAAGCCGAACAGGCACTCGAAAACCGTGCCTTCACCCTCGAAGCCGACAGGGTAGTATTCAAATACGGTCAAACCGCCTACGTGACTTCCAACACCAACTTCGTATCCGTCAAAGACAAGCGAGCCGTCGTACAGGTGGCGTTCAACATACCGGTAAGCGGTCCCAACGGACTGGGAGGCGTGACGGTAGAAGGCAGCTTCTCGGACTACGACTTGCGTAAAGACAAGAAAGGGAACCTTAACCTGTCCATCAACGTCATGGGTACCGGCATTTCGGCACGCGTAGACATCACGCTCTACAAAGGAAGCAATAAGGCATCCGTAAACATTACCCCCAACTTCAACTCCAACCGCATGACGCTCAACGGCTTCATCGTGCCCATCGAGAAAAGTACCGTATTCAAAGGACGCTCCCTCTGATGCAGAAGAACGGATAAGCAAACTTATTCGGGAAAGCCCCATCCGTACGGGCTTTCCTTCACCATAGAAAATAAACCAGAAGATTATGAAAAAGATTTTGTTATTGGCCTGCATGGCATTGGCCATAATGTCATGCGAGAAAGATCCGGATATGGACCAACTGGACAACGACATGGTAGTCTACACCGACTATGACAATGAAGCCGACTTCGGCAAGTTTCAAACTTACTTCCTGCCCGACAGTATTCTCGAAGCCGGGACCTACCGTGCCACCTACTGGAAAGACGAGAACGCCCAAAAGCTGATTAAAGCCGTCGAAAACGCCATGAACAGCCGTGGATATCAACGCATCACCGATCCCGAACAGAAAGACGAGGCCGACTTGGGCGTACAGCTGTCGTACATCGAACAGACCACCCACGTCGTAAGCGGCGGTTACTGGAACGGATGGTGGGACTACGGCTACTGGGGTCCCTGGTGGGGAGGCTGGTACTACCCCTACACCGTGAGCTACAGCTACGACACCAACACACTGGTGATGGAAATGATAGACCTGTCGGACAATGGCACCGAGAATGCCAAACTGCCCGTCATCTGGTACGCCAACGCTTCGGGCTACCAGTACAACTCCTGGTACAACATCCAGCTGATGACCGATGCCATCGGACAGGCTTTCGAACAGTCACCCTATATCCAATCCAACAAATAAGAAACGGAGGTAAACAATGAAAACATATATCACAACTCTGATGAAAACCCTGACGCTGGCTTCCTGCCTTATCCTGGGCATCAACCAGCAAGCCAACGCACAATGCAACCCCGAACGTAGGGCGCACCTCATTGTAGACTGGCAGATGAACGCCCCGCTGAACACCGACTTTGCCGATAAGATAAGCGGCTGGGGAATGAACTTCGAAGGCTTGTATGACATCACACCCCGACTTTCGGCGGGTGCCTTCGTATCGTTTCACACCAATCACCAATACGTAGGCCGGCAGACACTGCAACTTTCGCCAACCGAAAGCCTTACGACCGACCAGCAACGGTCGGCCTTCCAGTTGCCTTTCGGAGCCGCCATCAACTACGCACTCTGCACACACTCGCAAGTCTGCCCCTATGTAGGCGCCAAGCTGGGAGCCATGTTTGCCCGCAACACTACCTACTTCGGCACACGCGGCCTCTACGACAAGGCATGGGGCTTCTATGCCTCGCCCGAAGTCGGCCTGAAAATCTATCCTACGAAGCGGAAGAACTGGGGATTCCACCTGGCCGGCTACTACAGCTATGCCACCAACCGTACGGCCACACTAACCGGCGACATCGAAGGTCAGAACAACGCAGGATTCCGCCTCGGTATCATCTTCTGACCGTCCGTCCGACTGTTTTAAACCAGTAATAGATTCCTTTAAAGCAATGCCCGCACTTCCCCTATTGACGAGGAAGGCGGGCATTTTGCATATCCAAAGCCAGTACCGCCTTGCCCATACTACCACCATACGTAGCACTTACGCGTGGCCTTTCTATGTCCTTCCCCTTACCTTCGTTTCATCTCGCGCCGCGAGATATACATCCCACGCGCTGAAATATGCATCCCGCGTGCCGGGATATACATCCCGGCAGCCAAGACGTAAGCCAAACGCCGGAAATATACCAAGCAGAGTACTACAAGAAACCAAAGAAATTGCTCAGTTCCATCTGCTTTGTGCATTTTCTGCTCCTATTTCTTGCCAAACCCGACACTTTCAGTAAATTTGCAAGCTGATAGCCAATTGCATATCCTGACAGGACAGGCCCCAAACCCTCCTGCCGGCATTGGCTCCGACAAAAGATAAATACTTATACTAATTATTTATTTAATATCATGAGTTTGAAAATCGTAGTATTGGCAAAACAAGTGCCCGACACACGCTGTGTGGGCAAGGATGCCATGAACGCCGACGGTACCATCAACCGTGCGGCCCTTCCGGCCATCTTCAATCCGGAAGACCTCAATGCGCTGGAGCAGGCACTCCGCCTGAAAGACGCACACCCGGGATCGACCGTCACCATGCTCACCATGGGACCGGGACGTGCAGCCGAAATCATTCGTGAAGGACTTTACCGCGGTGCCGACGGCGGTTATCTGCTGACCGACCGCGCCTTTGCCGGTGCCGACACACTGGCCACATCGTATGCCCTGGCCACAGCCATCCGCAAAATCGGCGAGTATGACATCATCGTCGGCGGTCGTCAGGCCATCGACGGCGATACAGCACAGGTAGGCCCGCAGGTAGCCGAAAAGCTGGGCTTGCCACAAATAACGTATGTAGAAGAAATTGAGGAAGTGAAAGACGGACGCATCCGCGTGAAACGCCACATCGACGGCGGCGTGGAGACCGTAGAAGGTCCGCTTCCCATCGTACTCACCGTAAACGGTAGCGCCGCTCCCTGCCGTCCGCGCAACGCCAAACTGGTACAAAAGTACAAACGTGCCATGGGTGGACAGGAGAAAGCAGCCCTGACAGCCACTCATTGCAACCCCAACGCCCTGCCCGAATTGCCCTACGCCTACCTGTACGAACAACGCCCCTACCTGAACATCACAGAGTGGAGCGTGGCCGACGTCAACGGCGACACCAAGCAATGCGGTCTTAGCGGCTCGCCCACCAAGGTGAAGAAGATCGAGAACATCGTCTTCCAGGCCAAGGAAAGCAAAACCCTGACAGGCAGCGACGCAGATGTAGAGAACCTGATTGTAGAACTGATTGCAAATCATACGATTGGATAAAAAGACTATGAACAACGTATTTGTATATTGTGAGATGGACGGCTGCCATGTTGCCGACGTCAGTCTCGAACTTTTGACCAAAGGCCGCAAGCTGGCCAACGAGCTGGGCTGCCAACTGGAAGCCATCTGCGCCAGCACCGGCCTCGAAGGTGTGGAAAAACAAGTGTTGCCTTTCGGCGTAGACCGCGTACACGTGTTCGACGCTCCGGGCCTCTTCCCCTATACTTCCCTGCCCCACACTTCCATCCTCGTCAACCTGTTCAAGGAAGAGAAGCCTCAGATCTGCCTGATGGGTGCTACTGTCATCGGCCGTGACCTCGGCCCGCGTGTATCTTCAGCCCTGACCAGTGGACTGACCGCCGACTGTACACAGCTGGAAATCGGTAGCCACGAGGACAAGAAGCTTGGCAAGACTTACGAAAACCTGCTCTACCAGATCCGTCCTGCTTTCGGTGGTAATATCGTGGCCACCATCGTCAACCCCGAACACCGTCCGCAGATGGCTACCGTTCGCGAAGGCGTGATGAAGAAAGAAATCCTCGACGAGAACTATCAGGGCGAAGTGATCTGCCACGACGTGGCCAAGTACGTGCCCGAAACAGATTACGTAGTGAAAGTCATCGATCGCCACGTAGAAAAGGCAAAACACAACCTGAAGGGCGCTCCCATCGTAGTGGCCGGAGGATATGGCATGGGTTCGAAGGAAGGCTTCGACATGCTGTTCGAACTGGCCAAGGAACTCCACGCCGAAGTAGGTGCCAGCCGTGCCGCCGTCGACGCCGGCTTTGCCGACCACGACCGTCAGATTGGCCAGACCGGTGTTACGGTTCATCCCAAACTGTACATCGCCTGCGGTATCTCCGGCCAGATCCAGCACATCGCCGGCATGCAGGATGCGGGTATCATCATCTCCATCAACAACGACGAGAATGCCCCCATCAACTCCATCGCCGACTATGTCATCAATGGAACGGTGGAAGAGGTAATTCCTAAAATGATTAAGTATTATAAGAAGAACAGTAAATAATCACAATATATCTTGCAGTCATGAGACGTCTTTTCTTAGTTTTCTTCTTTGCTTTAGCCAGTGTTTCCATGCAGGCGCAACAAGATACCCTTTATCTTGACGCACAACAAAATGTTATCAAGAAAAAGGCCAAAGCCTCCTCATGCGCATTGGTACAAGAAGAAAGCAAACAAAAGACAACGGTATTTTTCTATACACTGAATGGGAAACTTACACAAAGCAGTGAGTACAGCAAATTCAAGAAACAAGCCTCTTCTCGTATACTGCATGGAGAAACACATTACAAATTCTCTGGCAGTACGCAGGATAGCCTATTTGTGTTCTACACCAATAACCGCCGAAACGGATTAGCAACATACTATTACCCAGACGGAGCAATCATGGCACAAGGGCAATACAAAGATGGCATGCTAAATGGATTGCTGCAACAATTCTACCCCAACGGAAAAACAAAACGCCAGGAAATCTATAAAGACGATGTTTCCCAAGGGGGAAGTTTTTTGTCGGCTGAAGGTACTCCACTCGAATTTATACCTTTCTACAAGAGAGCTGAATATGCAAACGGAATCAATGGATTGATTCAAGTTATCAGTCACAACATGAAGCTTTCTAAAGGTCTGATAGAGTATATGGCAGACAATAAATTGTATAAGTTAACTGCAGATATCGGCATTTGGATTGATCCAAAAGGAAAAGTAACAGACCTGTGTATTCTTCGTACAGATGATCCAAAATTCAATGAAGAATGTTTTGACCAAGTCCTACCAGCTTTGGAAGGCCAAACCTTCACTCCAGGTATGATAGATGGTAAACCTGTACAAACACTTTTCTTCATCAAGGATATAATGTGTTCCATTTCACCTGCAAGATAAAACAATAAAGTTTTAACAATTATGGCAAACTTTTATACCGAACATCCGGAACTCAAGTACCACTTGAACAACCCGTTGATGGAACGTATCTGCGAACTCAAGGAACGCGGATATAAAGACAAGGATGAGTACGACTACGCGCCGCAGGACTATGCCGACGCTATGGACTCATACGACAAAGTATTGGAAATCACCGGCGAGATTACCGGCGAAGTGATTGCCGCCAACGCAGAAGGCGTAGACGCAGAAGGTCCTCATTGTGCCAACGGCCGTGTGGAATATGCCAGCGGTACGAAGCAGAACCTCGACGCTATGGTGAAGGCTGGCCTGAACGGTATGACCATGCCGCGCCGCTACGGTGGTCTCAACTTCCCCATCACTCCCTACACCATGTGTGCGGAGATCGTGGCTCAGGCCGATGCCGGTTTCGGCAACATCTGGTCGTTGCAGGACTGTATCGAAACGCTGTACGAATTCGGTAACGAAGACCAGCACAGCCGTTTCATCCCCCGCATCTGCGCTGGCGAAACCATGTCTATGGACCTGACCGAGCCCGATGCCGGTTCCGACCTGCAGAGCGTCATGCTGAAAGCTACCTACGACGAAGCCAACCAATGCTGGCGCCTGAACGGTGTGAAGCGATTCATCACCAACGGCGACGCTGACCTGCACCTCGTATTGGCCCGCTCCGAAGAAGGTACACACGACGGCCGCGGCCTCTCCATGTTCATCTACGACAAGCGCGACGGCGGTGTAGACGTACGCCGCATCGAGAATAAGCTCGGTATCCATGGCTCACCCACTTGCGAATTGGTTTACAAGAATGCCAAGGCCGAACTTTGCGGTGACCGCAAGCTGGGTCTGATTAAATACGTAATGGCGCTGATGAATGGTGCCCGTCTGGGTATCGCCGCACAGTCTGTCGGCCTTAGCCAAGCAGCCTACAACGAAGGTCTGGCCTACGCCAAGGACCGCAAGCAGTTTGGCAAAGCACCTCTGGATAACAAAAATTACGGAAAGATCATCAACCAAAAGCATTTTGACCGTATTCAGGGATTAATTGATTCCTCAAAGGTAATCTGCGGTGGAAATGTACGACCCAAAACACTGCAGATCGAACCTACTGTAATGGATAAGGTTACCTTCGAGGATGCTGTAATGCAGGAAGAAATTTTCGGACCTGTGCTTCCTGTGCTTACCTTCACCTCCATTGATGAGGTTATCCATAAAGTAAATTCCCTGGCTCATCCTCTTGCACTTTATATTTTTGCGCAGGATAAGGCTATAATAAACAAAGTCACCTCTGAATGCGGATTCGGAGGCGGCTGTATCAATGATGTAGTCATTCATCTTGCAACCAGTGAATTGCCCTTTGGAGGCTTCGGAGAAAGCGGTATGGGGAGCTATCATGGTAAAAAAGGATTTGAAACCTTTTCCCATTATAAGAGCATTGTGGATAAAAAAACCTGGATGGATCTGCCTATACGTTATCAGCCCTACGGGCGGATTTCCCAGAAGCTGCTTCATCTGTTTCTGAAATAATAAAAACACCGGTACAGTATGAGTATAAAACTCACACTGCACCGGTAATTTCATCATGGACTAATAAGTGCCAGAATCTTTCTGAAAAAGTTCCACCCTTTTTACTGAGCTGCAACAACGGATACTTTGATTTCCTTCTCATTTTCGCTAAGGTCGAATGTACCGCCATCCTGTACCAGAACGTGGATTTCATACAGTACATCCTCAGATAAGGTATCCGGGATCGCTCCCTCCTCTGTCTGGATATGCCACAGGTCTGCAGGCATTTCCTGAAGGGAGCCGTCTGCACCGTAACCGTAAAGCTTCAGTGCATCTGCGCTGCCGGACAGACCTTTCACTCGCAGCGCCACTGTGGTGTTCGGATGCACATTTTCAACAGTTACGGTATTCAGCCAGCCCATAACATTTCCCTGTCCGCCATCTGCTTC
>ENA-ORSS01002830-ORSS01002830.1-human-gut-metagenome-genome-assembly--contig:-NODE-2830-length-14966-cov-3.326135_pt1 | contig 14966 bp, 10 predicted proteins | sample MGYA00241899_ERZ509162 | MGnify/ENA primary metagenome ERZ509162 (study PRJEB26280, sample SAMEA2338641) | human gut metagenome | biome: human gut; feature: human-associated habitat; material: faeces... | reverse complement strand
TTTTTGTTCTTTATTGGTTTATGTTAATTAGCGTTTGACTGCAGAATCGTATGAAGCAATGTTTTTGTTATTTTTCAGCTATTTTTGTTCCTGATGGTTTGGGCAATATTGTTCCGGTTTTATCCGGTATTCCCAGTACAGGCATCCCATCTTTGTCCCACTCTATTTTTTGTAAACGGGGAGTACGTGAGTCCATTGCACCCGGAGCATCATTCGGTATCTGACGGGCATGATAAAGCATATAACATTCCTTTCCATCCGGTGAAGAGACGAAAGAACTGCCGCCGGGGCCAAAAACTTCATTCTCCGGTTCCTGCTGAAATACAGGTGTCGGATGTTTCTTCCAGGAAGTAGGATCCAACAGGTTGGCATTGGCGTCTGCTGTTAGTAATCCTACACAATAATAGGGAGTCCAGCTACCGCTGGCGGAATAAAAAATGCATACTTTATCTTTATTCTTCGGCTGAAAGAAATGAGGTGCTTCGTTCACATGGATCGGATAGGCTGTTTTGCTGCCATCGGGATTCACCCATTGACACTCCCATTCATATTCAGGTTTGGAAATCAGGACTCTATCAGAAGAAAGAGTCCACGGATTTTCCATCGAAGCGATGTAAATACATTGTGTCTCGCTGTCAATTCTTCGTTTTTGCCATCCGCACCAAATCATGTAACGCTGTCCGTTGTGTTCGAAAGTACTCGCATGAATTGCCCAGTTATTATCTTTGTCGGTCGGTATGCGCCCTTTCATGACAAACTTACCCTCTGTAGGAATATCAGCCTCGTTTTCAATCACATAAATCTGGTGATTGTCCATGTTGCCATCGTCTGCAGCGAAGTAAATATACCATTTGTTGTTGATGCGATGCATTTCGGGGGCCCATAAGTGATGGGAATTACTTGGGTCGGTTGGTATCCATACAGGTTTTCTAAGACTATCATTCAAATTTGTTATGTCACTGGTTTCCCAAAGCATAATTCTACTTTCAGAGCCTTGCGTATAATAATATTTTCCTTCATGAAAAACAGCCCATGGCTCTGCTCCTCTTTCACGTAGCGGATTTGTATAAGTAGCTCCTGTTACGGCTTTCTTTTCCGGCTCTGTTTTCTTCTTGGGTCGACAGGATACACAAATAATTATTAAAAGTACGGTTAAGAATAACAATCTGCTTCTCATGGTATTTTTTACTTAATAATAATATTGCAAAGAAAGCATAAAATCTTGATAAATCATCTTTTTTTTGCAGATTGGTTAGTATTTATCCTTAATTGGTTTGTATTTATTGAATTTCTAGTTGTTTTTTCTCATCTTTGCAGCACGAACTTTAAAATTGATATTGTATGAAACTGAAGCACCTTATTCTTCTTAGTGTTATTTGCTGTTCCCAGTCTGTATTTGGACAAAAAGCCAATCAACAACCGAAGACGAGTGGCAATCCTGTATTCCCGGGATGGTATGCCGATCCGGAAGGAGTTGTATTTGGGGATGAATACTGGATTTATCCTACGTATTCGGCGCCTTATGACGAACAGACTTTCATGGATGCCTTCTCGTCTAAAGACCTGGTGAACTGGACAAAGCACCCGAAAGTGTTATCAAAAGAGAATATTAGTTGGTTTAAACGTGCTTTGTGGGCACCTGCCGTGATTCATGCGAATGATAAATATTATATATTCTTCGGTGCGAATGATATTCAAAGCAATAATGAACTGGGCGGTATTGGTGTAGCTGTGGCCGACAATCCTGCCGGACCATTTAAAGATGCGTTAGGCAAACCTCTGATTGATAAATTTGTAAATGGTGCGCAACCGATCGATCAGTTTGTTTACAAAGACGATGACGGACAATATTATATGTATTATGGTGGCTGGGGACATTGTAATATGGTGAAACTGGCCCCGGACTTGTTGAGTATCGTACCGTTTGAAGATGGTACCCTTTATAAGGAAGTAACCCCCGAAAAATATGTAGAGGGACCTTTTATGTTGAAATGTAACGGAAAATACTATTTTATGTGGTCAGAAGGCGGTTGGACCGGACCGGATTATTGTGTTGCTTATGCCATTGCCGACTCACCGTTCGGACCCTTCAAAAGAGAAGCAAAAATATTACAGAGAGATCCCAATATTGGAACAGGTGCCGGTCATCATTCAGTTGTAAAAGGGCCGGGAGAGGATGAATGGTACATCATTTATCATCGCCATCCATTGGGTGAAACGGATGGAAACGCTCGTGTGACCTGCGTTGACCGTATGTACTTTGATAAAGATGGAAAAATAAAACCCATAAAGATGACTTTCGAGGGAGTAAAGGCAAGCCCATTGAAGTAAAATCTGAAAAGTTCAGCCCATCCGTAATTAATATTTTAATAAAGATGGGCTTTTTTTGATTTATTGTTTTATTTTTGTCCTTGTAAATCAAACATACTTATTATAATGAAGCCAGATATACACACTCTTTCCGACTCCCTTTTATGGAAAAGGTTTCTCGAGGGAGATTCGAGTGCGTATACCCAAATCTATAATCGAACGGTGCAAGATCTGTTTCGATTCGGACTATTATATACTTCAGACAAAGAATTAATTAAAGATTGCATACATGATGTGTTTGTGAAAATCCACATGAATCGTGCAAAGTTAGCCCCAACAGATAATATTGCAGCTTATTTGACGGTAGCGTTGAAAAACACTCTTTTTAATGCGCTTAAAAAAACAACAGACTCTTTTCCATTTGATGAAATAGGTGAGAGAGAAGAGACGGTTGACGAATCCCCCTCCACTCCGGAAACTATATATATTAATAATGAACAGAAAAAACAAGTTCAGGCAACCGTGCATACTATGATGTCTGTATTGACGGACAGACAGCGTGAAATTATTTATTATCGATATATCAAAGAGATGAGTATTGATGAAATAAGTAAGGTGACAGACATGAATAATCAATCTGTTTCTAACTCCATTCAACGGGCTTTGGGACGTATCCGGGACTTATTTAAGAGAAAATAAGAGAGAATAATCAGCCTATTTTTCCTGTCAATCAAAAAAAAGTGGAAAAAACTTCGGAAAAGGTGAGTATAAAATGAAAGTACAACTGTTATTCATACGTAAAGACAATGAAAATGATGAACTCTGAACAAAAACATACAGATTTTTCCCTATATACTTTTGAAGAATTCCTTCAGAATGATTTCTTTATTTCTTCCATGAATTATCCTACGGAAGAAACACAGAAGTTCTGGGATGAATTTGAACAGATGAATCCTTCCAATATAGATGAATATATAGCAGCAAAAAGATATTTGGAGGTTTTTTCAAAAGAGAAAGAAGAAGTACTTTCAAACGAGGAAACGGATGATTTATGGACTCGTATACAGGCAACCAATATAAATAAGGAGAAGGCGAAACGTAAGAACTATTTCTTAATAGGATTGAGCTCGGCGGCCAGTGTTGCTATTCTTGTGGGATGTTTCTTCTTATTAAAGAGTTATTCTTCGGTGCTGGATCCGGATATTGCCACTTTTGCAGTGAATACCAAAGCTGATTTGCCTCTGACGGAAGAAACACTGTTGATTTTGGCGGAAGATAACGTAGTGAGCCTGAAAGAAAAAGAAACGGAGATTACGTATGATTCCGTAGAAATCAAAACAAATCAGGAAAGTATACAAAAGGAAAAATCGGCAGCTTACAATCAATTGGTCATTCCGCGTGGAAAGCGATCGGTATTGACGTTTGCCGATGGATCTAAAGTCTGGGTGAATGCCGGCACGAGAGTGATTTATCCGGTAGAGTTTGAAAAAGATAAACGTGAAATCTATGTGGACGGAGAAATCTATATAGAAGTAGCCAGAGATGAAAACCGCCCTTTCTATGTGCGGACCAAAGATATGAATGTCAGGGTGCTTGGTACTAAATTTAATGTAACGGCGTATGAGTCGGAAGCAATTAGAAGTGTAGTGCTGGCGCAAGGATGTGTTCAGGTAGAGACAGCCCGGACTCCGAAAGCGATTTTGGCTCCTAATCAGATGTTCAGTTCTGCCGATGGAAAGGAAAATATATCACAAGTAGATGTAGAACAGGCAATATCGTGGATAAATGGACTCTATTGTTTCCAAAGTGCCGATTTGGGAATAGTCTTGCAACGCTTGTCTACCTATTATGGTGTGAATGTAGAATTTGACCCAGCGCTAAGTAAAATAAAATGTTCCGGAAAAATCGATTTGAAAGACAACTTTGAAACAGTTATTAATGGATTAACCTTTGTTGCACCAATTTCTTATGCCTATGATGAACAATATAAAACGTATCGAGTAGTAAAGAAATAGATATAAAAAATAAGATAATAAACTAATCTAACTCCCTTATTTTATGGTAATTATTGAAGAGAGTGGATGATACGAACTATCATCCAGATGGGACTTGTGTGCCTATAAATGTTTAGATACAGAAAATAATATTATGAGAAATTTTTAACATGTTTAATATGAAAAATGCAATTAGAGAACGAAAGAGTAAGGTTCTCGGGCTATTCCTGTGCTTTTTACTTCTCGGAATAGACTACTCTTTCGCAAGTTACAACAATTATTCTCAATTTAAGACTCTTTCGGTCAGCATGAGTAACTCGACGTTGAGAGAAGTGCTTAAAACAATAGAGAAAAGTAGTCAATTTGTTTTCTTCTATTTAGATGACGCTGTCAACTTAGAACGTAAGGTATCTATCGACAGTAAGAATAAGAATATAGAAGAAATTCTTTCTGAACTTTTCGAAGGTACTTCGTGTACTTATCGGATCTCTGACAGGCAAATATTTATTTCCGGAAAAGCCCCTGCTTCAACCGAACAGCAACAGAATAAGCGGAAAATATCCGGACGTGTCACTGATATAAAAGGAGAGCCGCTTATTGGGGTGAACGTCACTGTGGATGGAGATGCAAATGGTTCGATTACGAACATGGATGGTTTGTATGAGATATTCGTAACCAAGAAGAGTGTAGTGCTTAAATTTACCTATATCGGGTTTAAAACTTCTGAAATACGAACCAATGCCTCCACCAACATTTATGATGTCACCTTGGAAGAACAGGTGAACGAATTGGAAGAGACTGTTATTGTGGGTTATGGTACCCAGCGTAAAATAAGTAATATCGGTGCACAGTCTTCCATGAAGATGGAAGATATTAAGACGCCTTCTGCCAGTTTAACAACTACATTGGCAGGTCGTTTGGCGGGTGTTGTGGCTGTACAACGTACAGGAGAACCGGGAAAAGATGCTGCTGATATCTGGATTCGTGGTATTTCCACTCCCAACACTTCTTCTCCGCTGGTATTGGTGGATGGAGTGGAACGTTCGTTCAATGACATCGATCCGGAAGATATTGAATCGTTGACAACGTTGAAAGATGCATCAGCAACAGCTGTGTATGGTGTACGTGGTGCCAATGGCGTAATTTTGATTAAAACCAAACCGGGAAAGGTAGGAAAACCGACAGTGAGCGCGGATTATTATGAATCGTTTACCCGTTTCACGAAGATGGTCGATTTGGCAGACGGTATCACTTATATGAATGCAGCCAACGAGGCAATGCGTAATGACGGTATTGCTACGAAATATACAGAAGATCAGATACGTAATACGATTGCCGGTAAGGATCCTTATCTATATCCGAATGTGGATTGGTTGAAAGAAATCTTTAATGATTGGGGACATAATCGCCGTGTGAATGTAAATGTACGCGGTGGTAGCGAAAAAGTCGCTTATTATGCATCAGTCAGCTACTTTAATGAGACAGGTATGACGGTGACTGATAAGAATATCGACACCTATGATTCTAAAATGAAATATAGCCGTTACAACTTTACTACCAATTTGAATATCGACGTAACTCCTACTACTAAGGTCGAGATCGGTGCGCAAGGTTATCTGGGAGAAGGAAACTATCCGGCCATCTCTTCTGCCGATTTGTATAATGCGGCAATGTCTATCTCACCGGTTGAATATCCGAAGATGTTCTTTGTTAACGGAGAAGCCTTTGTGCCGGGAACTTCAACCAATAACAACTTTAATAACCCTTATTCACAGGCTACACGTCGTGGTTATGACAACCTGACGAAAAATCAGATTTACTCTAATTTGCGCGTCACACAGGATTTGGATATGCTCACGAAAGGACTGAAACTGACTGCTATGTATGCATTCGACGTATACAATGAGATACATGTACATCAGGACCGTGCGGAGTCTACCTACAACTTCCTGGACACTAGTGTTCCTTACGATATGAATGGGCAGCCTATTCTGCAACGTATTTATGAAGGAAGTAACGTGTTAAGCTATACACAGGAAACGAGTGGTAACAAAAAGACCTATTTGGAGGCTTCCTTGAACTATGACCGGACATTTAACGACGATCATCGTGTTAGTGCGTTATTCCTGTTCAATCAGCAATCCAAACTATTATATCCGAAAGGGACATTGGAAGATGCGATTCCGTATCGTATGATGGGTATTGCCGGTCGTGCCACTTATTCATGGAAAGACCGTTACTTCGCAGAGTTCAACATCGGTTATAACGGTGCCGAGAATTTTTCGCCCAAACATCGTTTCGGAACTTTCCCTGCATTTGGTGTAGGATGGGTTGTTTCAAATGAGAAATTCTGGCAACCTTTGTCGAAGGCAGTTTCTTTCTTGAAGATACGTTATACGGATGGTAAAGTGGGTAATAGCGAAGTTTCCGACCGTCGTTTCATGTATCTGGATCAGATGAAAGAAAATGGAGACTATGGTTATAAATTCGGACCGAATGGAACTAAGTGGTCCGGTTATGAAACAGTGAATATGGCTGTTGACCTGATCTGGGAAGAATCTCGCAAACAAGACTTGGGTATTGACCTTAAGCTATTTAATGACGACCTGTCTATTGTGTTCGACTTGTTTAAGGAACGTCGTGAAAACATTCTGTTGAAGCGTGAACATTCTATACCTTCATTCTTGGGATACAACACATCTGCTCCTTACGGAAACATCGGTATCATAGAAAATAAGGGATTTGACGGAACGATCGAGTATAACAAGCGTATCAATAAAGACTGGGTAATTGCGCTTCGGGGTAATGTCACCTTTAATAAGGATAAATGGATTCAGGGAGAATTGCCGGAACAGAAATACGAATGGATGAACCAATATGGGCACAACATCAATGGAGTGAAAGGATATGTTGCCGAGGGGTTGTTCACTCAAACTGAAATAGATGATATGGCACGCTGGGAATCTTTGTCGGATGCCAATAAAGCCATTACTCCCAAACCGTTTGCATCACAGTTTGGAACAGTGAAAGCCGGAGATATCAAATACAAGGATTTAAACAATGACGGTCAGATAGACGCATACGACCAGACTTACATTTCTCGTGGGGATGTGCCGACAACTGTCTATGGTTTCGGATTTACAGTAGGTTGGAAAGACTTGTCTGTGGGGATGATGTTCCAGGGCGTAGCAGGAGCCGAACGTGTTTTGAACGGTAGCAGCGTTAATCCGTTTAATGGCGGTGGTGGTAGTGGTAACCTTTACTCTAACATAGGCGACCGTTGGACAGAGGAAAATCCGGATCAGAATGCCTTTTATCCGCGTTTGTCTTATGGAAGTGAAACAACCAGTAATATTAATAACTTCCAGAAAAGTACCTGGTGGGTGCGTAACATGAACTTCCTGCGTCTGAAGACATTGCAGATCTCTTATAATCTGCCGAAACCCTGGGTGAATAAAGTTCATCTGAAGAATGCGGCTGTATATGTAATGGGAACTAACCTGTTCACTTTGAGTCGTTTCAAATTGTGGGATCCGGAGTTGAATACCGATAATGGTGCTTCTTATCCGAATACGACTTCTTATTCAGTTGGTATTAATTTCACATTCTAAACAAAAAGATAATGAAAAAATATAATTATATAATCGTTAGTTTGCTGGCGTGTCTCTTGACGACATCTTGTAATGACTATTTTGACCAGGTGCCTGATGACCGTTTATCACTCAAGGAGATTTTCACAACCAGAGATGGAGCCTTGCGGTATCTTTCGAACGTATACACATTCTTACCGGATGAATTTAACCAACGTCAGGTGCATGAAACAAGTCTGTACCGTACTCCCGGTCCCTGGACAGGTTCCAGCGACGAAGCAGAGTGGACAAATGATAATAAAGGAAAATTGATAAATAACAACTCAATCGATGCTACCGAAGGAACGATGGTATTGTATCGCTGGAAGAGCTGGTTTTCAGGTATTCATGAAGCGGCAGTATTTACAGAAAATGTAGATCAGGCACCGCTGACTGTTACAGAAAGAAATCAATGGAAAGCGGAAGCAAGAGCTTTGCGGGCGATCTACTATTTTTATTTAGTACGTACTTATGGTCCGGTTCCTTTGCTTGAAAAGGACTTCCCGATGGATACTCCGAGCGATGAGTTGCAACTCCCGCGTAATACGGTAGACGAGTGTTTCGATTTTATCGTATCAGAACTGAAAGGTGCGCAAAACGATGGTTTACTGGATGATGCTTCTACCGACAAAGTGTCCGGATATGGCCGTATTGATAAGGCGATTGCACAGGCGTTTATCATCGAGGCATTGACTTATCGTGCCAGCTGGTTGTTTAATGGAGAGTGCAATTACTATTCTGACTTGGCTAATACGGACGGAACAAAACTGTTCCCTAACAAACCGGACGAAGCTACCAAACGTGCCAATTGGCAGAAAGTGATTAATGAATGTAACACTTTCTTCTCTAATTACGGAAGTCGTTATCATTTGATGTATACCAATAAGGACGGTGTTTCTGTTTCCGGTCCGGACTCGGAAGGCTTCAGCCCGACGGAATCTTATCGCCGTGCAGTAAGAACCCTGTTTTCTGAAATGGGTAACAATAAAGAAATGATTTTCTATCGTTTGGATAATGCTGCCGGAACCATGCAGTACGACCGTATGCCGAATAGATCCGGTAATACGACCAACTATAGAGGCGGTAGCTTGTTGGGAGCAACCCAAGAAATGGTAGATGCCTATTTCATGTCAAACGGAGAATCTCCTATTTCCGGTTATAGTGCTGACGGAGTCACTCCGATTATCAACGAAAAATCCGATTATGTAGAAGAGGGAGTCTCTACAACAGAATACAAAGGAACAGACGGTACCTTATATGCACCGACAGGAACCAGAATGATGTATGTTAATCGTGAACCTCGTTTTTATGTAGACATTACCTTTAGTAATTCAAAATGGTTTGATGGAACAGAAGGCGATTATATAGTAGATTTCACTTATAGCGGAAGTTGTGGTAAAGAACAAGGTAGCAATGACTATACAAGTACAGGTTATTTGGTGCGCAAAGGAATGGATTCCGGCGACCGTAACCAGAACTTGGTTTGTGTGCTCTTGCGTCTGACTAATATTTATTTTGACTATATCGAGGCGCTTGCACATGTCAGCCCGACTCATGAAGACATCTGGACGTATATGAACATGATCCGTAAGCGTGCGGGTATTCCGGGATACGGTGAAACAGTCAATCTGCCTAAACCGACTACAACGGAAGAAGTCATGGAGCTGATTCGTAAGGAGAAACGCATTGAATTGAGTTTCGAAAACTGCCGTTATTTTGATGTACGTCGCTGGGGATTGGTAAATGAGTATTTCAACAAAGCAATTCACGGTATGAATGTCAATTATGACGGAAATGAATTCTTCAAACGTACGGAGATTGTGAAGCGTATTTTTGACCGTCAGTACTTCTTCCCCATACCACAGGGCGAAATTGATATTGATAAAAACTTGGTTCAGAATACAGGATTCTAAATACTGATTATAAAATAGAAATTATGATGAAACAATATATTTTCTCTGCAGTTTGTCTCATGTCCGGTGTCCTTTGTATGTCCTCTTGCAATGAGGATAAACAGGCAAAGCCATATACCCCGGATTACGAGATTGTACCGGAGTATACCAATGCGGATACCTGGACTGCCTATGAAGCATTTAATGATAACTTGCTGGATCCCGATAAGAACATTTATAAAACAAGTACCGCTTATACTGCTGCTACCGACCGTAATAACGGAGCTGCTGCTATCTGGTGCCAACCGATCTATTGGGATATGGCTATGAACGCATATAAACGTGCAAAAGCGGAAGGAGATACGGAAAGAGAAAACAAATACAAGCAGTTGTGTGATGATTTGTTTGCCGGAAATAAAGCACATTATGTAAACTTTGATTTCGACAATAATAATGAGAATACCGGCTGGTTTATCTATGATGATATACAGTGGTGGACCATTACTTTGGCACGTGCTTACGAATTATTTAAAGTGGAAGAGTATCGCAGTCTGGCAGAAGCAAGTTTTGCACGTGTATGGTACGGTTCTCCCCGCGTAGGTGATACGGGTTCTTATGCAGATCCTGAAAAGAATTTGGGTGGAGGTATGTTCTGGCAATGGCAGCCTATCGGCAATCCGAATGAAAATGCTGCCGGTGATGGTAAGATGGCTTGTATCAATTTCCCGACTGTGGTAGCTGCATTGACCCTTTACAACAACGTTCCTGCCGATCGTGTGGCTGATCCGAATCCGGAAAGCTGGAGTAATAAGTACGGTGATTTTACCCGTCCGCATTATGAAACGAAGGAAGCTTATCTGGCAAAAGGAAAAGAAATCTATGAATGGGCTGTGAAGAATCTGGTAGACAGCAATACCGGAGAGGTTGCCGACAGCAAGCATGGTGAAGGCAATCCGGCATGGTCGGACCATGTATACAATCAGGCCACTTTTATCGGAGCTTCGTTATTGCTTTATAAAGCTACCGGTGAGAAAACATATTTGGACAATGCAATTTTGGGAGCTGACTATACAATGAATACCATGTCCGGAACGTACGATTTACTGCCGTTCGAGAGTGGCGTGGAACAGGGTATTTATACCGCTATCTTTGCGGAATACATGGCCATGCTGGTGAATGATTGTGACCAGACCCAGTACGTACCGTTCTTGAAACGTAACATTAATTACGGCTGGGCTAATCGCGACCGGACACGTAATTTGTGTGGTGGCGAATATCATAAGGCACAGATAGAAGGCGCTACTATTGACAGCTATAGTGCATCCGGAATACCGGCATTGATGTTGTTGTTTCCGGCAGATAAATAATTGTAACCCATAAAAAAGAAGAATAATGAATACGAAATATTCAAATTGGAAAATGTGGTATTATGTGTTATGCATGGTACTGACACTTCAATTGGCGGCTTGTTCTGAAGAAACGCATGACGAGTATACTGCGGCTCCTGAAATAGAAGATACCTATATTGACCAACTGGATGCATTGATTGCTGAAATGACCGATTTGCAGCAAAATTCAGACTACGGAGATAAGAAAGGACAGTACCCCACCGAAAGCCGGGCAATTCTGACAGATGCGATAGATGATGCCAATCGTGCGGTACTTTTAATCAAATATCAGCAACCCTCTCCGTCGGAAAGTGAGAAACAACGCTATGTGGCAGAAGCCAAGGCGTCTATAGAACAGTTCAAGAGTACGATCCGTACAGAAGATGCTGAAACAACACCGGCTGAACTGTTTGTGGACGGACGTGGTGATGGTGGTTCTTATATCGATTTCGGACGTAGCGAAGAATATGTCAATTTCGGAACCGAAGGAAATCAAGCCTTTACTGTTGAGTTTTGGGTGAAAGTAACCAAAGGTGGTGGAAAAGACCAGAATGTGTTCCTGTCAACTTACATGGGCGGTGACGGATGGCGTAACGGCTGGATGATGTACTGGCGTAATGCGGACGGTGGTATTTATCGTGCAACTTGGGGCGAAACAGGAGGAAATATCTGTGAACCGTCACTAAAGGCACCGGAAGATGGAGAATGGCAACATTTCTTGTTTGTGTACAGTGATAAAGGCTTGCCGGGCAGTCCGGAGCTTCGTGCGAAATTGTATGTGAACGGAGAAGTGAAAACAACCGAGGGAAGCGTGGGTAGCAGATTCTATAATTCAAGCAACTATGCCAACTATAATGCCCCGATGACTGCTTTCGGACGTTATATGCGTACCAGTGATAATCTGTTTGAAGAAGGCTTTGCCGGTTATATGAAGAAAATCCGTATCTGGAAGAGCGCAAAGGATAACGAATATGTTCAGAATTCTTATAATGGAACGGCAGAAGTGACGGGTAAAGAAGCAGATTTGGCGGCAGCATGGGATTTCATGACCAAACCTTCCGGTTCGGGTAATGAAGTAATAGACCTGACAGGCCGTCATACTGCTAAGATTATCGGTACTTACGAGTGGCAACGTATTGTTGAATAATAATGTAAAAACGATGAAAAACATGAAATGTTTAACTAATAAATGGAGAGAGGGAGCAATGCTCCTCTCTTTCCTCCTGATTTCTAGTCTGGCAGGGATATTTACCGCTTGTGACGATATTGAAGACGAGTATATAACAGATACACAGTTGAGTATCTTGCAGGAAAATCGTGCGTCATTGAACTATTTATTGAAGAATTCAACCTACGGAACTGCTCCCGGGACATATCCTGAAACCGGAAAGGATATATTAAATGCTGCTATTGCCGAGTTGGATGCACTGATAACACGGGTAGAAGCTGGCGAAGAACTGGATGAAACAACTTTGGAAGCTGCTGTAGCAAAGGTAAATCAAGCGATTGACGAGTTTAAAAATTCAAAATATTATAATCTGTCTCCGGAAGCACAGCAATATATCAATAATTTACTGGCTAAGGCGGATGAAATACTTGCAATCGTTAATGATGAAACGAAGTGGGGAAATCATCAGGGACAATATCCGGTAGAAAATAAGTCGGTTTTGGAGAGTGCAGCTAAAGACTTGGAAAGTCTGGCTGAAAGAATCAAATCCGGTTCCATCACAGATATGACGCAGGAGATTTATGATGAGGCTATTGCTGCTGCCGATAAGAAAGTAGAAGAAGTCGAAGATTCTGCATGGCCGGATAACAGTCAGATTACCTGGAATCTGTTTGTAGATGGAAATGCCGGTTCCTATATAGACTTTGGTTATAGCGAGGATTATGTGAAGTTTGGAGAGGATGACAATCAGGCATTTACGATTGAACTTTGGGTGAATATCAAAGAATATTGCAATAAACAGGGAGAGGACAACTGTACTTTCCTTTCTACCATGACAAACGAACCTCATTGGAGCGGATGGCGTGCCCAGGATCGTACAAAGGGATTGTTGAGAACAATGGTTGCTCACTGGCAAGATAATAATCATACAAATCCACAAGAATGGGAACCGGGATGGAAAAAGTCGGACAACTGGACCAAAGATCGTTGGACGCATTATGCATTCCTCTTCAGGGACAAGGGATTGCCGGGATTTGATACTCCGACAGATGTGAAGTGCTATTCCATGATTGATGGTACGAGACAAGGTGAAGTCATTCGTGTGGGTGAGTCCTGGAGAACGTATATCAATAAACAATCCATAGCCAATCAGATTAAAATGACCGGATTCTGTATGATGGACAATAATGGAAACCGTAACGAATGGTTCTCCGGTTACATAAAGAAGATACGTATCTGGAAAACAAACCGGACAGAAAATCAGGTATATGCTTCTTATATGGGGAATGAAGAAGGTGTAAGTGCCGATAATCCGAATTTGGTAGAAGCCTGGGATTTTGAAGTGAAAGGTGATCAGCCTACTCAAAGTGCTACCAGGACAATAACAGGTTTGAAAGGTCATACAGCAACATTAGTTGGTGATAACTGGCAATGGATTGAATCCACAGACATTACAGATAACAAATAATTGTTTACCGGGATGAGTTTTCAATAGGTAGATTAAATATTCCCCTTATCTCTGTCATAAGGACAGAGTGAGGGGAAATTATTCTCCAATACCCCTTTATTAATCCTTTATTTTTAAAAACTTCTTTTCCATATTTGTTAAATAAATTCCATCCAGCTTTGGCATTATCAATAGCCCAGCTTAAATAATCCTGATAACTATTCCAATACACCTTTTCCTCTGCACCCATATGTTTTACGGCCATGTATTGTAGATTGATATCTGATAAAGCTCTTTGGTATTGTTGAATCTGTGTTTCAAAAATATTCATATTCTGTTCCACATCATACTCATGTCCCATATAATTTGGTACTTGCACCATGTTCAATACCAATAAAATGAAAAAGATAACAGCACTCACTTTATTCTTTAATACACTTTTTATTTCTAAACCCATAAACTTAACCCAAATCCAATCTTTCTAAATAGAGACATGAAATGAACTGTATGCATATTGCGCCTATAAAGAACAAAGATGTATAGGCCCATAAAGTTTCAATATGCAAATATGTATACATAAAAACAAATAATAACCCCGTCAACATTAGACTCATTCCTTTATTTTTCGTCAACAAAGATAAACATTGTATACATGAAGCACTAAACAAAACCCATCCAAGTACAGAAAGAATATGATGAAACAAGTAAATAATCACTGGTGTTGTTCCAATCAATAACTCTATGCCACTTCCACAATTTATATATCCAATCAAATACAATACAACGAAAAATAGTATACTAAAAAAAACAGTGATAAAAATATGTAACAACGCGCGAAGTATATATACATATTTACGACTTTTCCCTATTGTAAATAAATATCGAAATGTATTGTTTTCTAAATCTTTAGACCATATATCCACATTCCACACTAGAATCAAAATCATGAATAAATAAAAGAAAAGATTGTTTCCTTTTAAAAATTGCACCATCAAATAACAACCCGTCGGTTTATTTTGATATACAAAGTCATAATATTCATTTTCAATATATGTTTTTTCCATTTGAATTCGTTTTTTTAAGTCTTGTTTATTATTTTGAAGAATCGATTTAAAATTGGATAAATCCATACCTGAAT
>ENA-ORSS01002828-ORSS01002828.1-human-gut-metagenome-genome-assembly--contig:-NODE-2828-length-14971-cov-5.540359_pt1 | contig 14971 bp, 10 predicted proteins | sample MGYA00241899_ERZ509162 | MGnify/ENA primary metagenome ERZ509162 (study PRJEB26280, sample SAMEA2338641) | human gut metagenome | biome: human gut; feature: human-associated habitat; material: faeces... | reverse complement strand
ATAGCCGTAGCCATAACCGTATCCCTTGCCGTAGCCGTATTTCTTGCCGTAACCATAACCGTAGCTGTTCTTGCGCTTCGTCATGTCCAAGCCATTGATCACCGTCGCGAGCTTCGGGAACTTTCGCTCACGCCGCAACACGTTGATGTAGCTGAAACCGGCCTTCGGTGTCACGTCCGCACGGCAGACGTACACGCACATGTCAGCCACACGGCCGATGATCGCCGTGTCCGTAACCATGCCGATAGGGGCCGTGTCCAAGATGACATAGTCGTACCGTTCCTTCAACCGGGCGATAGCCCTCTCCAGCACGTCACGGGCGACCAGCTCAGTCGGGTTCGGGGGGATAGGACCGCCCGGGAGGATATCGAGGTTAGGGCTGATATCGGATCGCTGGACCATGTCGAACAACTCCACGTGATCCGGGTCGCTCAGGTAGTTCGTGATGCCCTCCATCTTACGGGAGATATTGAACACCTTGTTCAAGCCCGGCTTGCGGATGTCCATGCCGACCACCACCACCCTCTTGCCCAAGTAAGCCAAGCTCACCGCCAAGTTGCCAGCGACGAAAGACTTGCCCTCGCCCGGTTGCGTGGAGCTGAAAAGGATCACACGCTCGTCCTTGCCTAGCATGAACAAGAGGTTCGTGCGCAACCCCCGGAACATCTCCTCCATCAGGTCGTTCTTGTTCTCACGCACCACGATCGAGCCCTCACCCGTCTTCTTGACCAACGGGAGCTCCGCCAAGATAGCCACGCCCGTGATCGCCTCAACGTCCTCACGGTTCTCGATCTTGTATTTCAACAGGTCATGAAGGTAGACAATGCCCACCGGGATCGCCAGGCCCAAGATCAACGCCGCAAGCATGAAGACCATCCTCTTCGGGGCGACAGGACGCTCATCGGCGAGCGGCTCCTCGATGATACGGCCGTTGTTCGCCGTGGCTGCCAGCGTGATGGCGTTCTCCTCACGCTTCTGCAACAGCATGACGTACAACGTGGCCTTGATCTCCTGCTGGCGGGAGATCGTCATGAACTCCTTCTCCTGCCTCGGGGCGTCGCTGATGCGGCTCTCGAACTTGCTCGCCTGACGGTCGATGTCCGCCTTGGCGATCTGGAGACCCCTCAAGACACTGTTCACCGTCGTCTTCACGTTGCGGCGCATAGCCTCGATGCCGGCGTTCATGTTGATGATCGCCGGGTTGCTGTCCGAAGAGGTGCGCAACAGGCGCTTGCGCTCGATGATCATCGTGTTGTACTGGTCGATGACAGAGGTGAGGTTTTGATCCCGCAGGCCCACGTTGGCAGGGATCACCTCGTCCATGTTCGCAGGATCGTCGATATAATTGCGGAGATACTGCACCAAGTTGATCTGCGTGGCGTTCTCCGTACGTTGTTGCTCATACCTCGAGCTTTCCTGCAAAGCCATCTGGGCGTCGCTCGTCAAATTCGTCAGGCCGGAGCGTTGCTTGAAGGCAGCGAGCTCGCTCTCCGTAGTGCCAAGCTCGCCGTTGATGATGCCGATGCGCTCCTCGATGAACTCAGCCGTCTTCTGCGCCACCTCGTTCTTCTCGTCGTTGGCGTCCTGGTTGTAGAACGACACAAGGCGATTGATGAAGTCCACGCCTCGTCGCCTCACCGTGTTCCTCAAGGATACCTTGGCGATCGTCGTCGTCTTGGACGAGGGCGTCACGCTCAACTCCTTGCCGTAAGCCTCGGCAGTGGACGTGGGCGTATGGACGTGGGCCACCAGCTCGATCTCCCCGCCCTCCAACTCGGGTATGGAATCCATGCCCGTGAAACTGAAAACCCCCACGGGGGTGGGCAATATGGCGGGGAGCCTGTCGAAGCCCTGCTCCATCGTCTCCTCGTCACCCTCCTTGTCGATCTTGTACTCCGCTCTCACCGTTAGCTGACCCTCCTTCGTGTAGCGCATGCGTAGCTCGACGGGGGCCACCAGACGGTCCGCCTCCTCGGGGGTGATGAACACGTTAACGGGGGAGTTCTTGTATAAAGGGGGGTTGAAGCCCAAGGCGTTCGACTCCTCCATGTCGATATACAGGCCCATGTCGTTCACCACCTTCTTGATCAACGTGCGGGACCTCAGGATCTCGACCTCGTTGTCGAAGTTGCTCGTCATCGAGAGCATGCCAAGGTCCTGTATCGCAGCCAAGCCGCTGGCGGCGTTTGCCCCCTTCTTCTCGTCCTCCTTGATCAGCACCGACGACGTGACGTTATACACCGGCGTCTGGTAACGCAGGAAGACGTACATCCCGATGCAGCAGGCCAGTACGCTCGCCACGAACCAAGGCCAATAAACCATATACTTGAAAAACACGGCGTAAAGATTGATCTCACGATCCTCCCCCTCCGGATTGTTATTATTATTATTGCTTGTATTTATACCATCGTCCACCATCTCTCTAAATTTTCAATTCTCAATTCTCTATTTTCAATTATTTAAGTATGTTCACCAACAGGCCGGCGATCGAGACCAAGATCGAGATCGAGCTCACCCACAACGTCGTGCTGTTACCGATATCGGAGTTCCTCGCCTTCGTCTCGTTCGGCGTGACATAAAGGATGTCGTTCTGTTTCAAATAATAATACGGGGAGGTCACGATTCCGGCGTTGTTCAGGTCAAGGTTGATGATCTTGCGCTTCCCGCTCTCGTCCTCGCGGATCAGCTTCACGTTGTCACGTACGCCATAGATCGTCATGTCGCCGGCCATCGCCAACGCCTCCAGAACGTTCACCTTCTCGTTGCCGATCGTGAAGCTGCCCGGACGGGCCACCTCGCCCAAGACCGAGATCTTGTAGTTCGCCATGCGCACCGTCACGATGGGCGCCTCCTTCAAGTAAGGCCTCAATCTCTCACGGATCAGGCTCTCCGCCTCGTTCTTCGTCAAGCCGCCGACCCTCAGCGTACCGATCACAGGGAAGTCGATCTCGCCGGAGTTGTTCACGAGGTATTGCTGCAACGTGGGTTGCGTCGTCGTGTTGATGTTCGTCAGGGCCGCGTTCAACGGGGTCTGCACCGTCAGGTTGAACGGGGCCGCCGCCTGAGGGTCCGTCGTGTTGACCGTGATGCTCAACAGGTCCTTGGGCATGATCTTGGCGTCATACAGGGGAAGCGTCCCCTCGAGATCGTTCACCGCCTCCGGGTTCTGGAGGTAGGGCACGTTCTTGTAAGACGTACACGCCGCCAGCAAAAGGGGCAGCGAGAATAGGAACAGTAGTCTTTTGATCTTCATATTATTTTGTTATCGTTTTTATTTCTTTAAACACGGATCACACGGACTTAACGGAAAAGGCGGGACAGGAAACCTTTGGGTTTCTCCGGCTCGTATTCCGACTCGTATTTACGCGTCAAGTCCTCATAGCTCAGTCCCTTGGTCACCATCTCGTAGATCGTGCCCCAGTCCGGGAGGCCGCCGAGGTTGCGGTCGTCGATGAAAACGTCCGCCTTCAGCTTGCGGGAGAAGTGGTTGTTCCGGTCTCTCTCCTCCTCCGGGTAGTCACGGTTCACCGCGTAGAACTCCAAGCCACGCTCACGGCAGAAGGACAACGCCTCCTCCAAGAGCCCGCCCTCACGGACCGTCCAAAGGATCAGCTTATGCCGATCCGATTGCAATTTCCTCAACGTCTCGATGGCGAAAGGAAGCTCACGCCCGATCGCCGGATACTTGTGCTCGACGATCGTACCGTCGAAATCTACCGCTATTATCATCTCTTTAATTCTCTATTTTCAATTCTCAATTATAAAAGGGCCGGACCACCGGACGGCCGGAGTGGTATATGTTAAAGCGGGGTCAGCCTATCGGCCAAAGCCAAGGGGTCTCCTAGCCGCTAGAGACGGCCATTGCCATCCGGGGGATCCGACCGTTTCTTTTCTGCCCTTATCTAATTCTCGCTTAACCGGGGCAATCCCTCCACCTCGCCGGCGTGCCATTCACGGTAATCCGCCAAGGGAAACCCGGGGACGGTCAATAGCTTGTAATCCGACCCGTCTCTTCTCAAGATATGCTTGCGAGTATATGAGCGGAGCGAGCGATCCGTAACAGACACCATCACGATCGGGAACGGGTAGGCGTACAGGCGCAACGGCGTGATCTCGCTATCCGGGAACGCACGATGCAGTTGGTAGGCCGAACGCTCGAACGCTACCCAGTAGGGACCCGTGCAATACAGGTGTATTGAGTTTCGGTTCGCACGCTCACGATCCATGATCTCTGTCAAACGCTCACGCAACAGGTTCATCAGCCGGATGCCCGAAGGGACGCCGCATGTCTCTCTCTCTTCTCTCATATCTTTTATTTATCGCCGTTCCCGTGCCCGAACCAACGGTCGTAATCACGTAAACGACGTATCAACACGGACTTGCTCCTCTTGGGCGAGGCCTCCTCCATCCAAGGGTCAACCAACTCGTGCGCCATGCGCTGATAGAGGCTGCTGTCCGTACAGCCGTACAGCGTGACCAGCAACAAGGCACGGGATTGCCCCGCTTTTATCACCGGGAGCATGCTGCGCATCGTGGAGCGCAAACGATCGAACTCATCCGACTCGCCCAAAAGCAGATAGGCAGGAAGGAGCAAAGAGTAAAGCTTGCAACGGATCACGTCGGTCTCACCACGGAGAGAGGCGTAGCCACGCAGGACCTCACGGGCCAGACGGGCATCCTCATCCACTACCACGCCGGAGGCATGGTAACGGCCCAAGGCATCGTGCAAGCCCTCCGACAGACGGTCGTTGTCCAAATGGGTATACACGTGCTTGCCCCCCGTGTTCAGCTCGATCAACTCGTACTCCCCCGCTCTCACCTCGAACAAGGGGACCCACAGACAGTCGAGGATACGCACCATCACGTCCTTATGCCCACCGCCCGGCTGCACCACCACCTCCGCCTCCATGTCGGTAAAAGGGCCGGAGGTGATACGCACACGGTCGCCTTTCAACAAGCGGCCGCTATCTGGCACGTACACCGGAAGCTCGTTGGAGTAAGACACCGCGACCCAACGTAAGGTCTCCATCTCACGATCCGAGAGGTACGGGAAATAAGACCGCCCGCCGGAGGAAACCCGGGGGAGGAAATTATACAGGGGAAGCGTACGCTTCAGGCTAAAGATCTCGTCCTCCGAGGCGTGGACGAACACGTAGTTGTACAGCAGGGGCCGTTTCGTGTTGACCATCTTGCCGCCCACCTTCCTCGCCTCGACATATGAAGGGGCGAAATACTCGAACAGCGTCTCCCCCCGACGCTCACGGCGGGAAAGCTCAGCGTCCAGCCCCTTCGAGGGGCTGATCTTGTCACGCCCGCCACCGGCGGTAGGGAGCGTGAGCACGTACCAGCGGACAGCCTCCTGGTCACGTCGCTTCAGAACATGCGCCATGAACCTATCCGAGCACTTGCCTGTCAATATATCCATCTCTATGATTATCTTTTCCAGTGGTTATCCCATGGCCCGAAAACAGACCCCACGGCAATTCAGAGCCCTACCAAGAATCTTTTATATCATCTTGATAAACAGTACTTTATATTTTTAAATGTGGCATTACTGAAAATTACCATCTCTCGAAATCTTAGGCTACTTGGGGAGTAGCCTAAAAGGTGCGAGAACGGTTATCACCCGGTTGTAGAGACGGGGCACGCCCCGTCTCATCCCCTCCAAATGGTAACTTAAAGCTACTATCAGACAGTGGGAGACGGGGCGTGCCCCGTCTCTACAGGAATACACACAGGTTATAAGGCATGGTGGAATGATACCGGGAACAAGAGGTCATTTCACCCGCATCACCATGTCTATACGTCTAGGATAAAATAAGAAAATCAAAGAATAGAGAGGATCAAACGCCTACAATGAGTAAACAAGCACATTTGTTTGCTTGTTTTTAGTTATTTTTTACTACATTTGCGCCGTGAAAGAATACGCTACTCCCCAAGTAGCCTACTCCCTTTACCCTACTTTCGGTACATGATTGTACACACTCTCAAAACAAATTTTATTCACCGCAGACATCTTTTCCAACGAGAAACTTTTCAAATAGATTTGCGTAGTCTTGATCGATTTATGGCCCAATAGTTCGCTGATCATCTCAATCGGGACATCCTGTTCCTTCAAAATCATCGCAAAAGAATGACGGATCGAATATGAGGTGATCGGGATAGACACACCGCAGGCTCTCGCCAACCTCTTCAAATTCCGGTTAAAATGGGCCAAAGCGGAAGTGTACTCCTTGTAGGCTTCTTTTCCCACTTTTATCCCTTTCAAGAAAGGAAACAAATAGGGTGAGTCCTTACCTACATCACTTGACAGTTCCCTCAGCGACTCCCATGCGGTAGATTGTACCTCTATAAGCATCGGAGTACCCGTTTTCTGGCGTTTATATTCCAAAACCCCACCCCGGACATTCTCCTTTTTCAGATGAGCGAAATCCACGAATGCCATACCGCAAAACTGGAACATCAGGCACAATGCCTGCCGTGTTTTTCTCAGTTCCGGATCATCTAATGAGGCCGTCATCAGAGAACGTAATAAATCCTGTGGTAACGCCTTTTTGCGTTTGCTCTCTATACCCGTGAAAACTCCCTTAAATAAATAAGGGATATAGGGGGCCAACCCTTCCTCCACCGCCATGTTGTACACACAACGGATCCGACGCATATAGGTCGACACCGTGTTCCATGTACATCCTTTATTCAACAAAAAGGCCTGATAACGCCGAAGGTTCTCCTTATTGACATAAATATAGGGAATTACCTCCAACCCACAAAACCGCATGAATGAGTTCAATGCATCCTGATAGCTCTTCGCCGTGGAATAACGCCCATCCACACGCAATTTATAGATATACAACCTCATCCCTTCTACTAAATCCTTTTTCTCCATACTATCGCTATTTTTTCGTGATAAAACTTAGCAAATGTAATACAGATCCGGGAGGTTGAGCATATACAAAAAAAGGCGAACCAACCGGTCCGCCTTTATAAAATCTCCATTTCTAGATTATTTCAGTCCTCTATTCTTCAGCAACGGATCCGTACCCGGTTCCTTGCCACGGAAATTCTTGTACATATCCATAGCGTCGTCGATACCACCCGGGGTCAAGACATATTTACGGAATTTATCGGCACATTCTTGATTAAAGATGTCGCCGGTTTCCTTGAATGCCTCGAAAGCGTCGCAATCCAATACCTCAGCCCAGATGTAGCTATAATAGCCGGCGGTGTAGCCGCCACCCATCGTATGGTTGAAGTAAGTCGTACGGTAACGGGAAGGGATTTGTTTCAGCAAACCACGACGGCCTAACGTCTGTTGCTCGAAATCCATCACGTTCAAGTTGGCCGGAACATTATTCGTCTGGTCAACGAACTTGATCACCTTCTTATCCGCAGCGTCACCACTGATAGCATGGAAATCCATATCCAGATAAGAAGCCGCCAGATACTCCGTCGTAGCGAAACCTTGTCCGTACTTACCGCTCTTATCCAACTTCTCGATCAACTCGGCCGGGATCACCTCGCCGGTCTGATAATGCTTAGCGTACACCTTCAATACTTCCGGCTCGAATACCCAATGCTCCATAACCTGTGAAGGCAACTCCACGAAATCACGAGGAACACCGGAAACACCGGAGTAATGCACGTCACGGAACAAGCCGTGCAAACCATGACCGAACTCATGGAACAATGTATTCGCCTCATCAGCGCTCAACAACGCAGGTTGTCCCGGAGCGGGCTGGCTAAAGTTACAAACGATCGTTACGACCGGAGCCACACGCTTACCATCCTTATAAGCCTGCGGACGATAAGAACCACACCATGCGCCACCACGCTTGCTGGCACGAGGGAAGAAATCGAAATAAATAACGCCCAAATGAGAGCCATCCTTATCTTTGCACTCAAAAGCCTGCGCTTCCGGATAAGGCAACGGGATATTACGGATCGGGGTGAACGTGATACCATATAACTTATTAGCTACATAGAAAGCACCCTCACGAACATTATCCAACTTCAAGTAAGGACGAACCTCATTCTCATCCAAATTGAATTTAGCCTTCTTGGCCTTCTCGAAATAATAACGCCAATCCCAGCCCTCGGCCTCGAAATTGCCGCCTTCTTTCTTGATCTCGGCGTTGATATCGGCCAATTCCTCTTTCGCTTTCGCCAAAGCAGGCTTCCAAACCTCATCTAACAATTGATAAACCTTATCCGAGCTTTTCGCCATACGATCCTCCAACACGAAAGAAGCGTAATCATCATAGCCCATCAACTTCGCTTTCGCCAAACGAGCGGCAACCAAATCACGAACCACTTCCTTGTTATCGTTCTCATTATTATTATTACCACGGTTGATATAAGCGTTGAACATCTTCTCACGCAACTCACGTTTATCGGAATATTGCAAGAACGGCATCACGCTCGGGTTCTGCAAGGTAAATACCCATTTGCCTTCCATCCCGGCATCCTTAGCCGCTTGAGCGGCGTTAGCGATCAAGGTCTCGGGCAGACCGGAAAGATCCTCCTGCTTGTCGATCACCAATTTAAAAGCGTTCGTCTCTTTCAGCATATTCTGTCCGAAAGTAAGCTGTAGCATGGAGATCTTGCTATTCAACTCACGCAATTTAGCCTGATCCTCAGCGGAAAGATTAGCGCCACCCCGAACGAAGTCCTTATAAGTCTCCTCCAACAACTTCATTTGCTCCTTATCGAGACCCAACTCATCCTTCTTATCGTATACCGCCTTCACACGAGCGAACAATTTCGGATTCAAGTTGATATCATCACTATATTTTGACAATAGCGGCGACATCTCACGGCTTAACGCCTGCATCTCATCATTCGTATTCACGCTATTCTGTCCACCGAAAACGATCTGGACCTTCCGAAGCAACGCACCCTGCTCATCCAAAGCGACAATCGTATTCTCGAACGTCGGCTCCTCCGGGTTATTCACGATCGCCTCGATCTCCTTGCGTCCCTCTTCCATGCCTTGCAATAGGGCCGGTTTGTAGTGCTCGAACTTGATTTGATCAAAAGGTGGAACTCCAAACGGGGTGGTATATTCCGCAAAGAACGGGTTCTCCCCCTCCACGGTCTTCTTTTCGGAAGTACCGCAGGCAGTAAGCATAACGGCTAATCCTGCTGCCATAATTAATTGTTTCATCTTTACTGATTTTTTGATTTATGAGTTATGAATTATTCTAATTATTCTTCTCATTTTAGCCCTCTGTTCTCCAACAACGGATCGATACTTGGTTGTTTACCACGGAAATTCACGTACATATCCATAGCATCATCGATGCCGCCCGGGGTCAGTACGTATTTACGGAATTTAGAGGCAACCTCCGGGTTGAAGATATTACCCGTCTCCTTATAAGCTTGGAAAGCGTCGCAATCCAACACTTCCGCCCAGATATAACTATAATAACCGGCTGTATATCCACCTTCCATCGTATGTCCGAAATAAGTGGAGCGGTAGCGAGACGGAATCTGACGGATCAGACCACGATCGCCCAAGACCTTCGCCTCAAATTTCTCGATATCCAAATCGGCAGGGATCTCTTTCAATACATGATAATCCATATCCAGATAAGAGGCGGCCAGATACTCCGTCGTAGCGAAGCCTTGTCCATACTTGCCACTCTTGATCATCTTGTCTACAAGGGCTTGCGGTATTACCTCGCCGGTCTGGTAATGTTTAGCGTACACTTTCAATACCTCCGGCTCAACGGCCCAATGCTCATCGACTTGCGAAGGTAGCTCCACAAAGTCACGAGGCACGTCGGACACGCCATAATAATGAACGTCGCAGAATAAACCGTGCAAGGCATGACCGAACTCATGGAATACGGTCTCAGTCTCGTCGGCTGTCAAAAGCGCCGGTTGTCCCTCCGCCGGTTTACTGAAATTAAATACGGTAGTAACCACCGGGGCTACCCGTTTCCCATCTTTATACGTTTGTGAACGGTAACCGCCGCACCATGCGCCACCTCCTTTGCCCGGGCGGGTAAAGAAATCCATATACAGCACGCCCAGATGCGTACCATCTTTATCCTTGCACTCGAAAGCGAGAGCGTCGGGGTCCGGTTTCGGGATGTCCTTGATCTCGGTAAACGTGATACCGTATAATTTATTGGCTACATAGAAGATGCCCTCACGTACATGTCCCAACTCAAAATAAGGACGCATCTCGTTCTCGTCCAAGTTATATTTCGCTTTCTTGGCTTTCTCGAAATAATAACGCCAGTCCCAGCCCTCGGCCTCGTAATTACCACCTTCCTTCTTGATCTCGGCGTTGATATCGGCCAATTCCTCTTTCGCTTTCGCCAAAGCAGACGGCCAGATTTTATCGAGCAAGTCATACACGTTCTTCTCGTTCTTCGCCATATTCTCTTCCAATACGAAAGCGGCATAATCCTCATATCCCATCAATCGGGCTTTCTCCAGACGAGCGGTAACCAGCTGCTTAACGACCTCCTTATTATCATTCTCATTATTATTGTTGCCACGATTTGTATATGCCTTGAAGATCTTCTCACGCAAATCACGCTTATCGGCGTATTGAAGGAAAGGCATCACGCTCGGATTATGGAGGGTAAACACCCACTTACCATCCAGACCATTCTCTTGGGCCGTTTGCGCCGCCTTGACGATCACGTCTTCCGGCAGACCGGATAAGTCCTCTTTATTATCGATCACTAATTGGAAAGCGTTGGTCTCTTTCAGGGTATTCTGTCCGAAAGTAAGTTGGAGCATGGATATCTTCTCGTTCAGCTCACGCAACTTCGCCTGCTTATCCTCCGGCAGATTGGCTCCTCCCCGGACAAAGCTTTTATAGGTTTCCTCCAACAGCTTCTTCTGTTCCTTATCCAGATGGAAGCTCGCCTGATTCTCATATACGGATTTCACCCGGGCGAAAAGCTTGGGATTTAAGCTGATATCATCCGAATGTTTGGATAAAAGGGGATAAAGCTCACGTTCGAGCTCTTGGATCTCGTCCGTGGTATTCACACTGGATTGGCCACCGAAAGCATACATTACTTTAGTAAGCAACTCGCCACTTTGGTCTAAGGCCACGATCGTATTCTCGAATGTCGGCGCATCCGGATTTACCACGATCGCCTCGATCTCCTTCGACTGCTCTTCCATACCTTTCAAAAGAGCCGGCTTGTAATGAGCCACCTCTATTTGATCAAACGGAGGCACCCCGAACGGTGTCGTATACTCCGCAAAAAACGGATTGGGTGTAGCGCCTTCCGCTACATCGCTTTTCTTTGAGGAGGAACAAGCTCCCAAAATAACCGCTAAACCTGCGGCCATAAGCGTTTTATTCATGCCATTGTTATATTAGAATTACAATGGACAAAGATAACGAAGTTTTGCGTTACAATTCTATTTCAAATTGTTATTATTTAGAATCCGGAAAAAGATTTTCACAATTCACACAAAAAAGATCCCCAAAGGGAGATCTTCCCTTCGGGGACCCAATATGCTTTCATTCAATGTTCAATCGAATCGCTCTCTATACCGTCCTCGATATTTTCATTTTCGATCGTTTCTTGTAAATCTTGAATGTCATTAGACGTGTAATCATCCGACAATACCGAATTGGTAGACATGGTCTCATCGTGAAGATCATCGCTCTCATCCCATAACGTTTTCATTATATTCTCTGGCATATCTCTTATATTTTAAAGTTATATGCCTATTCAACAACCTCGACAAAGAAATTGTTGTTCCAATAAAAATAGTTCACTAATTTTAGCGAGATTAACGCAAGAAATAATATGAATCGAATTTGTAGTCTTTTTGGTATTCAGTATCCCATCATACAGGCGGGAATGGTTTGGTGTAGTGGTTGGCGGCTAGCTTCAGCGGTTAGTAACGCCGGTGGATTAGGATTGATCGGGGCAGGCTCCATGCACCCGGAAGTGCTCCGGGAACATATCCGTAAATGCGAGGCGGCGACCGACAAGCCTTTTGGCGTGAATGTCCCGCTGATGTACCCGGAAATCGATACCTTGATGCGGATATTGGTGGAGGAAAAAGTGAAGATCGTATTTACCTCCGCCGGCAACCCGAAAACATGGACAAAGTATTTGAGGGATCATGGCATGACGGTCGTTCACGTGGTAAGCAGCTCTAAATTCGCCACGAAATGCGAGGAGGCCGGAGTGGATGCCATCGTTGCCGAAGGCTTCGAGGCCGGCGGGCACAACGGACGGGAGGAAACAACTACGATGTGCCTGATCCCCGCTGTCCGGAAAGCGACCTCCCTCCCCCTTTTGGCGGCAGGAGGTATCGGAAACGGTCAAGCGATGCTAGCGGCACTCGCACTAGGGGCCGACGGCGTACAGATAGGCACTCGTTTCGCCCTAACCAAAGAAAGCTCGGCACACGAGAATTTCAAGAAACTATGCTTGAATCTTAAGGAAGGCGATACGAAGTTATTATTAAAGAAACTGTCTCCTACCCGTCTGGTAAAAGGAGATTTCGCTACGGCAGTGGAAGAAGCGGAAGCCCGGGGAGCGTCCGTGGAAGAATTACGTGAGTTATTGGGCAAAGGACGTGCCAAGAAAGGAATCTTTGAGGGCGACCTAAAGGAAGGCGAGTTAGAGATCGGACAGGTAGCGTCTTTATTCTGGGAGGAATTATCCGTGGAAGAGGTGATGAAAGAATTGATCCGTGACTTTAAGCTATCCTTAGAGAACGTAAAAACACAGTTGTGTTCGTGAGAAAACACAACTGTATCTGTGGATAAACACAACTGTGTTCAAGAGAAAACACAGTTGTGTTCCTTATCATAATCGATACTTATACAATTGCGCCATGACCTTTTGGTATTGGTTTTGCAATTGCAGGTAGTTTTGCACGCTTTGGTAATAGGTCGTCACATCCACGAAATACTCGATCATAGAGATTTGCCCGGCCTGTATAGCCTTGTTCAACAAGACCAAGCTATTCTGCCTTTTCAGCACATCCTTATATTCATCGATAGATTTCTTTAAGGAGACAGACTGGTCATATAGCTGCCTCAACCCATTCTCTACCGTGAAAGAAGCGCTCTCCAACTGCATCTCCGTATAGCGGGCCTGAGCCTTCGCCTGTTTCACGTTATTACGGTTCGAGAACAACGGGATGGTGATTCCTACCAAGAAACCATTGAAACGCTCTCCACCCGAGGCGGGATTCATACGATACCCTAACTCAAAGCCGGGCAGACCTTTCGCCTTATTCACGCTCACCTGCCGAAGAGCTGTCGTCTGGTCGCTACGCAAGGTCTGTAATTGCGGATCGGATTGCATCGCCTCCGTCCGCAGCTCATCAAAGGAAAGCACATCCTTATCCGGCAAGGCGTAAACCGTATCCGTAAACTCGATAGCGATACCGCCGTTCAGGGTAGCCAGCTCCTGCAGCTTGGCAATACGGGAAGTCTCGTTCATCCGGGCCTCTGTCCGAGCGTTCAATAATTCCAGATCGATCTTGTTTGTCTCAAGGATATTCGCATTTCCTTTCTCCAAACGAGTCGCATAAAAAGCGGAAAGTTGCTCGGCGTTCCTAAGACGGGTATCCAATAGGTTCTTCTGCTGGTTCAACAGCACCAAATCTAGGCAAACCTCTTTCACCTGCAACAAGATTTGCTGACGAAAAGCCATCCCTTGACGATCCAAACCCGCGGATTTCGCCTTCGTCAGCTTATGCTTCCGGACATATACGGACGGGAAATCAAAGCTTTGGGAAGCCACGAACTCGCCCGTGAATCCCATCCCTTCTTTATTCCCCCAGAAATGCGAATAAGAGACCGAAGGGTCTGGCAAATTATTATCCAACTTCGCCTCCAGCTTCTGCGACTGGAGCAACTGGCTGTTCGCCTGTAAATCCTTATTGTTCGCCTCCACGCTCCGGAGCACGTCCTCTATAGAAGTCTGGGCGGAAAGGCCGCCTGTCAATACAGACAAGGCGGCGACTATAATATATGATTTCATAAAACTTATTCTTTATTCTTGTTCATTATCAGATAAACAATCGGGATGATGAATCCGTTTAAGAACGTAGAGGTTAATAAACCACCCAAGATCACCGTCGCCATCGGGCTTTGGATCTCATTCCCGGGAAGATCGCCATTCAACGCCAACGGGATCAACGCCAAGGCGGAACTCAACGCCGTCATCAAGATCGGGTTCAAACGGTCTAGGGAACCTTGTATCACGGACTCACGCAATCCCATTCCCTCTCCACGCAAATGCGTATAGTGGCTGATCAGCAGCATACCGTTTCGGGTAGCGATACCAAACAAGGAAATGAAACCGATAATCGCCGGGATACTGATCTCGCCGGAAGTAAGCCATAGGATAATCACGCCACCGATCAACGCCAACGGCAGGTTCAACAAGATCACGCCGCTCTCCTTCACGTCCTTGAACTCATTGTACAGTAACATGAAGATCACCAATAACGACATCAATGACGTCAGCAATAAGGTACGGCTGGCCGCCGCCTCGCTCTCGAACTGGCCACCATATTCGATATGGTATCCCTCCGGCAAACGGATATTAGCCTCTACCCGATCCTGTATCTCATTAACCACACTTCGCAAGTCACGTTCCGATACATTGGCACTAATCACGATCTTACGTTGCACATTCTCACGATTGATCGTATTCGGACCGGTCACCGAACGGATATCGGCCACGTAGCTTAGCGGCACTTTCTGTCCGGCGGCATCGATCATCAGATTGCTAATATCATCCATCGTGGCACGGCTAGCGTCGGAGGTCTTCACGGTCAGGTCGAAGCTCTTGCCATCGTCGTACACCTGACTTACGGCCTCTCCACCCAACATCACATTGATATATTCCTCGAACTCCGGCAGGGGAATACCATATTTAGCCAGCAACTCACGTTTCGGGGTGATTGTCAACTGCGGACGCTCGATCTGCTGCTCCACGTTGAGGTCGGCAATGCCCGGTAT
>ENA-ORSS01002827-ORSS01002827.1-human-gut-metagenome-genome-assembly--contig:-NODE-2827-length-14975-cov-2.818231_pt1 | contig 14975 bp, 8 predicted proteins | sample MGYA00241899_ERZ509162 | MGnify/ENA primary metagenome ERZ509162 (study PRJEB26280, sample SAMEA2338641) | human gut metagenome | biome: human gut; feature: human-associated habitat; material: faeces... | reverse complement strand
ATCGAGCGAGCGGGCGCGGATATCGAGCACTTTGTCGTAATCAATCATTTCGCGCACGACTTCGTCGGGAATCATATCGTAGGTATTTACCTCGTGCGAAGTTCTAAATCCGTCGAAGAAGTGCAGGAAAGGCACGCGGCTGTCGAGTGTAGCGGAGTGGGCAACGAGCGCGAGGTCGTGCGCTTCCTGGACGCTATTGGAGCAGAGCATTGCGAACCCTGTCTGGCGGCATGCCATAACGTCGGTCTGGTCGCCGAATATCGAGAGGCCGTGGCTTGCTACGGCGCGCGCGGACACGTGCATTACAAAGCTTGTCAGTTCGCCCGCTATCTTATACATATTGGGAATCATCAGCAGCAGGCCCTGCGACGCCGTAAAAGTAGTCATCAGAGTGCCCGTCTGCAATGCGCCGTGGACCGCCCCCGCGACGCCGCCTTCGCTTTGCAGCTGGCTTATCGACGGAGTTGTCCCCCAAATATTCTTTTTGCCTTTTACCGCCCACTCCTCGCAGTTTTCCGCCATTGGCGAAGAGGGAGTGATGGGGTATATTGCGATTGTTTCGCTAACTCGGAAAGCTATTGAAGCTACCGCTTCGTTTCCGTCCGTAATCACGCTATTTTTGCTTTTCATATAGTCCTGTTATAAATTTTATATTCAGCCTTGAAAAATCCGGCAAAAGCCGAAAATTTCCAGACATTAAATATTAACTGCTTAGTTTATTCCCGTTCATTGCGTTTCGTCAACTATTTTTAAGCGTATGAAATTTCTACGTAAGAAATTTTTTTTACGCCGTTTTTAGGCGGAAAAATTGCGCGAAAAGTCTTTTGGGAAGGCATCAGGCTCAATCGAATGAGCCGAAAAAAAATAATTCTCCTTATTTCCAGCCGATTTTGAATTTCTAAAAAAATCTAAAAAAGGGTTCAGATTATTTGAAAGTTTTCATTTGCCGCTAAAAGAATTTGGACGTTATCCATTGTCCGTCAGAGCTAAAAAGTCTCTCAATTCCTCTCCCCAAAAAACGACCTATTAACCGACAAAGGTTTTATCTATTATACTGATATATCATAACTTCATCTTAAAACTATTTTCGTAAATATTAAAAACGCTTGAAAAACCTCAAACGTTTGCGTAGAAAAATACAAATTTCACATCAATATGGAGAATTACAAAATGAAAAAAGCATTTTTGGCCTCAACAGCCCTCGCTATCACTGCGATATCCGCCAATGCTGAAACATACACTTGGCAAAATACGGTTGTTACTTCGGGAACTTCACTTAAATGGAACGACCCATCAAATTGGAGCCCCACTCCCGGAAGTTCCGGCCCTGGAGCTGCCGACGACGTAATATTCAAAGACACTCCGTCTTTCGGAACTGCCTCTAGAATGGAAGGATTGACTGCCGTAAACAACATGACTTTTGAGAACGCCACAATAATCAACGGCGAGCGCTTTCAGTTCAACACCCAGCAATCTGCAAATATCAACGGAGATATTTTTCTCGGGAACCTCTATACACCCAATTCTTGGTCTATAATGAATTTTAGGTCTTTCTCCGAAAATTCGACTATCGACATTGCCGGCTCTATAACGCTTGCGCCCACAAAAAATGACGGCACAACCGCGGTAGATTCCGGACTGTCATTCGGCGGAACGCAGATTAACCAGCACTACACCTCCATGAACGTTGGGGAAAACGCGGGCATATACTCGCCAACCGGCTATAAAACTGCAATACTTCTCGACGCCTCAAAAGGCAACATAAGATTTGAATTTTGCGGCACGAGCGTCGGCGACGAAGACTGGGCGACAGTCCACGGCGTCATACAAATGAACAGAGGCAGCAACACCTACGCCACTCTATATTTGGGAAGGAATGAAACCCCAACCACGGCAGCAGGCGCAATGAGAGATTCGCACATATCCATAGGCGGCCTAAGCGGCGGCGGGAAACTCATAACAAAGTTAAGCAGCACGGCCGACAATAGGTGCACTTCATATTTGACGTTCACAAACGCCGCTGGCGTAAATACGCAGTTTACGGGCGACCTCGCTGTGGAGACTTTTAGCGGCTCAAACAACAACACCTTTGTTTTCATAATGGACGGCGCGGGCTCGCAAAGCATGAATATCGGAAGCGGCGGCGACCTACTGTCGGCAATAGAGGTAAAGAACGGCACAATGCTCGTAAATAAGGCAAACAATTCCGCTTCGCTCACAATTTCTGGAGGGGCATTCGGCGCGCTCGACCCGTCGAGCGGCATATCGCTCGGCTCCGCAAAATATTCCGGAGGCGAAATCATCATAGACGCAAGCGCAATAGGAGGCGCACTTGGCCAAATCGTATTGGGCGACAAATTCGTAAGCAACGCCGAATCAGTACTTATCGACTTCACAAATTTCGACCAATATCTCTTGGACGACGGAAACTTTTACGATATTATGACCGCGAACGGAGGCTTTGAAAACCCTGACGGAAGCGCTATGGACGAGTCCGACTTTATCGCGAAAATAGACGGCGCCTACGCGATTTTCCACTTGGAGGGCAATACGTTGCAGGCGACCTTCTCGTCTGTTCCCGAGCCTGCCGAATTGGCCGCGCTTATCGGGCTTGGTGCGCTTGCTCTGGTTGTTTTCCGCAGGCATAAACGCTCTTAAAAAAACAATTTTTAGACGCGCGCAAATTTTGTTTTGCGCGCGTTTTTTATTTAATTTTTGTGTATAAAATTGACTTTGGAGCAAAATTTACAAATTATTGTAATGCTATTTAACTTCTATTAACAAATAAAATAATATACATATGAGAAAAACAATTCCCGCAATAATTGCGATATGCGCATTCGCGTGCGCAGGGTTCTCGCAATGGAAGCCCGCCGGAGATAAAATAAAAACTGAATGGGCAGACAAAGTAGATCCCCAAAATGTGCTGCCCGAATATCCGCGGCCGATAATGGAACGCCCACAATGGCTAAATCTAAATGGCCTTTGGGACTACGCAATAACAAAGAAGGACGCCCCCCTTCCGAAAACTTTCGACGGCAAGATACTCGTGCCCTTTGCGATAGAATCATCGTTGTCGGGCGTCGGCAAAACTATTAAAGCCGACCAAAGCCTTTGGTACGAACGCAAATTTCAAATTCCGGAAGACTGGAAAGGCAAAAATGTCCTCCTAAACTTTGGAGCGGTGGATTGGAAAGCCGAAGTTTTCGTAAACGGCAATAAAATCGGCGAACACACAGGCGGATACACACCGTTCTCATTCAACATCACAAAAAATCTCAAAGACGGTGAAAACTCCCTCGCAGTGCGCGTGTGGGATTCGACCGGCAACGGGCTTCCGCGCGGCAAACAGATAGAAAATCCCCGCGGCATATTTTACACGTCAGTTTCAGGAATATGGCAGACTGTGTGGCTCGAACCGGTTTCCGCCTCGCACATATCGGGCCTAAAAATAACGCCCGACCTCGACTCATCGAGTTTCGACATCAGAGTTGACTCCGACGACAAATCCGCGACGGCGACCATAAAGGTTCTCGACAACGGCAAAGTCGTCGCCCAGACGACTGCCGCAGCGAATAAAACGGCAAACATTCCCGTAAAGAATCCGAAGCTTTGGTGGCCAAAGTCCCCATTCCTCTACGACCTTGAAATAACCCTGTCAAACAAGGGCGGCGAACAGGTTGACAGCGTAAAGAGCTACGCTGCTATGCGCAAATTTTCCATTGCAAAACACGGCAGATTCGGAGGCGTAGATTTCACACTCAACAACAAGAAATTTTTCACATTCGGCCCCCTCGACCAGGGCTGGTGGCCGGACGGTCTCTACACCGCCCCGACCGACGAAGCTTTGAAATTCGACATTCAAAGGACTAAGGACTTGGGATTCAATTCCATCAGAAAGCACGTAAAAGTCGAGCCCGCCCGCTGGTACACGCACTGCGACAGGCTCGGAATGGTCGTCTGGCAGGATATGCCCTCAATGTTCGGCGAAGGCAACGGCTGGCAGCCCAGGGGATTTTTCCAGGGCGAAGAAAGAACGGTAAGCAAAAAATTTGAAGAGACCTACCGCAAGGAATGGAAGGAAATTATGGAGAGCCTGCACTCCTATCCCTGCATAGCGATATGGGTTCCCTTCAACGAAGCCTGGGGGCAGTTTAAGACAAAGGAAATCACGGAATGGACAAAGTCAATGGACCCCTCCCGCCTTGTCAATTCCGCAAGCGGCGGCAACTACTTTGACTGCGGCGACATAGTCGATAGCCACGACTACGGCAACCCCATAATGTACATGTTCAACAATCAAAAAGTAAATGTTGTCGGCGAGTACGGCGGCATAGGCTGCGCCGTCGACGGGCACCTGTGGGTGAAAGACAAGAACTGGGGATACGGCAAAATGCGCTCGCAGGAAGAAGTGACAAAGAGGTTTGTCGAGCTAACCAACAGATTTATAGACATGACAAAATACGGCTGCTTCGGCGCGATATACACGCAGACCACAGACGTCGAAATAGAAGTAAACGGGCTTTTCACTTACGACAGAAAAGTTTTGAAAGTCGACGAAGAAAAAGTCCGCGAAGTCAACCAAAAGCTCTCCAACATATTCAATTAATAGGCGGGCGCAGTTAAAACAAACTTTACCGGCAAGGCTTCATGGAGCTTTGCCGTTTTTTTTTTGAGAATAAAACGACCCATTTAATTAGGGATTTGCACTGCCAAGCAAACTTTGCCGCCCCGCCTATGCGCCAAAATCTCCGCGGGGGACTAGGGGAAAAGTTCCGCCACGCAAGAAAATTCATTTTATCTACGCTGTTGCATTTATGAGAGAATCGATAAGGTAAAGCTGCGATTCAGCCTTAATAAACAGCTATATCGACTTTCGCCAAGCCGTTATGTCACTACACAAAACTCCCGCAGGTGCCCAATACAAAAATATTTATACCAGTTTTCGCCTCTATGCACCAAATTCAACGCGCAAAAATTCCGCTGCGTGGAAAGATAGGCTAAGGCGGACGCACAAACGAAACGCCACGCAAATTCTGTGTGCGGTTTCAAATGCGTTTTGAGCTATAAGAAACGCGGAAGATTTTTATTCTTCGAAGTCGGACTCTCCGCGGTAATCGCGCGGGCGGCGGTTTTGTCTTTCAAAATCACCGTCGTAAGGGCGTTTTTTAAAGCCGCCTTTTTTTCTATTAAAAGGCTTTTCTCCGCCGCCGAATCCGCGTTTATCATGCGGGCGCCAGCCAAATTTTTTGCGGGGCTTAAATCCGCCCTCTCCCTCCGGCTCTTGGGTATTACCGGCATCTCCGCCGTCTGCGGCGCCCCTATCAAAGTTTCGCCTTTTAAAACCGAAGCTTCTTTTCTCGCGGCTAAATCCGCCGCCAAAACCGGTTATGCGCTGCTCGCGCGGGCGGCTTACTTCCACGCGCATTGGCCTGCCCCCTAAATCAGCTCCGTTTAGAGAGTCTATCGCGGCCTGCGCCTCGGAAAAGTTTTGCATTGTAACAAACGCCATTCCACGGAACCGCCCCGACTCTTTGTCAAACAGCATTTTCACGCCGGAAACTTCGCCGTATCGGGCGAAAGCTTCGTTAATTTCCTGCTCTGTAATTTCAAAAGGCAGGTTTTTTACGAATATATCCATTTTTTTTAATATTTTCAGCGCGCGATATTTTGCGGAACGGCGCATAATATTTGCGACCGCCCCAATCAATACAAAGTTCTATAAATATTTTATTTTAGCGAGAAAATGGAGAACTCCGCGCAAACTAATCGGCGATTTATGCGATATTACCCTATAATATCGCGGCATAGTCAAGTTTATTTCAGTCCGCAATCCCGATTCCACGATTACGCGGAAATTCGCCGACGCCGGCTTTGCCGCGAACTTTAAACAGGCGGCAAAAAAAGACTCTTGCGCGCATTTTTCCTTCGCCCAAACGGCGGCAAAAAGCTTCGGTAATTCGCAAAAATATTTGAAGTCTGCCAAAGGTTAACCAAAAAAATTTTGCCGCAAGTTGGGGCGGAAAATTTTTTCACTTTTCAAAATATTGCGTCGGCAATTTTTTAGATTTTTTACGGCTTTTATTTTGGCGCGCCGTGAGTCGAAATAAATTTTAACTATTTTCGGCGAACATAAAAAGCCACAAAAAATAATTTACTGCAATGCAACTCAAAGCAATTTCAGTGTATTTGCAGAATAAATTACGTATGCCAGCGAGACGCAAAATGTCCGCAAACCAAGGTCTATACAAACAAAAAGGCCCGCTTATAAAAGCGGGCTCTTTTCAGCCGCAAAGAATTGCGAAAAACTTTTTTGAAAGGCAATTAAAGTTGTTTTATCTTTATATTGCGGAACGCAGTAGATGCAGTGCCGTGCAACCCCTGCAAGCCAATCTTTCCCTTAGTTGGGATTTCAGCCTTCTTGTGCTTTGTGAGCCACGAAGGTATCACAACTCCGTTCGGTCCCTTTTTGTTGTCGGTCCACTGCGACAAGTCGATTTTCGACGCATGCTTTCCGTCCACGTACACGTCGATATTTTTGCCCTTGCAAACGACCCTCATCTTTTTCCAAACGCCAAGCGGGACAGTAGTGTCAAATTCCGGAGGAACATGCCCGAATATCGCGCCGTTATGGGTTATCGGCCTCTTTGCGTAGCGGGGGTCTGAATTGTCGGCAATTTGAACCTCCATGGAATTCGGTATCCAGTCCTTTATATCGGTGCAATATACCACTATCCCGCTGTTCGAGCCTTCTTCCAGCTTGTATTCGAGCTCTATTTCAAAATTTTCGTAATCGCCCTTTGTGAATATAATCTGGTCTTTATTTGACTGCAATACGCCGTCTTTAAAGCTCCATACGCCTTTTTCGTATATTGCGTCTGAGAGGTCTGGCTTGAACAAATCGACAAACCCGTCGTCGTTTTTAGGAGCGGTTGAAGCGCACCCGCATAGGGCGAGCGCGGCTGCGGCAATGAGTGTCAATGATAAAGTTTTCATAAGCATATTTTCCGAAGTTTTACATATCTTGTAAATTAAAAAATCGAACTTTGCGACCTCCGCTTAAACAAAAAGCTCAATAGAAATTTAAAGATTTATTTTAGTGCTAACTATCAAGCAGATTGCGCCGCATATCCCTGCACTATCCTGTGCCAGAATTTTTTAGGCGCACTTTGTTTTAGCGTCTGAGAATGCCAAATCCGCAAAGAGTGCGAATCACAGGGCTGCTATGCTCTCGGAGATGGCTTCCGCCGCCCGCGATAAATCGTCGTCGGTGTGGGCGGCACTCATAAAGCATATTTCGTATGCGCTCGGCGCAAAATATACTCCCCTGTCGAGACAGCCCCAGAAGAACTTCTTGTAAAGATCGGCGGAAGACGCCATCGCGTCGGAGCAATTTTCCACCGGATTTTCATTGAAGAAGAACGAGAATAGCGACGCCACTTTCGGAGTCTGCAAAGCTATTCCCTTTTTTGCGGCTGCGCTGCGCGCGGCTTCCACAATAAACGAAGATTTTTTCTCAAGCAATTCGTACGGAGGGTTGTCGCGTATCATTTTTAGAGCGGCAATTCCCGCCGCCATCGCGAGCGGATTTCCGCTGAGAGTCCCCGCCTGGTAAACGGGCCCGATAGGCGCGAGCATCTCCATAATTTCCCTCTTCCCGCAGAACGCCCCGACAGGAAGGCCGCCCCCTATGATTTTGCCGAGCGCGCAGAGGTCGGGCATTATGCTCTCCCTCGCTTGTGCTCCGCCGGCGGACGCGCGGAATCCGGTGATTACCTCGTCGAATATCAGCAGGCTTCCGTATTTTGTGCATATCTCGCGGAGGGATTTTAGGAATCCTTCTTTTGGCGCAATCAGCCCGACGTTGGCCGGGTACGGCTCGAGTATGACGCATGCGATTTTATCCGAATACTTTGAAAAGCACTCCTCGACTGCCGAGATGTCGTTAAACGGCAGGACAAGCGTGAGCTTTGCAAGATCCGCGGGAACCCCCGCCGAGTTGGGATTGCCGAAAGTCAGCGCCCCGCTGCCGGCTTTTACGAGCAGGCTGTCAACATGCCCGTGGTAGCAGCCGTCGAACTTCACAATCATATCCCTGCCAGTGTATCCTCTGGCGAGGCGGATTGCGGACATCGTCGCCTCCGTGCCTGAGTTTGTCATGCGCACCATTTCCGCGCAGGGTATCATCGAGCATATTAATTGCGCCATTTCAAGTTCGGCTTCGCACGGGATTCCGTATGAAGTTCCGTTTTTGAGGGCGGATTCAATCGCGGAACGTATAACCGGGTGGTTGTGTCCAAAAAGCGCGGGCCCCCATGAGCAAACAAAATCGACGAGTTCCCTTCCGTCGCAAGTCTCTATTCTTCCGCCGTTCGAGCTTTTGACAAAAAACGGCTCTCCGCCGACTCCGCCGAACGCCCTTACGGGAGAGTTCACCCCTCCGGGTATCAATTTTTTAGATTTAGCAAAAAGTTCTTTTGAGGTCATATTAAAACATTCCTTTTTTTGCGGAGACAGGTATTATTCTATCCGTCGAGAAGGCGGAAGTTGAAAGTTTTGGGCCGATTGGGTATTGGGAACGCTTGTACTCCGCGCGCGAAACCTTGCCAATAACATCTGCGACAGTCGCCGCGTCAAAGCCCTTTGCGGTAATCTCCTCCGCCGATTTTCCCTCCTCGACATACATGCGCAAAATTGCGTCGAGAATATCGTAGGGCGGCAAAGAGTCTTCGTCTTTTTGGTCGGGGCGCAATTCGGCAGACGGGGGTTTATCTATCGTATTTTGAGGGATAATTTCGCGGCCGGCTTCGCGGTTTACAAGGTTTGATATGCGGTAAACTTCCGTCTTGTATAGGTCGCAAATGGGGGCGAACCCGCCGTTCGTATCGCCGTAGAGCGTGCAATAGCCGACAGCGCATTCGCTCTTATTACCCGTGGTGAGCACGAGCGCCCCGAATTTGTTGGAGACCGCCATTAGTATTAGCCCCCTCATTCGCGACTGTATGTTTTCCTCCGCCACGTCGCGCTGCAGCCCGGCAAAAATTTCGGTCAGAGCCCCCTCCACCGCCGCGACCGGGCTTTCTATCGAAACGCTGCGGTATTCTATGCCGAGATTTTCCGCGAGAGCCGCGGCGTCCGTCTTGCTGTGTCCGCTCGAAAATTTAGACGGCATTGAAATTCCGCAAACGCGCGAGCTCCCGAGAGCCTCGACGGCAAGCGCCGCCACGAGCGCGGAATCGATTCCGCCGCTTAACCCCACAAGCACTTTTTTTATGCCGCACTTGTTTACAAAGTCGCGGAGAGCCATTACGATTGCACGCTTTAAGTCGGCGTCGCCGGAAAAATCGAAAGAGTCGCCGTCGTAGCCTTCTATTGAGGAGGTGTCGATAACCTCCGCGCACTCCTCAAATTTTTTTAGGCACTTGGACTTCGGCTCCGCGCCCGACGCGTCGAAAAATCCGCCACCGCCCGCAAACACTATTTCGTCGTTTCCCCCCACGAGGTTGCACCACACGAGCGGCACGCCCACGAAGCGGGAGACTTCGCACATCAATCCGCCCTTGCGGCGCACGGTGTCGTTGCCGGACGAAAATACGCTTGCGGATATGTTCACAAGAATGTCGAGCGCGGACGGATCGCTTTTTTTAAGATTTGCGAAGTGTTCGAGCGGCCTTGGAAAGTACTCGTACCGCCCTGCCGTGGGAATGGTAGGAATTGTCCAGATATCTTCGCAAATTGTCACCCCTATGGATTTCCCGCGTATTTTAACGAGGCCGAAGTCCGAGCCGGGGTCAAAGATTCTTGCATCGTTGAGCGCGCCGTAGTTTGGCAACAGGTGTTTATCGCAAATTTTTTTAATAGAGCCGCCGTCTATTAAGTAGGCGGAATTTCGGACGCCGGCCGAACCGTGCTCCAAGCGCGGGCAGCCGACAATCGCGGGAATCGGGAGCTTGCCTGAAAGGGATTGCAGGGCGACCTGGGCGCTCTCTATAAATTTCTTGATGCTTGCCAAGTCCTTCAGCGGGTATCCGGAAACGCAGCATTCGGGGAAGACCGCGAATTCGGCACCGTCTTTGGCGAGGCTGCGGCAGGCTTCCTCGATTTTTTTCGCATTGGCTGAAAAATCGCCTATTCTCGTATTGATTTGTCCGATTCCGATTTTCATTTTCGGGTGAATATTTTTTTCCAACCAACGGCTTTTGCAAGCGTAAATAAACTAAAATGGAGGGGCGGGCGCCACCCGTAAAAATTATTGATTGCCCCAAAAATCGACTCTTTTGCGCGCATACGGGGCAGATAAAATATTCGAGAGGGCGGAAAGAAAAATAATTTAGGTTTACTGTAAACTAAAAAAATGAATTTTTTAGTTTTTAAAAAAATACGAATATTTATAGAAGTTATACCACTTAATCTCACCATAAACCGCTAACCTGTTTTACCATGAAAAGAATACTTTCTTTAAATTGCGATTCTCCCAGCAGAATTAAAAAAATTGTGACGATTTTCTCGTCTGCTTTTATATTATCCTCTACGGCCGTTTCCCAGACCGACATCTATTTCAACAACCGCACCGACAAAGATTCTTCGTATATAAACAATCCCGCGAACTGGTACACAGACTCTTCCCTCTCCCAAGTGTTTACAGGCGAAATTGACGGCTCCCAAAACGCCTATATTTACAGGGATTTGACAAATGCATACAGGTTTGCGGCCAATTCCACTTTGTCATTTGACACTCTCACATTGGAGACAACCCCGATTCTCATCAACAACTATGAGTATATATCATCTTTCATAATGGGTAACGACACCTCTTTAAAGGTCAACAACCTCGTCACAAACATAAATCTTGCAAAAGTTGATAAGGAGGAGGGGAAACATAACGTGTACAAATGGGAACTTTTTGAAAGGGCAACTCTAACTGTCGAAAACAACTGGGAAATTAACGGAATAAGAAATGGCGCTTATGATTGGATTATATTCTCGTTGATGGACGGAGGAAGTTGGAGCTCGATAAACGTAAAAGGCAACCTTTACTCCGGACCAAAAACGGACTCCAATTTCATATTTTCAACATTGACTAGTTCCATAACAGTTGAAGGCGCAGTTGATTTGGAAAATAATGTATGGAACATATCAACAGGTACAACCAGCGACTATGTAATGCGCAATGTCGGCGGGTTTGGAGACGCAAACTCCAATGGAATAAGCAATATAAGGTTAAATATCGCAACATCCGACGAAACATTGCAAAAAGTTGTTGATTTGAACCTCACCAACAAAAGCGCATACGACGCTACCGCAAATTTCACAATGAAACAGGGCTCTGCGAGCAAGCTTAACATAATTATGAACGGCGACGCCCTAAACGGAAAGCAAACATTGCGCTTCAATTCCTCATCTTCGCACTGGATTTGGGACGTAGAATGTGAAAACGCCAACATAAACAATGTAGAAATTTCCTCCGGCAGGCTCGACATCGCAATGTATGACGGAATGAAGGGCAACAATTTGTCGCTCTACTCCTACGACGGGAACAATTCGCACGCCGTATTCAGCGCAGCGGGAACCTCCATGGGCAGCGAGATAGGCACTGTAGAGTTTGACTCAATGACCTTTTATAAAGGAACCCTGCTCTTCGACCTCGCCGAAGTTGAAAACGATTTTATACGCATAAACGGCACCGTGACAAAAGAATCGCCCTCGGCGCAGCTCGTATTCGATTTAAATATCTCACGCGAGAACCTGGAAATATACCTTGATGCCTGGGAACTTGATATGCTCAGCTGGAACTTGATGAGTTTCAAAACTGAAGGCTCCGACATCTCGCTAAGCGATATAATACTAAAAACACAAACAGGAATAGAAGGTACGCTCAGCTTCATAGAGGACTTGGATTCCGGACTGACTACAATAAAAGTGGATTTGGGGCTTGTAGTTCCCGAGCCTTCGGATTTCGCCGCAATATTCGCCTTAGTTGCCATCGCCTACGCAGTGTACCGCAAAAGAAATTCATAGCTAAAATTGGCGCGCGCCGACATTGCGGTGCGCCGCCGTATAAGAAATGCCCGCCAAAAAATTAGATTAGGGCGCGGTATTTTATACGGCGAGCCAATTGGCACCCTCGGATTTTACACATTGAACCATCGGAGTTAGCCCGGATAAAAAACCTCCGGGCTTTTTTGCGTTTAGAGCAATAATAACCCTAAAAAAATTCTATTTTATGGCTGCAAAAAAACGCCGAGCCCCATGCGGAGTCCGGCATCTAATTGCCCGATATTTTTGCCGAATTGCCCGATATTTTGTCGATAGGCAACCCGCTTATTTTACGGGAAGTATTTCGTACGTTCTCGTTTTTGTCTCGGCGGCATCGTAGGCGTCGCCTTGCAGAGCGAACACTTCGTCGAGCATCTGCTTTTCTTTTGCCTTGTTTTCTATATAAAACTCCACGGCAAATTTTCCCCAACCGTATATCTTCCCGCGATCCAAAATAGCGCGCGCTGCCGACACGCATTTTTGCACATCCGAAAAATCCTTAATGTCTTTAAGCAAAAAGTGCTCGACATAATACAGATTGCGCTGCGAGGCGTACTTTCCGCGTATTTCCGAGCATATCTCCGCTATCTTGACAGCCTGCGCGTACTGGGGAGTCTTATCATTGCCTGCCAAGTTGACGCCAACCGACAGCTCGGACGCGGAATACTTGCCTACGCTCTTGCCGTCTATGCGCAGCTCGTAGTCTCCGTTTGCGAGTCCGCACACTTTCAATATTTCCCTATTTAGATTTTCCTGAAAATCAGTGCGCGATTCCCCGTCGAGCGTCCTTCCGGACACAACCATTGGAAGCGCAAATTCCAATATTTTAAACGAGACCCCTCCATCGACGCTTTTTAGGTCGGAAACATCGCAGTTTTCTAATAGCGCGACCTTTGGCTTTTCTCCCGCTATTATCGACACTTTTGATACAGTAGGATTTTCTTTGGCGTCGGTTAGGTATTTGTACGCCATTACAAATCCTCCGGCGGACGCGGGGTGGACCCTGTCACTGCCGATTATTGTCGAATACGGGTCGTCTTTTTGCATCATTGAGTTAACCCTCTGCATCTCCGACCAAATATCCGCGACAAGCACATTCGGATAAGACTGAGCTATTTCCGAGCCGTACTCACCGTAAAGTTTAAGTGTATCGTTAACGCCCAAACATGGGGGCGTTTTTACTTTAGCGGTCTGGTCGTATATTGACGGGGTAAAGAGCACTACGCTTCTCGTGTTTTTTGAGAGAATCTCAATTACTTTTGCGAGATTGCTACGGTAATCTTTATTTGCCTGTTTTATATTTTTTTCCTTCTCCTCGGCTGTTTGCTTTGAGTCCGAGGAATAAAGCCAGCGCGAACAGTCGTTCATGCCTATCATTAAAAACGCCACCTTCGGCTCGGCCTTCAATATTTCGGAATCCATTCTGCGCAGCAGCCCGCTTGCGCTGTCGCCGCCTACGCCGAGATTCAGAAACTTCACCCGCATGTCGGGATAGCGCGTTATGTAATACAGCATTATATATTCGGAGGAGTGCCCGCCGTGGGTTATGCTGTCGCCAACAAACGCGACGTTGTCGCCGGCTTTTACGATTGGCGATGATATTTTATCCGCGCCGTAAAGGCAAAGCGACAGCGCGGTCAATACTGCGATAACGATTATTCTCTTCATTTGTAGCTATATTATATGTGGCATTGTTGCGGTCAAGTTTTAGAAAACCTTTTGATAAAAAAACGTACCAATACATCGTCCGAAAAAATTAACATATTTCAATAAAATTCAAAATTTATTGACATATTATCTACATTTCTTTAAAACTTACAAAAAAAAAGGAACATATGATGAAAGGAAAAATAGCAGCACTATTGGCATTATTTGCGTCAGCCGTCGCCGTCAGCGCAGACAATCTTGAGAAGGACTTCAAAAATCCCCCTCCCGACGCGCGCGCCGAAACTTGGTGGCACTTTACGACAAACCACATAACAAAAGAAGGCATTACCCGCGACCTCGAAGCCATAAAAAACATAGGCTATTCCGGCGCGCACATATTCATACCGAACTGCTACGGGAAAATCCCCAATGTGCCCGACGCCCAGATAATGACCCCCCTGTGGCGCGAACTCATGCGGCATGCCGGGGCCGAAGCCAAGCGGCTTGGGCTTTCCATAGGCGTGCACAACTGCCCCGGCTGGTCGAGCTCTGGCGGGCCGTGGATTAAGCCTGAGGATTCGATGAAATTCATAGTGCATTCGCAAAAACGCATAAGCGGCAAGCAGTCCGCGCCCATAACGCTCGCGCCCCCTCCCGCAAACAGTGGCTTTTACCGCGACATCGCAGTTCTCGCAATCCCGGCTAATAAAATTCCGCCGACTCCAAAAATTTCGACCGTTCCCGAAACCGCCAATCCAAATGCCCTTTCGGACGAAGAAAATAAAAATTCCTTCAAGCTTCCCATCGAAAATGAAGGCGGGAAAGCCTCCGTGCTTCTCGAATTTCCAGAGAGCGTAGAGGCGCGCACCGCCGAACTTTGCTTCGAAGGCAAAAGAATACATTTTGAGGCCGACGCCTACGCCTCGGACGACGGCAAGAATTTCCGCAAGGTGGGAACGCTGTCGTACAACCACTCCAACGATATTGGCATCCCAAAGTTTTTGTCCTTTGGGCCGACTGCGGTAAAGGCAAAGTTTTTCAGATTTGACTTTTCCTACAAAAAAGTCGCCCCGTGGAATAAGTCTAAGACGCCGATTAACTTAAAAAGCATAAAACTTTACAACGACTCCACAATACCGAACGTCCAGGCGGCAAACTCGTCTGAAACGACTTACGCCTACAATCCCCCCGTCGGCAAACCCGACGCCAAAGCTCCGGCTGTGTCAGAAATTCTCGATTTGACCGGCAAAATGTCCCCCGACGGAAAGCTAAACTGGACCGGCGACGGCAAA
>ENA-ORSS01002825-ORSS01002825.1-human-gut-metagenome-genome-assembly--contig:-NODE-2825-length-14996-cov-4.720300_pt1 | contig 14996 bp, 11 predicted proteins | sample MGYA00241899_ERZ509162 | MGnify/ENA primary metagenome ERZ509162 (study PRJEB26280, sample SAMEA2338641) | human gut metagenome | biome: human gut; feature: human-associated habitat; material: faeces... | reverse complement strand
CCGAAAGTACTTGTCTGGAGACGGACTGGGAGGATAGGAAGTTGCCGGTTAAGCAGGAGCTCCGCTGAGGCGGAGCTCTTTTTCGTGTATTCGCATCGGCTATCCATCGGAGATGGCTTTCGTATTTGCAGATAGATATGATATTTGATATACTGAATAAGTTGTAATGTTTCATTTTAGATATAAGGGGCGAGATTGGATGCCTGAAGTGCGCAAACAGAAACGCAGCTTGCGACGAGTCAAGTGGCTGGGACTCATCCTCGTCGTCATCATAGCTGTCGTACTCGGCTGCTACGCTGGGATAAGCCGCAAGACTCCGGCCCATGAGATCGGCGATACAGACCATGAGATCGTCCATGTCATGATCATGGGGGTGGACAGCCGCAAGGATGATGTGGGCAGGAGTGACACCTTGATGGTCACCTCTATCGATAAGACAGCCGAGAAAGCGGCGCTCTTGTCAATCCCGCGCGATACGCGCGTGGCAATCGATGGGCATGGCTACGACAAGATCAATCACGCCTATGCGTACGGCGGTCATGAGCTCACGCAGAAGTCCGTCGAGGGCCTGCTCGGCGTGCCGATGGACCACTATGTCATCATCGACACGAAGTCCTTTGAGCGCATCATCGATGCCATCGGCGGCGTCGACATCGACGTCGAGAAGCGCATGCATTATGAGGACCCCTGGGATGACAACGGCGGCCTCGTCATCGACCTCTATCCGGGTGAGCAGCACATGGACGGCAAGAAGGCCATCCAATACGTGCGCTACCGCGACGGCGAGGGCGACATCGGGCGCATCGGGCGCCAGCAGAAGTTCATGAAGGCCGTCGTGGCCCAGGTCCTCTCGCCGGAGATCCTGCCGCGCCTGCCGGACATCGTCAAGGAAGTCAGCTCGGCGGTCAAGACGGATATGTCTGTGCCGGAACTCCTGAGCTTTGCGAAGATGATGAAGACGTTCCAGGCCAATGGCCTTGAGGCGCAGATGGTACCAGGACAGCCAGCCTACCACAAGGACATCAGCTACTGGATCCCGGATATCACAGATGTGCGCGACCTGCTGGCTTCGGAGCTCGGGCTCACGCTGACGGATGCGGCGAAACAGGAGGCGCAGGCGGCTGAGGACAAGTACGATGCGGACCTGCCGAAGGATCTCAAGATGCTCGCCCATAAGACGAGCGGCGGTACGAAGCTCACGGAGAAAGAAAAGAAAGATGAAGACGATGAGCCGATGAAGCCGGAGGAGATCTCAGTCATGGTCATCAACTCGAGCGGCATCGACGGTGCCGGCGCAGAGGTCGCCGCCGTCCTGCAACGCAAGGGCTTCATCATCTCGGGCGTGGAGACGGGCAAGACGAGCTCGAACCCGACGACGACCATCACGACTTCGACGCGCAACACGGATGTCTTCTACGGCATGCCGTTTGCCTGTGTCATCCGCGATGGCGGCAGCTCGAATCAGGCCGTGGTCAACATCGGCCGCGATTACCAGAAAAAAGGGAAATGATAGATGAAGGAGACGGAGCAGATGCTCCGTCTTTCTCGCAATTAACTCGCATTTATTTAGGAGTGAATAGATTGGCAATGTTACGAGTAACGGGGCTCAAGAAATCGTTCGGCATCGATGAGCTCTTCCACGATGTCAGTTTCGAGGTCGCGCGCGGCGATAAGGTCGGCTTTGTCGGGGCGAATGGCGCCGGCAAGACGACACTCATGCGCTGCCTGCTCGGTCAGGAAGAGACGGACGGCGGTACGATCCAGCTCGACGAGGCCGCGACCATCGGCTATGTCGAGCAGCAGGCCGACTTCGGCACTGGCACGCTCTACGAGGAATTCCTGCGCGCCTTTGATGATGTCATTGCGCTCGGCGAGCGCAAGAAGGCGCTCGAGAAGAAGATTGCCGTCGACCATGCGGAAGAGACGATGAAGGCTTACAGCAAGGTCGTCGAGCGCTTCGAACTGCTCGGCGGCTACGATTACGAGAGCCGCATCCGCCGCGTGGCCTTTGGCCTCGGTTTCACCGAAGAGGACTTCGAGAAGAATGTCGCGCACTTCTCCGGCGGCCAGAAGACGCGCATCTGCCTGACGAAGGCGCTGCTGCGCGAGCCGGATTTTCTGTTCCTCGACGAGCCGACGAACCATCTCGACATCCACATGATCGAGTGGCTCGAGGGCTTCCTGAAGAATTATTCCGGTGGCGTGCTGATCATCTCGCACGACCGCTACTTCCTCGACCGCGTGGCCACGCGCATCCTTGAGCTCGCGGGCCGCACAGTCACGAATTACGACGGCAACTACACCTACTACATGAAGGTCAAGACGGAGCGTCGTGCGGCCCTGCAGTCGGCCTACGAGAAGCAGCAGGAGCATATCAAGAAGACCGAGGAGTACATCCGCAAGTACAAGGCGGGCATCAAGAGCAAGCAGGCGCGCGGGCGCCAGAGCCAGCTCAACCGGCTCGAGCGCATCGTGCTGCCGCCAGAGGATGCATCCTTCAATTACTTTGCGCTCAACAAGCCGCCCGAGTGCGCGGAGCGCGTGGCCGAGCTCGAGGACGTCTCGATGGCGTTCGGCAGCCACAAGATCTTTGACCACCTCTCGATGCTGATTCGCCGCGGCGACGGCGTCGCGCTCGTTGGCCCCAACGGTGCGGGCAAGACGACTTGCGCGTCCTCGTCGGCGAGCTCGAGTCTCCGACGGGCCGCGTCAAGATCGGCAGCCGCGTCAAGATCGGCTACTTCTCGCAGCAGCACGAGGGCCTGCACATGGACAACACCATCCTCGATGAGCTCATCTACGAGTACGGCATCAACGAGGAGCAGGCGCGCCGCTACCTCGGCGCCTTCTTGTTCCACGGCGATGAGGTCCTACGCCGCATCGGCGACCTCTCCGGCGGCGAGCAGTCGCGCGTGGCCTTCCTCAAGCTCATGCTCACGGGTGCGAATTTCCTCGTGCTCGATGAGCCGACGAACCACCTCGACATCCCGGCGCGCGAGGCCGTCGAGGAAGCGCTCATGGCGTTCCCCGGCACGTTCCTGGCCGTCTCGCATGACCGCTACTTCCTCGACAAGGTCGCGAACTGCACGCTGGAGCTCGAGAACGGCAAGCTCACGGAGTACCTCGGCAACTACAGCTACTATCTCATGAAGAAGGAGATTGCTGAGGAGGAGGCGCGCGAAGAGCGCGAAGCGGCCGAGAAAGAGCACGAGCGCGAGAACGAGGCACAGGCAAAGCGCCATTCGGCGAAAGAGGCGCAGCATGCTGCCGTGGATGCAAAGCAGGCAGCTGCTGCCCATGAGGCCGCTGAGAAGCGCCGCGAAGAGGAGAAGAAGCGCGCGGAGATCGGCCGCATCCAGAGCATGAGCGACGCGAAGCGCGAGGAGATGGTGCAGCGTGCCGAAGCCGAGATCGCGATGGCTGAGGCGGAGCTCAAGGGTCTTGAGTTCCAGATGAACGACCCGACTGTCCAGGCCGACCCGCAGCAGAGCCAGGCGATTGCTGAGGCCTATGCGGCAAAGGAAAAGGAGATCGAGATGCGCTACGAGAAGTGGGAGCGCCTGACCGAGGCCTGAGACATCCCCTGTGAGAGGAGGCAGCAAGATGAAGAACGAAAAAAGCAGACCAGTCCAGCCGTCCCTGCCGGGGCTGCAGATGGAGGAGGAGATCGAGGGTGTCGTCGAGCGCATCGTCTTTACGAATGAAGCAACTCCCTTCACGGTCTTTTCCTTCAAGTCCTTGCGCAAGAACAGCCGCATCACAGCAGTCGCCAATGTTGAGGCGCCCCTCGTCGGCCAGCAGCTGCGCCTGCGCGGCCACTGGACGACACATAAGCGCTTCGGGCAGCAGTTCCAGGTCACGGGCCTCTGCATCGAGGCGCCGTCGAGTGCCGAGGGCATCGAGCGCTTCCTGGCTTCCGGCGTCGTCGACGGCATCGGGCCCGCGCTGGCCAAGCGCATCGTGCAGAAGTTCGGCAAGAAGACGCTGACCGTCATCGAGCAGACGCCGCACCGGCTCGGCGAGGTCGCGGGCATCGGCAAGAAGACCATCGAGAAGATCACGGCCTCGTATGCTGCACAGTCGGAGCTCCGCGACATCATGCTCTGGCTCGAGACGCATCGCATCTCAGGGACGTATGCGGCGCGCATCTTCAAGAAGTACGGCTCGTTCTCCATCGATACGCTCGAGAATCACCCGTACCAGCTGGCCAGCGAGGTCGAGGGCATCGGCTTCGTCATCGCGGACTCCATCGCGATGAGTCTCGGCATCGCCGCTGACGACCGCAGCCGCATCGCCGCGGGCATCGACTTCGCCCTGCAGAAGATTGCGCAGCAGGGCCACTGCTGCATCCCAGAGGCAGCGCTCGAGAAGCAGGCATCTGACCTCTTGAAAGTCGAGCAGGCATCCGTTCGCAAGGTCCTCCAGGACCTGCTGCAGGACAAGCAGCTTGCCGTCGAATACGTCGGGTCAGAGACGCTCATCTACCCGCCTTACCTCTACCGCGCGGAGATCAAGGCGGCGCGCAAACTGCTCTACCTGCAGAAGTACGCCGACCCCATCGCGATGGAGTCTGACCCGACGACGCTCGTCGCGCGCTGGGAGCAGATTGCGGGCATCCGGCTGGCTGACAAGCAGAAAGAGGCGCTCGAGGACGTATTGCAGTACGGCGTCTTCGTGCTGACCGGCGGCCCCGGCACGGGCAAGACGACGGTCGTGCGCGGCATGATCGACCTCCTGCACCTGCAGGGCCTCACGGTGCTGCTCGGCGCGCCGACGGGACGCGCCGCCAAGCGGCTCGCTGAGGCGACGGGGCAGAAGGCCGTGACCGTCCATCGCATGCTCGAGGCGCAGGGCGCAGGCGGCTCGGGCGCGCCGACGTTCGGCAAGAACGAGGACGAGCAGCTCGAGGCCGACGTCATCATCCTCGACGAGGTCTCGATGATGGACATCTCGCTCATGCAGCACTTCCTCGCGGCCGTGCCCGACGGCGCGCATGTCATCTTTGTCGGCGATGTCGACCAGCTGCCGTCCGTCGGACCCGGCACAGTCCTGCGGGACATCCTGCGCTCCGGCGTCATCCCGAGCGTCTGCCTCACGGATATCTTCCGCCAGAAGGGAGAGAGCAGCATCGTCATGAACGCCCACGCCATCAACGCGGGCCGGCTGCCCGTCTGCTCGCCGCAGGGCGACTTCCAGTTCTGGGAGATCGACGATGAGGAGGCGGTGGCCGCGCAGATTGTCGAGCTCTGCACGAAGGTCCTGCCGCAGCAGGGATTCTCGCCGCTGACGGACATCCAGGTGCTCGCACCGATGCACCGGCTGGCCTGCGGCACGGACAACCTCAACAAGGTCCTGCAGGCCGCGCTGAACCCGAAGTCTCCGCAGCGGCCAGAACTCACGAACGCGGCCCAGACCTTCCGCCTCGGCGACAAGGTCATCCAGACGAAGAACAACTACACGAAGCAGGTCTTCAACGGCGACATCGGCTTTGTCATGGCCATCGAGCCGGGCCGCATGACGGTCCATTTCAGCGATGAACTCGAGGTCGACTACGAGAATGGTGAGTTCGGCGAGCTCGCGCTCGCCTATGCGCTGACCGTCCACAAGAGCCAGGGCAGCGAGTACCCCGTCGTCATCCTGCCGCTCGTCCGCTCGCACACGATCATGATGCAGCGCAACCTGCTCTACACGGCCGTGACGCGTGCCAAGCGCGAGGTCATCCTGCTCGGCTCCAAGGCCGCGCTCAACACGGCCGTCGGCAACAACCGCACGAGCAAGCGCTATACGCTGCTTGCCGAGCGGCTCTACTATGGATTCGAGCGCTGAATCATCCTGCATACAGTATAAGCGCAGATATTAATCATAATTGCAACACAACTTTGCAAGAATACATAATACTTACTACTGAAGTGTAAACAATTGATGCAAAATAGAGTATACTAGTCCCTGGAAAGAAGAAATCATCTTATGGTTCTATGGAAAGGGCTTGGTATTATGAAGAACGGGATTCTGGCAATCATCGGTCTGTGTGTCTGGGGCGGCCTGCTCATGCTGCAGGGCACGCCGAAAGTCAGCGAGGAGATCGCGGCAGACGTCGTGCAGACCCTGCACCCGCAGGCTGAGGTCGAGAACGTGACGGACACGACCGTCGGCAGCGACAGAGCCTATAGAGTCGCCTACTACGAGGGCGGCAAGGCCGGTGTCGTAGCCGTATCGGAGAACGGCCAGCTCATGCACTGAGCCGGTGATGCTGCTCGACAAGAGAAGGAATAAAGGGGAAAAAGAAGGGCTTCGCTCAAAGCGAAGCCCTTCTTTTGTGACTGGCTGTATCAGGCCTGAGATGCCTTTGCTTGTTCCGGTTCGTCTGCCTGCTGCTGACGGTGACGGCTGAGCAGGACGGCCGAGAAGCCGGCGGCGATAGGCACGGTCAGGATGACGCCGATGCCGCCCGACAGGCCCTGCATGATGACGATGTCGAGGCTGTTGGAGTTCAGCAGCTGCAGGAACGGCAGGTCGTAGACGTAGTCGAGCACCCAGGTGCCGAGGCTGCCGCCGAAGACGGCGAGAATCAGCGTGGAGGCCATCGTGCCCATGACGTCCTGGCCGACGCGCATGCCGCTCTGGAAGAGCGTCTTCGGCGGATGCTCTGGATTGTGGCTGTGGATCTCCGAGACGGCGGCCGAGACGTCCATGGCGATGTCGAGCACTGCGCCGAGGCTCGCGAAGAGGATGCCGGCGAAGAGGAGCTCGCCGACGTCAATCTTAGAGTTCTGGCTGATGAAGAGCAGGGCCTCGATGTTCGGGACGTTGTAGCCGGACAGATGCGCCATGTGCCCGAAGACTTCTGCCGCGATGCCCGCGGAGAGCACGCCGCCGAACGAGGCGATGCCCGCGGCAACCGCCTGCCGCGTTGGGCCGCAGATGAGCCAGACCGTCAGCGAGAGCACGATGGTCGAGGTGATGACAGCGGCGACGATCGGCGAGAAGCCGTGCAGCAGCAGCGGGAAGAAGAAGAACAGGAAGCAGGCGAACGTCGCCGTCAGGGCGATGACCGACTTGACGCCTTTCTTGCCGCCGACGACCATCAAGAGGAGCGCGAAGAAGGCGAGGAAGCCGGCGACGGCCGTCATGCGGTCGTAACTGTAGACCGTATAAGAGGAGAGGCTGCCCGTCTTGCTTGCGATGACGACGACGGATATGCCGGGTTCACAGACCGTGCCGAAGAGCAGGCCGTTCGGGCAGTTGGCCGTGACCTGCTCACCATTGGCGAGCTGCAGGGCGACGATCTGGTCGCCGATGCGGCTGCCGTTCTCCTGGATGTTGTCGCGCAGGATGTCCGTCACGACGGCTTTCGTGAAGACGCGGCCATCCGTGTTGACGAGCTCTGGCTTGGTGACATTGTTGAGCTGCACGAGGCCGGCGAGGAGGACGAAGATGACGAGCGCGGCAAGGAGGCGCCTTGGCCATTTGTTCATGAAGTTCATAGGGATTCCTTTCTGCTGCTTTAGGATTTACGGTCAGCCGTGAGGATATGCAAAAGAGATCTGAGACATAGCGTCAGAGATCTCTTTTGCATATTGAGAGAAAAGGGAAATTCGAGAAATCAGAGGGAGTCCGTCACTCAGTCCTTGACGATGCTGTAGCTCTGATCGATTGGCGTGCCCGTCTCAGCATCGTAGGTGATGATGCTGAACTCATTCTTCGTGATGTGGACGACGGAGTAGGTCGGTCTCCAGTTCTGGCTGCGCGCAGCGATGTAATCCTGCTGCTGCGGGATCAGGTTGTAGAACTTGGAGCCCGTTGCCGAGTTCGAGGACATGTAGAAGACGCCTTTCGGATTGTGGAGCGTGCCCTGCTGCATGTCGGCAATCGTGTAGCAGCGGTTCTGGCTCTCATAGGCCTCTTTCTTCGTGCTGTCCTTGAGGGCTTCGTTGAGGATGCCGTGGCTCTGGCCCTGCTGGCCCTTCACGCGGTACTCGTCAAAGGTTGCATGCTGCTGGCCATCGCTCGAGAGCTGGTAGGTGCGAGCGTACGTGTGGTCATGGCCCTGCAGGACGACGTCGATCTTGTTGGCGTCGTAGATCGGCGTGAGCTGCGTGCGCAGCAGGATGCCGTCGGAATCGGAGTGGTCGAGGCCGCTGCCGTAGATGTCCTGATGCATGACGACAATGCGCCATTTCGTATTCGGGTTGGCCTTGATGGCCTTCTTGATCAGGGCTTCATGGTCAGCCGCATTGTAGTTGTTGGCGTTGATGACGATGAAGAGGGCATTGCCGTACGTGTAGTAGTAGCCATGGCCTGCCTTCGTTGGATTGGTTTCCTCCGTGAACGGATTCGGCACGTTGAAGTGGTTCTGGTAGCCCGTCGTCATGCTGTCGTGGTTGCCGATGCTCGTGGCTTCTGGCAGGCTGCGCAGAGCCTTGGCCGAAAGGTAACCAGCGTACTGCTGTTCCTGCAGCTTGATCTTGGCAGCTGACTGATCTTCAGCAGGCTCGTTGATCTGGTCGCCAGGGGAGACGAGGAAGTCGATCTCCGGATGCTGGGAGAGCGCGCTGTTGAGGGTCTTGTTCCAGTTGTAGGCATCGTTGCGCGTCGCGAGCTCGCCGTCCTGCTTGTTGCCTTCAGACGAAGTCTGGCCCTTGGAAGCACCGAGCTGCGGGTCGCCGACGTACATGAAGGAGAAGTCATCCGGGTTGCCCGTCTTGAAAGACTGGGCATCCTTCCACTGGCCGTTGATCTTGACCTGGTAGTAATACGTCGTTTCCGGCTTGAGGTCCTTGACCGTCACCTTGTTGGTGTAGTACTGCGTGCCGTCGATGACGGTGCCCGTCTTGGACGTGCCGAGGAAGGAGCGAGCCCCCGACATGTCTGCATTCGTGGAGACGCGGATCTCAGAAGCCTTGGCCTTGTCCATGGAATACCAGGCGAAGTTCATCTGCGTGGCATCCTTGCCCGGTGCCATGGAGACCTGCTCGTAATCATTCTTGATGGACTCCCAGCTCGTCTTCCACTGTTCCCAGTTCGCATCGCCGGCCTGGGTGGAGACGACCGTCTTCGGCGTCGTCGAGGCATCATTCCAATGCTCGGTCGCGGCAAAGCCCGTCGAAGCGACACAGAGTGCGGCGAGCACATAAGCGGTGAGACGTTTCTTGCTCTTCAACAACATACCAGTTCCTCCTGATTCATACACAATACATAATGATTGGCTTTTCTTTCCTATGCTCACTCTACCACCAGGACAGCTGTCCGTTGTTACCACTGTGTAAAGTTTTTGTTATTCAGCAGATGCGATTTTTGCTGGCTGTGGTAGAATGGAAGGAAATACAAGTCGAGAATCGAGAAGGAAACAAATGGAAAGGCGGGGTGTATATGGAGGATGCACTGGAGGGGCTCAATGCCGCGCAGCGCGAGGCGGTGACGACGACAGAGGGCTTCGTGCGCGTGCTGGCGGGCGCTGGCTCTGGCAAGACGCGGGCGCTCACGCACCGCTTTGCCTACCTCGTCGAGGAGCTCGGCATCCTGCCGGGCAACATCCTCTGCGTGACATTCACCAACAAGGCAGCGACGGAGATGCGCAGCCGCATCCACGCACTGACCGGCGACAATGACACGGGCTACATCAACACATTCCACGGCTTCTGCGTCTCCATCCTGCAGGAGGACAGCCATGCCGTCGGCTACCCGAAGAGCTTCCTCGTGCTCGACAACGCCGACATCGACGACATGCTCGCGAAGATCTACGAGGAGCGCGGCCTGACCCTGCGCGACATGACGTACGGCCAGGCGCGCGATATGTTCGAGATGCGCAAGCTCGTGCAGCAGCCCGACTACTACAAGGAGCTCATCGCTCTGCCGCTCGCTTCGCTCAAGGAGAAGTACGACCGGGCGCAGTCGAAGCAGGATATCCTCTTCTACGGCTACTTATATGAAGAGAAGAAGTGCTTCGGGCTCGACTACAATGACCTCATCAAGTTCTCGCTGCACATCTTCGCCGAGCACGAGGCGATCCGCAAGAAGTGGCAGCAGCGCCTCGAGTACATCATGATCGACGAGTTCCAGGATATCGACGAGCCGCAGTACCGGCTCATGAACGTGCTTTGCGGCTGGCACAAGAATCTCTTCGTCGTCGGCGACCCCGACCAGACCATCTACACGTGGCGTGGGGCCTCGGGGCGCTATCTCCTGGACTTTGATACCCACTTCCCGGGGACGAAGACCATCTTCATGCTCGAGAACTACCGTTCGACACCGGAAATCCTCTCTGTCGTCAATTCGCTGATCGCCAAGAACACGAGCCGCATCGAGAAGGATCTCGTGCCCGTGAAAGAGCATGGCAGGAAGGTCGTCTGCCATCATGCGGGCGCGGCGAGCGAGGAGGCCAGCTGGCTGGCTGGCGAGATGGCAAGGCTTCACACAGAGGGCGTCGCTTATCGCGAGATGACGGTGCTCTACCGTGCGCATTACATCACGCGCAGCATCGAGGAACAACTCCTCAAAGCGGAGATTCCCTATACCATCTACAGCGGCGTCCAGTTCTTCGCGCGGCGCGAGATCAAGGACGCGCTCTCGTACCTGCGTTTGCTCGCCTACCGCGATGACCTCTCGCTCTTGCGCGTCGTCAACGTGCCGAAGCGCAACATCGGCCAGCGGCGGCGCAAGTTCCTGACGGAATACGCAGAAGAGCATGGTCTCACGCTCTACGAAGCCATGCAGGCGAGCATCGAGGACCCCATCTGGAAGGGAACACAGGCGAGGGCGTTCCTGAAGCTCGTCGATGACCTCGCAGAGGTCAGTACAGGCGCGTCGGTCTCGGAGGTGCTGGCCGAAGTGCTCGACCGGAGCGGCTACGAGGCCATGCTGCGCACGGAGGGCAGTCAGGCGCGCCTCGACAACCTCGCGGAGCTCAAGCAGTCCGTGCGCGAGTACGAGGTCAGCTGCGGCGAGGAAGCGGGGCTCACGGATTACCTCGCCCATGCGGCGCTCTTCACGAATCAGGATGCGGGTGACCCCGGCGACAAGGTTCGGCTCATGACGGTGCACACGGCCAAGGGACTGGAGTTCCCCTATGTCTTCCTCGTGGCACTCAATGAGGGCGTCTTCCCCTCGCGCAAGACGCGCACGCCCGAGGCGATGGAGGAGGAGCGGCGCCTCGCCTTTGTCGCGATGACGCGGGCGGAGAAGGGGCTCTACCTTTCGGATGCCGAGGGGCTCAACATCGACGGCTCGATGCGCTATCCCTCGCGCTTCATCCTCGACATCGACCCGGCCCTTCTTGATTTCACCGCACCGCTGCCCGAGCACCTCGTGCGCGCGGCGCGCGACTTCGTCCGGGCCTCCGCGCGCCGCCTCTTGCGCCAGGCAGAGCCGCCTGCCCTCCATGAGGGCGACCGCGTGACGCACCGCGTCTTCGGTGACGGCACCATCGTCGCCATCGACCACGAGAAGGGCGCCTACGTCATCCACTTCGACGAGCTCGCGACGAACCGCAGCATCGCCTTCCGCGTCAAGCTGCAAAAGATTTGATGGCAACTCGCATCCTTGCCGGAATGTGGCCGCAGTGTTATACTTCATTCAAGAAAAGGATGTGAATCAAATCATGATGAATGATAGAGAAAAGAAAGTCCTGTGCTTCGGCATGGCCATTGGCATCTTGCTCGGCGTCATCGCGATGAAGCTGCTGGGGGCACGCGGCGCCGTGGTGCTCGCCGCGCTCGCCTTCCTCGTCCCGCTCGTGCCGGAGCTGCGCGCGCGGGTAAAGCAAGGCAGGCTGCCGCAGATGCCTTCGGCGCCCTCCGTCGGGAAGCCGCACCTTGAGGCGCCGCATGTCACGCTGCCACACATCGAGAAGCCACATCTCGAGGCCCCACACATTGAGGTCCCGCACGTCGCGATGCCGCATCTCGAAAAGCCGCACATCGAGATGCCCGAGGTCGACCTCTCGAGCGACTGGCTCAGCAACAAGGCCATTGTCATCTACTTCATGATCTTCATCATCAGCTTCGTCATCGGCTACGTCGTGCTCAACTGATTTTTTCATAGAAAATCCCGGCAAACTGTAATTGTCCTGTAACCACGCCCCTCTATACTGAGCCTGATTTTATTTTTCAGTTCGGTACAGGGGGGATTTTTTTGCGTTGGCAAAAAGCGATTTTACTGGCTGGCATTGCTGCCGGCACGATCTTTCACGGGGGACTCTATGCAGAGGCCGCTGAGGCGCCGCAGGCAGCTGCCGTGGCGAGCGTCCAGGGCATTGAGCAGGTGACGGTCATCTCCAAGAGCTATGGCGACGGTGAGCTGCCGGCTTACATCGTCCTCAATCGTCGAACAGGATGTCGACCGCTTCACGCAGCACGTCTACAAGGATCCGGAGACGGGCTGCGAGATGCCCTACAACCTCTACCTGCCGAAGGACTATGACCCCAATAAGTCGTATCCGCTCGTCTTCTTTGTGGCCGATGCCAGCGCGAACATCAATAATACCAAGACGCCGCTGTTCCAGGGCAACGGCGCGACGGTCTGGACGGAGCCGGAGGAGCAGGCCAAGCATCCGTGCATCGTCCTTGCACCGCAGTACACGCAGGACTTCGTCCAGAGCATCGGCATGATGACGACGGACGAGAACGTCTGGACGCCGGGCCTCACGCTCGTCACGCACCTGCTGCAGGACACGATCAAGAACTACGCCGTCGACAAGACGCGCATCTACGGCACGGGCCAGTCGCAGGGCGGCATGACGAACATCGCCATCAGCGACCGCTATCCGGACCTCTTTGCCGCGCAGTGGCTCGTCGCCTGCCAGTGGAATGTGCAGGAGATGGCCGCGATGAAGGACAAGAAGCTCTGGATCACGGTCTGTGAGGGTGATAACAAGGCCTTCCCGGGCATGAACGAAGCGACGGCCCTCTGGGAATCGCTTGGCAGCCCCGTCGCGCGCAACGCCTCGCCGTGGTGGAACAGCAAGTCTCCAGTCGCCGAGCTCGATGAGCAGGTCCGTGAGCTCGCCGCCCAGGGCAAGAAGATCAACTACACGGTCTTCGCTGGTGGCAACCACATGTACACCTGGTCGTTCGCCTACGGCATCGACGCCATCCGCGACTGGCTCTTTGCCCAGAAGAAATAAAGATTGCCATAGAGGAGCGGTCTTCCTGCTCTTCTATGGCAATCTTTTTGCAAGGAATCAATCGATGAAATTCGTCATGATGACGGGTTCATGTGTGGGGTAGTCGATGCCAGCCTGTTTGCCTGCCTCGATGCACTTTGTGATCCAGGCGATGTTGCGCGCGAGCGTGCGCATCGTCTGCAACCCTTCGAGATCCTTGCGGACTTCGTCCGGCGTGAAGCCGTGTACCTGGTTCCAGTACTGAGAGCCGACGACGACCATGTTGGACATCTGGAAGTACTTGTTCAGGCGGTCAAAGGCTGCCGTCGCGCCGCCACGGCGGCAGGAGACAATGGAAGCGGACACTTTGCCGCACATCCTGGCATCCTTTGTGCAGCTGAAGGTCAGGCGGTCGAGGAAGCTCGTGATGAATCCCGTCGGGCCGCCGTAGTAGACGGGGGAACCGACGACGAGGCCGTCGGCAGCGGCGAGCTTGTCGGCCGTCTCATTGACGATGTCCGTAAAGACACAGCGGCCGGTCTTCATGCAGCTGTGGCAGGCGATGCAGTCCTGCACGGGTTTCTTGCCGAGCCAGATCATCTCCGTCTCGACGCCCTGCTCGTGGAGCGTGGCGGCAATCTCTGCCAGGGCGGTGTAGGTACAACCCTTCTCATTGGGGCTTCCGTTGATCAAAAGGATTTTGCTCATAGTGATTACCTCTGCAAATAAGATGATGATTGTTTGCTTATCTTTTTCGCGCTCCCTGCCCGAAAGTCCTGTTCACGATGTAAATAATCATGAAAAAAGAGCTTGGCGGTCAAGCTCTTTTTCTTTTTTATGAGATGTGAAATGTGAAATGTGAAATGTGAGATGTGAGATGTGAGATGGGAACTGCAACATGTGGTGGGAATCAGTTATCGTAAGCTTCCTCGAGCTCTTCGAGCGTCTTCTGCTTGCTCTCCTTGCCGAGCGTCAGGACAACGGCGGAGATGATGACGAAGACGGAGGCGAACATCAGGAAGATCGTGCTCATGCCGAAGGCATTGGCGAGCATGAGGCCGACGAGCATTGGGGCGATCATGCCGCCGATGCGGCCGAAGCCGGCGGCCCAGCCAGAGCCGAGTGCGCGGATCGTCGTCGGGTACTGTTCCGGCGTGTAGGTGTAGATGACGCCCCAGGCGCCGAGGTTGAAGAAGCTCATGGCCGCGCCCCAGGCGAGCAGCGAGGAAGCGCTCGCGGCATTGCCGAAGAAGAAGCTGCAGATGCCCGACATCAGCAGGAACAGCGAGAGCGTGTACTTGCGCCCGATGACATCGACGAGCCAGGCGGCGGCGTAGTAGCCGGGCAGCTGAGCGAGCGTCATGATGAGCACGTACTCGAACGTCTTGACGACGGCAAAGCCCTGCGCGAAGACGATGGACGGCAGCCACATGAAGATGCCGTAGTAGCTGAAGACGATGCCAAACCAGGCGAGCCAGAGCATGACCGTGCGCGTGCGGAACGGCTTCGTCCAGAGCGTCGCAAAGCTTGTCGCCGCAGCCTTCGGCTGCTCGAGCTCCGCGGGGCTCAGCTTGCTGTCGAACGGGCGGCTCTCGACGTGGAGCTTGCGCTCGAGTTCGAGGATGATGTCCTTGGCCTCGTCGATGCGGCCGTGCGAGATTAGGTAGCGCACGGACTCCGGCATGTGCAGGCGAATGAGGAAGACGTAGAGCGCCGGAATCGTGCCGATGACGAAGGCAATCTGCCAGCCGAAGCGCGGGATCAGCAGGTAGGCGATGCAGGCCGCGACGAGCCAGCCGACGCCCCAGAAGCTCTCGAGCAGGACGATGAAGCGGCCGCGCAGATGGCTCGGCGCGTACTCGCTCATGAGCGTCGCGGCGACCGGCAGCTCCCCGCC
>ENA-ORSS01002817-ORSS01002817.1-human-gut-metagenome-genome-assembly--contig:-NODE-2817-length-15044-cov-5.678764_pt1 | contig 15044 bp, 15 predicted proteins | sample MGYA00241899_ERZ509162 | MGnify/ENA primary metagenome ERZ509162 (study PRJEB26280, sample SAMEA2338641) | human gut metagenome | biome: human gut; feature: human-associated habitat; material: faeces... | reverse complement strand
CGCCGCGTGCCGCTTCTTTTTATTTCGGCTCAAAGCCGTGCTCCATGCAGTACACGCGCAGGATGGCTGCCTGTGTCTTTGCATCCGGGATGCGCCCGGCGAGCACGTCGCGCGCAAGCTCCTCGAGCGGCACGGCCTGAAGATTGAGAAATTCGTCGTCGTCGAGCTGCTGCTCGCCGAAAGTCAGGCCGCGGGCGAGGTACATCCAGATGACCTCGTCCGAGTACGCGGCGGCGGGGTAGAACGCTCCGAGCGGGATGAGCTCCCGCGCCGTGATGCCGGTCTCCTCGCGCAGCTCGCGGCGTGCGGCGTCATCGGGCGCTTCGTCGCGGCTGTCGCGCTTGCCGGCGGGGATCTCCGTGATGACCTCATTCACCGGGTAGCGAAACTGCCGCTCGACGATCACGCGCCCGTCGTCGAGCAGCGGCACGATGCACACCGCGCCCACATGGCGCGTCAGCTCGCGCGGCGCGGTGCCGCCGTTGGGCAGGCGTACGGTGTCGCGGTAAAAATCGAGGATACAGCCGCTGTAGATTTTTTCGGATGTGAGTTTTGTTTCGGTCAGGTTTTCCATGGCAATGCCTCCTTACAGTCCGAGGATCTGCAGCGTGCGCGCGTCCGGCTGCCCACCGAAGAATTTGTCGAGCACGGCGGAAAACACCGGCTCGTCCGGAGCGGCGGCAGCGAAGAGCGTCATGCTCGAGCGCAGCTTCAGATCGTCCGGAAAACCGAACACGGCCGTGGGGTCGCTTTCCTCGAGCGCGAGCAGGGCGCTGCTGATCTCCAGCAGGTGCGCGCGCAGCGTCGGTTCGCTCAGGTAAGCGCGCGCCTCGTCAAGCCCGGAGATGGCATAAAACTGCGATGTGCTGCTCATGCCCAGCCCCGCGACCTGCGGGAAGATGTACCAGATCCAGTGGCTGCGCTTGCGGCCGCTGCGGATCTCGCGCAGAGCGGCGGCATAGTCCCGGCGCTGCGCGGAGAGAAAGCGGTTGAGATCATACATAGAAAAACCTCCTCAGAAGCGGAAACAGACAAAAGGCTGCGTTGCAAATCGCTTTTGATTATGCCCTTTCGGATAGGGATTGTCAAGCGCGCGGTCGCGCAGATTTCCTTTTACAACGCGCTTGCGCTGCGTTACAATGGAGCTGTTGAGAAAGGAGCGTTCCCATGGAGCTGACATTGGAGACCATTCGGGCGGCGCACGCGCGCATTGCCCCTTATATTGTTCAGACGCCGCTGCTGCGCCTGCCGGCGCTCGACGATGCCCTCGGCTGCGAGGTGTATGCCAAGGCTGAGTGTATGCAGCGCACGGGCGCATTCAAGCTGCGCGGCGCGATGAACAAGATCCTCGCCCTGACGGAGGATGAGCGTGCGCGCGGCTTTGTCGCGGCCTCGTCCGGAAACCACGGCCGCGCGGTGGCCTATGCCGCGCAGCGCTTCGGCACGCACGCCTGCATCGTCATGCCGGAGACCGCGCCCGCCGTCAAGCAGGCGGCCATCCGCGCACTGGGCGCGGAGCTCGTGCTGTGCGATGCTGCCGAGCGCTTTGACGTTGCGGCGCGGCTCTGCGCCGAGCGCGGCGCGACGATGGTGCCGCCGTTTGACGATCCGCTCGTCATGGTCGGGCTCGAGATTCTGGAGCAGTGTCCGGCGCTGGATGCGCTCGTCGTCCCCGTCAGCGGCGGCGGGCTCATCGGCGGTGTCGCCACGGCGGTCAAGGCGCTCGCACCGCACGTGCGCGTCTACGGTGCAGAGCCGGAGGTGCTGCCGCGCTATCGGGAGAGCCTGCGTGCCGGGCATCCGGTGCAGGTGGAGCAGCAGCGCTCGGTCGCGGACGCGCTCGTCGCGCAAAAGCCGGGGGATGTGTGCTTCCCGTACGTGGCGGCGAACACCGACGGCTTTGCGCCTGTGGCGGATGATGATATCCTCCGCTGCATGAAGCTGCTGCTTCTGGAGGGAAAGCTTCTGTGCGAGCCGTCGTCCGCCATCGGCATGGGCGCTGCGCTGCGCGGGCAGCTGCCGCTGCGCAGGACAGACAAGGTCTGCTTTGTCATCAGCGGCGGCAATGTCGCGCTCGAACAGCTGCACCGGCTTGAGGACGTCAGGCTCTGACAGACAGCAAATATCCGCCCCGGCGCACCTTCCGTCAGAAAGGCACGCCGAGGCGGATGCTGTCTCGGGGTCATTATTTGCTGCTTGCGAGCGCCTGATCGATGAGCTCGTTGAGCTTCTTTGCCTGATCGGGCGCGGTGATCGCGCCGACGATCGGCTGGCCGACGATGTTGCCGTTTTTGTCGACGACGTACGTGGTCGGGAACGAGTACAGACCGGCGGTGAACTTACCGGCCTCGCTGTCGGAGGCAAACCAGAGGTTGGAGTAGGTCACGCCCTTTTTCGCCAGGATGTCCTTCGCCTCGGCGATGGCGGTCTTGTCGCCGTCGAGCGTGAAGGAGTTGATGCCGACAACCGCGCCGCCCTTCGCGGCGAGGTCCTTGTTGAGCGCCTCAAGGTCGGCCAGCTCACCGACGCACGGGTTGCAGGTGGTGAACCAGAAGTTCACGACCGTGACGCTGTTGCCGGCAAAGAGCTTGCTGCTGTCGACGTCATTGCCGTCGAGATCCTTGCCCTGAAAGCTCGGGAATTTCATCGCGTTGCTGCCGGAGGCGGTCATGCCGGCCTCCTCCGCGCTCACGCTGTCACCTGCGCCGGGCGCCGTGCCGCAGCCGGGATACTTCTGCTCGAGGATGGTGAGCTTGCCCTCGATCTCCTTGATCTGCTCGGCGCCGGCCTTGAGCGTCTTGAGCTCGTCGGCCGAGAAGCCGTCCTTCGCGCTCTCGATCGTGGCGAGCAGGAAGTCGCCGTAGTTTGTGCCGTCCTCGATCATGGTGCTGTTTTTGTTGGCAGACAGAAACACCTTGTTCCAGAGCTCGGAGTTTGCGGCGAGAATGTCGTTTTCCTTCTGCATGAGCTGCTGATAGAGCTTGGCCGCTTCGTCGGCGCTGTTCGGCTCGGTCGCGATCAGGGTCGCAATGTCGGCGCTGCCGTCCGCCTTGTCCTTGCCTTTGCCCGACGAGCATGCCGCAAGGCTGAACACCATCGCGAGCGCGAGCAGGAGCGTCACAAGTTTTGTGATTTTCTTCATCATGATTCCTCCGTTTGATTTTGATGGTTGTTTACTTGTTTCGGATTCGTGTTTCCGTTCAGGCCGAAGCCATAGCGGAAGCGGATGGCTTGCGTGGGGCAGGCGCGGATGCACTTGCCGCAGCGGATGCACTCCGTGTCGTTGGGGGACTTGGTGATGTCCACGTCCATCTGGCAGGTGCGCGCACATTTGCCGCAGGAGACGCACTTGCTCGTGTCGACCTGGATGCCGAGCAGGGAGACCTTGTTCATCAGCGCGTAAAACGCACCGAGCGGGCAGATCCACTTGCAGAACGGGCGGAAAAACAGCACGCTCAAAACGACGACCGCGATCAAAATGATCAGCTTGCGCGTAAACAGCGCACCCAGCGCCGCGCGGATGCTCTCGTTTGCGGCTGCGAGCGGGATCGCGCCCTCCAGCACACCCTGCGGGCAGATGTACTTGCAGAAATACGGGTCGCCCATGCCCACGTCGTTGACGATGAGCGCCGGCAGCAGCACCACGGCCAGCAGCAGGATGACGTATTTCAAATAGGTCAGCGGCTTGAGCTTTTTCGTCGACAGCTTTTTGCCCGGGATCTTATGCAGCAGCTCCTGCAGCCAGCCGAACGGGCACAAAAAGCCGCAGATGAACCGCCCAAGCAGCACGCCGAGCAGGATCAGAATGCCGGTGATATAATACGAAAAGCGGAATTTGGACGAGCCGACCACCGCCTGAAACGCCCCGATCGGGCACGCGCCCGATGCCGCCGGGCAGGAATAGCAGTTCAGACCGGGTACGCAGACGGTCTTGCCCTTGCCCTGATAGATGCCGCCCTTGAAGAAGTTCGGCAGGTGGATGTTGGTCAGCAGCGTCGCCACCGCCTGGATCCAGCCGCGAAACCGGCTCAAGAGCAGGGAAACAGACTGTTTTTTCTTATCCAATGCCGACACACTCCAAGCACAGCCGGATCGCCTTGTTGAGCACGGCGCCGGCCTCGCCGCGCAGCGCGCCGAAGCACACCATGGCGATGCCCGCAGCAATCAGCAAGCCCTGCACGATGGCTTTTTTCGCACGAAACACTTGGATCACTCCCTTCTGTTTGCCATGATACCATGGCGCAGATAAAATCTTCGTTAAGAACGGAAACTTAACAGAGATTTTATGCCTTTGTGTTATCATATAACAAAGTCGGACATTGTAAATACGCACGAGGAGAATGGTATGCATATTTTGATTGTGGAAGATGAACGGGCGCTCTGCGACACGATCGCGCGCAGCCTGCGGCGGCTTGCCTACAGCGTGGACTGCTGCTATGACGGGCAGAGCGCCGCGGAGATGCTCGCCGTCGAGCGCTTTGATCTGGTCGTGCTGGATCTGAACCTCCCCGGCGAGGACGGTATGACGGTGCTCCGGACGCTGCGCGAGCGCGACCGCGACACCAAGGTGCTGATCCTGTCGGCGCGCTGCGAGGTCGCCGATAAGGTGGCGGGGCTCGATGCAGGCGCAAACGACTATCTCACCAAGCCCTTTCACCTCGATGAGCTCGCGGCGCGCATCCGCAGCCTGACGCTGCGCCGCTTTACGCAGAGCGACGTGGTCCTGACCTGCGCCGAGCTGTCGTTTGACACCAAGGCGCGCAAGGCGTCCGTGCGCGGCGAGACGCTGTCGCTCACGCGCAAGGAGACGGGCATCCTCGAATACCTGCTGCTGCATCAGGGGCGGCCGGTCAGTCAGGAGGAGCTGCTGGAGCACGTGTGGGACAGCGGGGCGGATGGCTTCGGCAACTCCATCCGCGTGCACATCTCCGCGCTGCGAAAAAAGCTGCGCGCCGCCCTGGGCTATGACCCCATCCGCAACCGCATCGGCGAGGGCTATGTTATGGAGGCGCAGACATGAAGCGGCTATCTTTGCAGTGGCGCATCACGCTGATGACGGCGGCGCTGATCGGCGTGACATGTGTGCTCATGAACTGCCTGATCGGCTATTCCGGCAAGCGGTATATGGACGCGATCGGCAGCGGCATCTCGGCATACAGCGAGATCGAGACCGGTGCGCCCGACGCCTTCGACCCGCAGAGCAAGCGTCCGGATGACGAGCTGACGATCATCATCAGCGGCGCGCAGGCGGCCTTCGGCGTCACGAACTGGTACATTACGGCGGCGGTCACGCTCGCCGGCGGCGTGCTCGCGTATTTCGTCAGCGGCCGCGCGCTGCGTCCGCTGCGCAGCTTTGCAGCGCAGGTGGAAAACATTCAGCCGGGCAATCTGGCGCAGTGCAAGGTCAGCGAGGACGTGCTGCCGGAGTTTCAGCGCTTCAGCCGCTCGTTCAACGGCATGATCGACCGCCTGGTCGCTGGCTTCGCGGCGCAGCGGCAGTTTACGGGCAATGCCGCGCATGAGCTGCGCACACCGCTTGCGCTGATGCAGGCGCAGCTTGAGCTGTTTTCCGCCGAGCACACGGACGTCGCGCCCGAAACGGCGGCGTTTTTGACCCTGCTGCAGGAGCAGACGGAGCGTATGTCGCAGATGACGAAGATCCTGCTGGAGATGAGTGAGCTGCGCACCGTGCCCTGTGACGACCGGGTCGATCTCGCGCCCATGATTGAGGAGATCTTCACCGATCTCGCGCCGCTTGCAGAGCGCAAGTGCATCGCGCTGGAGGCCGACGGCGGCGCTGTGCTCACCGGCAGCGACCCGCTGCTGTACCGGCTGCTGTTCAACCTGACCGAAAACGCCATCCGTTACGGCCGGCCGGACGGGGCGGTGCGCATCGCGGTCAGCGAGGCGGACGGGAATGTACAGATCCGCGTCCGTGACCACGGTCCCGGCATCCCGGAGGCATACCGGGAGAGCGTTTTCCAGCCGTTTTTCCGCGTGGACAAGTCGCGCAGCCGGGCGCATGGCGGTGTCGGGCTCGGTCTGTCGCTCGTGTGGGAGATCGCCGCGCTGCACGGCGGCACGGTGCAGATCGAGCGCAGCGGCGCGGACGGAACGGTCATGCTCGTGACGCTGCCACGCGATGGCAAAGAAGCATAAAACACAGGCGGCAGCCGGGTCATCCCCGACTGCCGCCTACAGCTTGTCCAAAAATCTCGTAGAGTTTCGCCGCCGCAGCGGCGAAAGAAAGTCAGATCATTTTCTCCGGCGACATGTGCGGCGGAGAAAATACTGCTCAGGCTGCAAGTGTGGAATTTGTGCGCCGGCGGCGCTCAAATTATGCGCGCAGCAGACTGCGGCCTCTTTGTCAAAAAGTAATACTTTTTGACAGTCTCAAAGCGGCAGCCGGATAGCTCCGGCTGCCGCCCGTTTTTGTCTGTGTCTTACCAGATGCCGAGTAGGTGCTGCATCAGCAGGCTCATGCCCGCGATGCCGACCCAGCAGCAAAAGCCCATGATGAGCGGCTTGCCGCCGGTCTTGACGAGCTTGACGATGTTCGTGTTCAGTCCGACGGCGCACATGGCCATCACGATCAGGAACTTGCTGAGCGTCTTGAGCGGGGCGAACACGCTTGCCGACACGCCCACGTTCACGCACACGGTCGTGATCACGGACGCGAGCAGGAAATAGAGGATGAACATCGGGAAGATCTTCTTGAGATCCACCTTCGTGCCGTCGGTCTTGGCGCGCTTCGTGCGCACGAAGGCGAGCACGAGCGTGATCGGGATGATGGCCAGCGTGCGCGTGAGCTTGACGGTCACGGCCTTGTCGAGCGTCTGACTGCCGAGCCCATAGAGCGAGTCCCACGTGGAGGCCGCCGCCGTGACGGACGACGTGTCGTTGATGGCCGTGCCGGCGAAGATGCCGAACGCCTCGCCGTTTGTGGTCGAAAAGCCGAGCAGCGCGCCGAGCGCGGGGAAGAAGATGGCGGCGAGCATATTGAAGAAAAAAATGACAGAGATCGCCTGCGCGACCTCCTCGTCGTCGGCATCAATGACGGAGGCGGTCGCGGCAACGGCAGAGCCGCCGCAGATCGACGATCCGACACCCACGAGCGTCGAGATCTTGCCGGGGATGTGCATCAGCTTGTGCAGCAGCCACGACACGACGAGCGACGTCGTGATCGTCACGACGATGATCGGCAGCGACTGCTTGCCGGTCTGCCAGATGACGGACAGGTTCATGCCGAAGCCGAGCAGGATGACGGCGTACTGCAGCACTTTTTTCGACACGAACGAGATGCCGGGCTGCGCCGCCGTCTTGTCGCGCCAGAGCAGCGTGACGATCATACCGGCGAGAATGCCGAACACCGGGCCGCCGACGATCGGAAATTTCTGCCCGAGCAGCCAGCAGGGCACGGCCATGACGAGGCACACAAGGATGCCTTTCCAGTTTTTCTGAAGAAAGTTCATGGTGGGGGAGTCCCTTCTCTCTCAATGGTTTGTACAGAGCATCATAGCACAGCAAAACAATAAAGAAAAATGATTTATCTTTATCTAACGATAATTTTGTGTTATGATTGCGGAAAACCACCGGGAAAGAGGGACGCTTATGCTGGATTTTCGCGTGGAGACCTTTCTGGCCGTGTGCCGGCACATGAATTTCACGAAAGCGGCGCGGGAGCTGAGCATCACGCAGCCTGCGGTCTCGCACCACATACGCTATCTGGAGCAGGCATATGGCGCGGCGCTGTTCCGGCACAACGGCAAGCGCCTGCAGCTGACCGAGGCGGGGGAGATCCTGCGGCGGACGCTGCTGACGATGAAGCACGACGAGCAGCACCTGCAAAAGCGGATGCAGCAGGCGGCCACCGGCACGCGCGATTATTCCTTCGGCGCAACGCTCTCGGTCGCGGAGTTCATGCTCAACGAGGCGCTCGGCCGGTTTTTGCACCTGCACCCGGACAGCCGCATCCGGATGCAGGTGGCGGATACAAAGGTGCTGCTGAGCAAGCTCGATTCCGGCGAGCTGGATTTCGCCGTGGTCGAGGGGGATTTTCCGAAGGCGGAGTATGACTTTTTCGTCTTCGGCACGGAGGAATATGTCGCCGCCGCAGCGCCGGACAAGGCCGCGCGTTACCGGGGGCGGCAGCTCACGCAGCTGCTGGGTGAGTCGCTACTGCTGCGCGAGGAGGGCTCGGGCACGCGCGTGATCCTCGAATACTATCTCAAGGAGCGCGGTCTTGCGGCGGCGGACTTTGCCCGCACGGTCGAGATCGGCAACATCGGCGCGATCAAGACCCTGCTCAAGAGCGGCTACGGCGTGTCGTTTCTCTACCGTGCGGCCATCCGCCCGGAGGAGGCGGCGGGCACGCTCGGTGTGATCGAGCTGAGCGATTTTCAGCTCCGGCACGACATCATGTTCCTCTTCCCGAAAAACAGCAACTTCCGCGCCGACTACACGACCATCTTTCAGGAGCTGCGCGCCTGTGCGCAGCCGGACGGCGCGTGCGCGTGCCCCGAAGCGTGAAAAAGCATCCGCAATGCCCGGTAGGCACTGCGGATGCTCTTTTTATGGGGTCATATATTCTGGGACACTGTCGCGCGCTGCGCGCTATGCGTAGTTTCGCAGCAGCTGTTTGTAGAAATCGACCGCGATGGGGAGCTTGTCGATGCTGATGTTCTCGTTTTCTCCGTGCACGGATGCGTACTGCTGGTCGTCGATGTCGATGGGCGCGAAGCGGATCACGGCGTCGGAGAGGTCTGTGAAGCGTCTCGCGTCCGTGCCTGCCGGCAGGATGAACGGGGCGACGGCGGCATAGGGAAAGACCGCCTGCGCCGTTTTCTTCACGTACTGATAGCCGCGGCTGTCAAGGGACGTGGGCTTGTAGTATTTGTTGTCCTCGTCGCGCAGGACGATCTGCACGCCGTGACGGCCGGCCATTTCGCGCAGGGTGTCGAGATCTTTTTCGAAGTCCGCGTCGTTGATGCAGCGCAGAAATGCCTGCGCCCGGCAGGTGCCGTCGTCGTCGGTCGAGATGTTCTTGAACGTGCAGCCCGTGCCGAGCATTTCACCCGCCGCAGCATTGAGCTTCGGCATGAGGCGGATGAGCAGGCCGGAAAAGAGCCCAAGGTTTGAAAACACGGTCCGCATGGGGAAGGCCATGTGCGGCGCGAGCGCCTCAAACATCCCGCGCACCTCGGGGTGCAGCCGGCGGATGAAGGGCTTTTTCTCGTCGACTTCCGTCATGAAGGCGGCCATGCGCATGACCGGCGTCTTGTGCGCGCCGGCAAGCCCCGCGTGCCCCTGCTGAGGTTCGGCGACGAGCTGAGCGGTGCAGCGGCCCTTTTCGTGCACGGCGATCATGGCGCACTTTTTGCCGATGCCCGGCATCGGCGGGGCAATGACCGCGCCGCCCTCGTCGCTGATCCAGTCAAAGCGGATGCTGTGCTCGATGAAATAATCGTGCGCGAGCAGCGCACCGTCGCCGCTGTACTCCTCGTTGTGGGAGGAGAACAGGTAGACGTTCACCGGGAATTCGAAGCCCTCGAGCAGCAGCTCCTCGAGCGCGGAAAACTCCGCAAACAGCGGCGTCTTGGTGTCGACCGTGCCGCGTCCCCAGAGCTTTCCGTCGCGGATGACGCCGGCGAAGGGCGCTTCCTGCCAGCTGCCGGCCGCTTCCACGACGTCGTGGTGCGACATGAGCAGCACGTTCCGGCTCGGGTCTTTTCCCGGGAACTTATACAGGTAGGCGTCCTCACCGAGGATCGTGCGCTCCGCCTTTTCGGTCACGAGCGGGAAGAGCGTCCCGATTACGCGGCGCAGCTTCAGAAATTCTTCGGGCTCAAAGCCTTCCTTGTGGGACACCGTCTTGCAGCGGATCATCTCGGCAAGGCGCTGGCTGTAATACAGGTCTCGTTCGTTCGTAGTAGTCATGTTGTCTGTCCTGATGATGGATTTTTTCCTGCCCGCCGCGATCGCAGCGCGTTCGGGTTCCCGCTGTGGCGGGCAGGGCTTTGCGGTCGGCGGCGTGTCTGTTTTCATGCCGCCCCAAGGCTTACTTGTCCGACTTGATGTATCTCAGCGCGCAGATGTCATCGCCCTTCGCAATGGCCTTGGGCAGCTCAAGGCGTGCGTCAAAGCAGCTGCCGATGCCGTGGTCGCCGCACATGGCGATGTCGCACAGTCTGGCGATCTCCTCGTCGCTGCAGCCGGCCTTCTGCCAGGCCTTGACCAGCGGGCAGTAGTGGAAATCGAGATAGAGCGTGTCGTCTGTATTTTCGACGAGATCCATCTCGAACACCCATCTGGCCGCGCGGGTGAACAGCGTCTTTCTCAGACCCTTGAGGCTCTTGGTGCCGCTCTTTTTCTGCAGGTCGGTGCCCTGTGAAATGCCGCATCTCGTGATAGCCGCCGAGGCAAACTCCTCCGGATCCAGACCGCGCTTTTCGGCCTCATCCACCAGCAGATACAGCCAGAATGCGCGGTGCTCCAGCAGCTCGCGGATCTTGACGATGAGTTTGTTCTTGATTCTCGCCTCGTTGACGATCTTGGACATGATTTCTTCCTCCTGTTATGTTTCATTACCATTTGCACGCGCTTTTGCGCGTTAGCACCGAGTGTATCACATTTCCAGCTGCTTGTCCATGCAGAGCACGAAAATCGTTCATTTTTTGACGAAAACAGAAGAAAACCGGGCACTCAGAGGATCTCCGAGCGCCCGGGAGTGTGGTTTTGCGGCTGCGGCTGCGCGCGCTGCGGTTTCCCTGCTTCTATCATGGCTTTGATCTCTGGATACAGCAACCGTACATGGGTATACTCTCTTTTTGACATAACAGCACCCCCTGATGCAGTTCTATTTTCCTACATCAGGGGGGTGTTTTTCTATTGTCCGTTTTTACTGGTCCTGTTCAGAGAGCAGCCCGGATATTAATTTGCTACTAAATAGATTTGTTTATCATCAAAGCAAATTCGTTCTGTGTGATTATATATCTGGATCATATCTTCCATCTTATTCACGAAGATATGTGTTCCGGAATTGTTAAGTGCTGCAAACTGGTGAACGGCTTGTTTCTCCATACCTATTGCATTCTTCTTCAAGTTAGCGCCACTATCCTGAAGGAACTCATCAACCGGTCCTTCTTTCACAAGTGGTATGCTGCCTATAAACTTACCAACTGCTTTTCCTGCAGTTCCGATACCTTTGAGTACATTTGCTTCAACTGCAGATCTACCAAGCTTTTCAAGATACAATGAACTCTTCTCAAAAAGTTCTCTATAATTGCCTGACAGTTTTATAATCTCATCCTTTATACCCGTGATGTACTCTTCTTTGTAATTTCCGCCAAGCATAATCTCCATCATGGATGCAAGGGAGTAAGTATACAAAGCAAGCTGGTAATACTTAAATCTTTTCTCCATCTCGGATAGAGTTGATTTTACCTGCCCCTGTCCAACCACAAGCTTCTTTGATGCCACAAGTTCGGCAACCCTCTTCTGTGAAGCAAGCATATTACTTCTTGCCGTTCTCTTGATATCCATTACCATCTTGTGGCTATTCTGCACATAAATCTCATTATCCCAGTTATGCTTATAATTGTTTATCAACTCTGATAAAGTTTCCAGATCGCCTTCAATACCAGCCTCATCCTTTATCTCAAGGAAGGATAATATCTGCTTTTGTGTTTCTGCAATCTCACCAAGTTGCTTTTCGATAGAATATAATGCAACGGCCATCATCATTGTCGTTGGATTGATAGCTGACACAGCCTGAGAAGTTGCTGTAAGTGGTCCTGCCTCTGCTAACTGAACCATCTTAGAACCGCCTGTTGCTGTTTTCATAGCGCCCCAAGCATTCCCATTCTTGGCCATTTTTAATGTGTCTCCAGCAACCTTATTGGCTATTGTGAAGAGGCCATCTGTAGCAAGAGTAGTTGTCGTTGTTACTGTATTAAACGCAGGAACAAGAGATGCAACACCAGCACCTAATGCAGACAGTTCTGCGATAGGAACGCTCATAGTTTTTTTATTTTCAATCGATGATTTCGTATCTAACAAAAGACCCTCCGTAATTTCCATCAAATCTTTTGATTCATCAATCGGAGCAATTCCTCCGTTGCTCAATTCGACAATATCTCCCATATCGTTATCTCCGTTCTAATATCTTTTCATATCAGGCTTTGTAAATCTCGCGACAATATCCAAGGAAGACCGCTCTCCGAAGAACGTAGCCTATTAATCCCTACTTGTCTTCTTTTGTCTTATAATAATCCTCAGCGTCAATGCCTACATTTACATGATGCTTTGCCTTCGCATTTTGGTTAATCAACAAACAAACCGTCTCAATATGCTCCGTATGCGGGAACATATCGACTGGCTGGATGCGCTCGACGCGGTAGCCGTGCCGGGTGAGGTAGCCGAGGTCGCGCGCGAGCGTCTCCGGGTTGCACGACACGTATACCACCCGCTCCGGCGCTACGGTCGTGACGGCGGAGAGAAAGCGCTCGTCGCTGCCGGCGCGCGGCGGGTCGAGGATGACGACGTCGGCGTGCTCGCCGGCTTTGGCCATGCCCTGCAGGAAGTCGCTCGCATCGGCGGTGTAGAAGCGGACATTGTCCGCGCGGTTGGCCTTGGCGTTGCTGATCGCATCGCGCACGGCGTCGCGGTTATTCTCCACGCCGATCACGCGCGCGGCATCCCGGCTGGCGAAAATGCCGATCGTGCCGGTGCCGCAGTAAGCGTCCACGACGGTCTCCGTGCCGGTCAGCCCCGCGTATTCGAGCGCCGTGCGGTAGAGCACCTCCGTCTGGACGGGGTTGATCTGATAAAATGCGCGCGGCGAGATGCGGAACGTGAAATCACCGAGCTGCTCGCGGATATATCCCGGTCCGTAGAGCACCTCACTGTGTGCCCCGAGCACGAGACTCGTCTGCCCGGCGTTGATGTTCTGCACCACGGTCGTGATGTCCGGATGCTGCTGCAGCAGCGCGCGCACGAAGTTGCGCTTGCCGGGCAGCATACCGTGCGCGGTCACGAGCACGACGAGGATCTCCCCGCTGCGCCAGCCGCGCCGCACGAGCACGTGCCGCAGCGTGCCGCGGCCGGTGTCCTCATCGTAGGGGCGGATCTTGAAGCTCTTGAGCAGCTTGCGGATCGTGACGATGATCCGGTCGGCGACCTTATCCTCGATCAGGCAGTCGCTGACCGGGACGATGCGGTGTGAGGCCGACTGATACACGCCCGAGATGATCTGCCCCTGCCGGTTGACGCCGAAGGCGGCCTGCACCTTGTTGCGGTAGTGATAGGGGTCGTCCATGCCGAGAATCTCCTCAACATGACCGAAGCGGCCGAGCAGCCGGATGGCCGTCGCCTGTTTGAGGTGCAGCTGCTCGGGGTAGGAGAGGTTTTGCAGCTGGCAGCCGCCGCACTTTTTTGCAAGCGGGCATACGGTCGTGTTGGGCATGGGGAAGACCTCCGGTTTCGTAAAATTCTCTGCTTAGTGTATCACATCATTCGCCGCTTTTCCACACGGTTTTTGCGCGCGGCAGATTCCACTCAAAGTGCGCCGCGGCGCAGCGGATGCCGACCACGACGAGCACGCCGGTCAGGATCGCGCCCGGCCCCTGCCACACCTGCCGCAGGAGCAGATAGAGGACGCCGCCCGCAATGGAGGCGCTGGCGTAGATGTGCTTGCGCAGGATGTAGGGCATATCCCCGGCGAGCACGTCGCGCAGCACGCCGCCGCCCGTGCCGGTCAGCAGACCGACAAAGGCCAGCAGCAGCGGGTCGGTGCAGTCGGCGAGGGTGATGGCGGTGTTGATGCCCGTGATCGTGAAGATGCCGAGCCCGGTCGCGTCCATGAGCAGCATGAGCGCGTCGAACACGCGCTTGCTGCGGCCGATGAGGCAGCGCACAAACGGGAAAAACAGCACGACCGACACGCCCAGCGCCACGAGCAGGTACATCGGGTCCTGGAACGCGCGCGGCGGGGTCAGCCCCACGACGAGATCGCGCAGGATGCCGCCGCCGACGGCCGTCGTGATGCCCAGCAGCCCCACGCCGAAAATGTCCATGTGCTTTTCGATGCCGAGCACCGCGCCGCTGACGGCGAACGCGACCGTTCCGGCCAGTTCGAGCAGAAAGAGGAACGTTTGCATGGCCATGACCTCCAAAAAAAGAGTACACCCCTGCCGGCAAGCAGGTGTGCACTCTGTCCTTTTACCTGAAAGATTGGCCGTGCGGCCTTGCTTCTTCGGTGCAAAATCGTCTCTCCAGAGCTCCGTCCGCCGCCGGTCCTTTTGCCTGAGAGTGTGACTCCTTCGGCGGCCGCAGCGCTCTCCCGGTGGCTTCATACGGCATATATCTGCCGCCAGTATAGCAGATGCGGCGAAATTTGCAATGCCGAACTGTTTCGTGTACACTGTTTTTAAGACATGACGGGAGGTGTGCGCATGAAACGCATTTTATTGTGCCTGCTGTGCGCGGTGCTGCTGACGGGCTGCGGAAAAGAGACCGCCCCCGCCGTCGCGGCGGCGCAGCGGTATCAGCCCATTGTGCAGGCGGTCGGTGACGGCACGGCTGCGGGTGTCGATCTTACGGATGCGCAGATCGCGCAGGCCGTGGCGGAGCTTGACGCGGCGGGACTGACGGCTGTGCACGTGGACGCAGCCGACCCGGTCACGCACCCGGAGACGGTGGCGGCATTCTGGGCTGCGCGCGCAGCGGGGGAGAAGGCGGCGCTCACGCTCTATGAGGTCTGCCGCGACGGCGGACTGCTGTGCCACGCGCTGCTGTATGCGGACGGAGCGGATACCGTCACGCGCACGCGCGTCGTCTGGCGTGACGGGGCGTTCTGCGTCGGCTATGCCGATACCTATGCCGTCACGGCGCTGACGTATGACGGCGGCGTGCTGACCTACGTCTATGATATGCCCGACAACCCGCCGGGCACGGATCATGACGGACACATCGACACGCAGGAGACATTCACGGTCGGATAAACCGCGGCTGCGCGCCCCGAGTGGGGCGCGCAGCCTTGAGGCTGT
>ENA-ORSS01002811-ORSS01002811.1-human-gut-metagenome-genome-assembly--contig:-NODE-2811-length-15074-cov-3.077036_pt1 | contig 15074 bp, 8 predicted proteins | sample MGYA00241899_ERZ509162 | MGnify/ENA primary metagenome ERZ509162 (study PRJEB26280, sample SAMEA2338641) | human gut metagenome | biome: human gut; feature: human-associated habitat; material: faeces... | reverse complement strand
CTTTGCCATAGGCCATTACGGCAAACAGCCATAAAGTTATATTTAATAAACTATATCTTAACATATCAATATATTCTAATCAACAGAGGTGAGAACAGGGAGTGTTTCTCTCCATTCTGCACTCACCTCTCCTATTTTTATTTTATTGCAAAATCCACATCAGTTTATTTACATCGTCCACTCCTCCGAACTGACGTTCAAGAGCCTCGTTCTGATGTTCCAGGTTATAATCGGACTCTGATTTGGGATACATCCAGCGCATCGGCAACCTGTCATTCATCGTATTACGGTTGGTTGCAGGATTAATCGGCAACACCGGATAACCTGTACGTCGATAATCATAATAAACATCATACGGATGCTGCATGAACGAAGCCAGATAACGTTGCGTCAATATCTTCTCAATATCCGCTTCTTTCTCACCACTCAATTGGATAGCGGGTGTTTCAAGGAAAGCTGCAATCGCTTCCTCTGTAATCGGATGTCCATGATGATATACCTCTTCATCCGGAGTATTGGAAGCTATAAACTCCATATGGGCTCTGATCGCCTTTTTATAGTAAGCAGACGCATCTCCCGAAATCCATCCCCGCACGGCTGCTTCGGCCAGAATAAAATTCTGCTCGGCATATCCTAATCGAACGACCGGTTCTCCGGAAGGATAATCGGTATAACGTGCATTAAATCCGGAGTATTGTTCAGTGGCATAAGCTTTTTCTATCTGCTCGAAAGGCAGTGAAGGGTCTGTACCGATATAAGCATCCCAACTGTCGGCTGTCACCCCTTCATTAAGTTTGGCCTTTGCCGGCTTTGCATAATAGAACATGCGAATATCTCCTGTCGCCTTGAATTTATCAATCAGCATGGTAGACAGCATGGCATAACCCGCATGCTTGGTATTCGTGTTATGGAAAGGATACACTGTATTCGCTTTATCCGCATATTTCATCTGCAGATTATCTTCATTCGATTCCATCAGGCTGCCCGATGCTACGATCCGTGCAAAACGTTCCTTCACCTTCAGGTCGGCATCGCTCTCTTTCTTCGAAAGGTGCATCAGCACTTTCAGTTGAAAAGCCGTAGTCGCTTTCTTCCACTTGCTGATACTTCCTCCCAGGATCGGATCGCCATCAAAATCTTTAGCTGTCGAAAACAGTTCATAAGCTGTTTCCAGATCGCTCAGAATAAAGTTCATCACTTCCTTCTGGGTATTGTACTTAGGACGTACCAACCCTAATTCGCCTTGCAAAGCTTCTTCATAAGGAAGATCTCCCATCTCCATCGACATATAAAATATCTTATAGGCCTTGATGAAATGTGCCAGTCCGTCGTATGCATTTACGTTATCGTCCGAAACGGATTCGACCATCTTCTGGGCATTGATCAGGGTAGTATACCCGCCAAAACCGGAACGCCCGAAGACATTATACTGGTAATCTTCCATACTTTCACCCCACGCCATCTGCTTGGCAAGCAATTCGTCGTATATAAAGGATTTACTGGCACTGGAAGAGGTAATGTCCAGCAGTAATCCGGTTGCCAGCAATGAAGAGGTCACCTTAGTGGTTGCATCGGGATCTGTATTGATTTCATCGAACTTATCACAAGACGCCAACAAAGCGGTTGCCAGCAACAGCGATATGTATTTATTAATTCGTTTCATATTATTCTATCTTTTAAAAATCCAATTTTACATTAAAACCTAAATAACGGGTGGAAGGAGAGCTCAGGTTATCCGAGTCACTATCGGGATCGGTAAAACGGAACTCTTTGGTCCAGACAAACAGGTTTTGTCCGACAAAAGCCAGTGTCAGCCCTTTCATATGAAGCTTGTCACAAACCGATTTAGGCATTTGATAGCTCAGTGAGAGGTCACGCAATTTAAAGAAAGTTTCATCAAATACATTCTGACGGGTGACGGTGCCTATATATGGATTGGTACTCTTCATATACGATTCGTAGGATACCTGTACATCATTCGGAGCAAACACACGGTTGTCATGGATGATTTTTCCATTCGAGTCATAATCTACACTTCCCGAAACTACTTTTACTCCACTGCCCACAAAGTTGGTCTTCTTGTTCACTACCTCGTCATACCGCCACTGGTTGTCCGAATCGATATGTGCTCCCGAATTCCACATGGCCTGATTGGTCTTCGAATGTGCCATACCTCCCACTCGTCCGTCAAGTGTAAAAGAAAGAGTAAAGTTCTTATAGGTTACCGTATTGGTCCAGCCCCATATCCAATCGGGATATTCATAGCCGATAACCGACTGGTAGTCGCTCTGTTTGGGATAACCATTATAATTAACTAAATTTCCCTGTGAATCACGCTCCCAATCGTAAATACCGTACCAGTCCCAACGTTTCCCGACGGCTACCCAAGGTTTTTGTGTAGAATACACCGGGTCTATTTTGGTATAATACCAACGGTCACGCGACCAGTTGAAGGACGACTCCCATTTCAGGTCTCTCGTCCTGATAATATCGCCCGATAAAGTCAACTCTACTCCCCGTCCCACATATTCTTCATCGATATTGATCAATGTAGACGTAAAACCGGAAGAGTTACTGATACCTGCACTGCGGGTCAAGTTGTAATAGAGTTTATTATAATATGTAAAATCCAGTTTCAGGCGATTCTTAAACATGTGAATTGCCGTACCGATTTCATAAGAACGCGTGGCCGAGGGTTTCACCGCTACACCACGGATAGATGTCGGATAATATGCGGCGCTCTCACCGTTCCACAAATCGGTAGAAACACTGTAAGTATTGTTGGTATCGTATACTCCCAAGTCACTCTTGGTCTGCGTCCATGCCCCCCTCACTTTCCAGAAGTCAATCACTTCGGGCATTGGGATGAACTGTGAAAGAACCACACTACCGGCTACAGAAGGATAGAAATAAGAACGTGTCTCCGACGGCAATGAAGAAGACCAGTCATTACGTCCTGTCACATCCAGAAACAGTGTACTTTTCCAGGAAACAGAGGCTTTTGCATATACACTGGTCACCAGTTTTTTGGTAATACCACTGGTTGTCTTCACCGGATCAATCGATGACTTCAATGAATAATACCCCGGAATTTTCAAGCCATTCTGCGTTTCGCCCAGGATATTGTCACTCTTCCAATAATAAACGTTTCCACCAATAAAACCATCGACATTAAAATCACCGAATTTGTGATCGGCAGACAAGATCAGGTCATTGTTTAAGCTGTATCCTCCTAAACGTTGCAGCCCGTAATAACCTTGTTTATGCCAGCCACCTACGGCACTGACGGCATTCCGCCACTCTTTCTTCTGCGAGTATGAATCCAGACCCGAACGCAGCGACAGGTTCAACCAGGGAGTAAAATCATAGTTGGCAGAAAGATATCCGTTAATCAAATCGTAATCACTCGAACGGACAATTTCATTTGCTATGAAATAAGGGTTGTCATACCACTTGGTATCCATCCAGTTCTGCTGTTCGTCCTGCTTGATCCAGTAGTTCTTATAGTCGCGTATATCATATTCGGCACCCGACCACACCAACAGGTTATAAAGGAATCCGCTACCACCGTATCCGGCTCCCATGTCATTGGGATAAAAGCGCTTATTATAAGTCAATCCTCCGTCAAAAGAGAATTTCTTCCACTTCATATCACCCGACACCGAATAAGTGATCTTATTCAGTTTCTGGTTCGGATACTGTCCTTTATTATACACATGGGTCAATGAAGTGCGTACACTTCCATATTTACCTTTCTGAGAGACACTTACGTTGTTGTTTGTCACCATACTCAACTCCTGGAAGTTCTTCAGATTGTTTTTGCCTTTCGATACCAAAGGCATGTCTACCCATTCGTGCGTATACGGATCATACTGCAATGCCGTACGCCCGATGTCCAGCTTATCTCCCCATACATATCCTCCGGTAGAATAGGTACCCTGTGATCCGGAACTGTATGACGTTTGCACTTCCGGCTTTCTCAGATATCCGGCCGCAAACATCGTACTGCTATTCACAGTCACATTCAGTCCCTCTTCTTTTCCTTTTTTGGTAGTAATCATCACCGCACCGGCTCCTCCACGTGCACCATACAGGGCCGAAGCCGTAGCTCCTTTCAAGACATCGACCGACTCGATGTCATCAGCAGCTATATCATTTAATCCTACGTTACCATAAGGCACTCCGTCGATAACCAGCAAAGGAGCAGATGCACGCAACGAAAGTGAAGGTGAAGTATTGAACTCCGTACTGTTTTTTACATTCAATCCGGCAATCTTACCGGTCAGCGATGTAGCTACATTTACGGTCTTGACAGCAGCCAGTTTGTCACCGTCTACCTTTTGCACGGCATAGCCCAGAGCTTTTTCCTCGCGCTTGATACCCAAGGCCGTCACCACAACTTCGTCGAGTTGTTTCGTATTTTCGGCCAACTGAACAGTAAGTGAGGTATTATTACCTACCGGAACTTCTTTAGTGATATATCCGATATATGAAATGATAATCGTACTCTTAGTTCCTACAGAAAGGCTGAAATTACCGTTGATGTCGGTAATCGTTCCGTTTCCGGTTTCTTTCTCCTTAATATTGGCTCCGATAACGGGCGACCCGGTTTCATCAGTCACCAGCCCCTTTATCTTTTTAGTGGTCTGCTGTTGTGCAGCGGTTGTTTCCAAAATCTGTTTTGGAGACAGGATTATGCTGTTCTCCAATATCTTATACCCGATATTCGTTCCGGCAAACAATTGGTTCAGAACCTGACTGATCTCTTTCTGGTTACTTTTGATTGTCACATTCCGGGAGATATCCACTTGCTTGTTGTTATAGAAGAAGTGAAACTCCGACTGCTTTTCTATTTCATCCAGCACTTTCTGAAGACTACTGTTGTTGACATTTAAAGTCACACGTACTGACTGGCTATAACCTTTAGCCGCAAATGCCATGCTGGCAAAGACAAACAACATTATTGCTGATAGTTTCATACACAAAGGTATTTTTTTCAAGAGCGAAAATGTATTCTGCCTCCCGAAAAATTGGAAGTTTAAGTAAATTGTCATAGATTTGTAGTGATTTTGATTTAAAAAATTCTATTTGCCGCACAGTTTGTCGCCAAACAAACTGACGGTGGACTTTCATACAGGTAGATACGCCAATATCTTCCTGTATGTTTTTTTGTTTTAGGGAGAGCGTGCTGTCATAGTAGTAATAAAAATGATTTTAAAGTTTCATACTCAAACGGTTAATATAATTCTATCTTTGTTTTTTCCTGTATTGCCTTGTGTGTGGCATCATACTCCAGATCAAGGTATTTATACTGTATTCCGGATGCATATCTGAAGTGTTCAAGGATCAACGGCAAATACTGCCTGCTGAACACACCGGTGAAAGAATTGGCATATAGTGTGGAATCTTTCACGATAAACTCTACATTAAACCTCTTGCTGAGTATCTTCAGCGTTTCGGCCAATGATGTGTTTTTAAGCACTACCTGACCGTTCTTCCAGGCTGTATAGATCTCCACATACGATTTTTCGGCCCGTGCCTCGTGTGTCGCCGTATTATATACAAATTCTTCATCGGGCTTCATGACGAATGTTTCTTTTGTATCGCCTTTCCCCAAAAATGACAACCTGACCGATCCCGATACCAACGTTGTCCTGACTACACTATCCGTCCGGTATGCTTCCATATTGAACTCCGTACCCAATACTTCGGTCTGTATATTGAAAGGAGTATTGACCACAAACCGTTTACTCCTGTCTTTACGGACAGAGAAGTAAGCCTCCCCGTCAAGTTCCACCGTACGCGTATCCCCTGTAAACTTAACAGGATGTTTCAGTGAAGATCCGGAGTTAAGCCAGACTTTGGTACCGTCCGGTAAATTTGCCTCAGCCACCATACCGGGATTGGTCCGTATCTCCACATACTCCTGCGGCGGAGTTTTCAGAATTAAATAAAGGGTGGTGGCAAGCAGCGGTAACGCCATACAAGCAGCAATACGCTGCCCCCAAACCATCCAGGAGATTCTATGTCGATGTTTGTGTATTCTGCCCTTCACCTGCTGTAAGGCTGCGGAAGCATCCACCCGATTCATATAGTCCAGTGTGTCTGCCGCGCGGTAGAGCCGGAAAATATCTCGTGCCATCTTCTCGTTATCTTCCGAAGCCGCTATCCATTCCTCCACCTCTTTCCGGCGATCGGCTGGGAGCTCCCCCGCAAAATAATTTAAAAGAACCGACTCATTAATGTAACAGGATTCATCCATAATTCGTGCTTTTATAGATAAGACGAACCAAAATAGAAATCTCCTAACCAAAAAACGTATTTTTTTGAAAATAATATTATTTTTGCCCAAAACGAAGGTCTACATGTATAACGACACCTCGCGCACAGTAAGCGATGAAACTCTGTTCTTCCAGGTTCAGCAGGGAAACGAAGGCGCATTCGAAGCATTGTTTCTCAGGCATTACCCGGCTCTTTGTGCCTATGCCCGGCTCTTTGTCGAACCGGATGACGGCCAGGAGATCGTATCGGACGTCATGGTCTGGCTTTGGGAAAATAAAGAAATGCAGGCATTCGAGAATTCCTTAAAAAGTTATTTGTTCAAGGCTGTTAAAAACCGCTGCCTGACTCTCATCAACCGGAACGAAGTGAAACAACGGATCGAAAAAATGATATTCGATAATCTCCAATCGCAGTATGATGATCCCGACTTCTACGTTATACAGGAGTTAACCGAAAAAATAGAAGAAGCTCTGGCACGACTTCCCGAGAATGTACGCGAAGCATTCGAACTCAACCGCTTTCAGAATCTGACATACAATGAAATAGCCGAACGACTGGGAGTGTCTCCCAAAACAATCGATTACCGGATTCAACAGGCCTTAAAACAGTTGCGCATCGACCTGAAGGAGTATCTCCCCTTATTACTTCCTTTCCTCCTGCATTGAAAGGACGAAACAGTTCTTAGTTTCGTTGCAGATCTCCTTATCTTTACGTACATTTGGCAGTAGCATACGATATCTGACACCCGGGTGTCGGATAGTCTGACATGGGGGGGTCACACACTGCGACACCCCCATGTCAGCACTCCTAAAGTCTATGCTTCCCGTACAGAGAGTACAGAGAAAACGATAACTAACCTTAAAGATAAAAGTATATGCCTATAAACTATGTAGTCAGGAAGAAAAAAGATCAGAGCGGTAATGAAGTTAAAGAGCTCTACTATGCCGTGCCCAGTGCCATTCAGAACAAAGGAGTCAGTGAAAAACAATTAGCGGAGGACCTGCACGACAACAGTTCACTCTCGGCAGGCGACGTACTGTCTGTACTCGAACAACTCCCGAAAGCCATCGCACGACATATGAAAGAAGGAAGAACCGTCACTATCCGCGGATTGGGAACTTTCTACCCGGCCTTAAGCAGCGAGGGCTGCGAAACTCCCGAAGAATGTACGCCCAACAAAGTCAGATTGACACGCATTTGCTTCCGGGCCGATACTGCGTTCACCTACGACGTGAAACATTGCGAATTCGAAAGCATGCAACTGCGATTTACAAAGAGGCCGAAGCCCGGTAAGGAAGAGTGAACCAAAAGACAGAACCTTTTCCGGACTCGGACTGAACCCCGATCTCGCCCCCCAACTTCTCAATAATCATTTTGCAGATAGACAGTCCCAATCCGGTGCCTTGTATAAAAGTGTTGTATTTGACAAAGCGCTCAAAAACATGTTCGCATTGCTCGACGGACATACCACAACCGGTATCGGATACATAGAAGTATAACGTATGGGCATCTTGCAGCCGATACCCGATCTGAATCTCTCCCTGCGAAGTGAACTTTATGGCATTGACAACCAAATTGGTAAGAACCTGTATCAAGCGGTTCTTATCAGTATGGAAAACACATTGGGGTAAACGTTCGGCAAACGAGAGGGAGACTTCGTCTGTCCTGATACGCAAACGGGCTACCTGTTCGACTTCCGACATCAACTGATTGGCATCCACCTGAGTCACATGAAAGTCATACATTCCGGATTCTATCTTCGACATATCCAGAATATCGTTAATCAGTTGAAGCAAAAGTTCGGTATTGGTTTCGATAATACCGGCATACTCCAGCATTTCTTCTTTATCTTCTACCATAGAAAGCAGATTCGAGAAACCGACAATGGCATTGAGAGGAGTACGTATCTCATGACTCATATTAGCCAGAAAGGCCGATTTAAGCTGATTGGCTTCCTCGGCTTTCAGCTGCGCTTCTTTCATTCGCTGATGGGCTCTTTTAAGAATATGAATATAATAGCCTACGGCACTGACCACCACCAGCAGCAAGACAACAGTCATCAGAATCTCCTTCTTATACTGCTCGAAGAAGCTGACAGGCAGATTAATGTACACAGCCTCTTTCGGATAAAGGGAAACCGGTATGTCATACGACTGCAAAGCCGGATAACAGAGGTAAGCAGCAGGTTTTCCTCCGAGAGCGGGAGGAATGTCTCGCGGAAACTCACCTTCCAGGACACGATGAATCAGCTGTAACAATGAATCGCCGAAGGACTCCACTGAAACATAATATCCTCCGGCGAAAGTATTGTTGGACAGATCCTCGGGAGCCAACAAAAACAGAGGGGAATGTACGAAGCGAGTAATAATCTCCTGAATATGATCGAACAGATAATTGTTATCATCCTGGTTATGAGTCTCGAACCAGGAATAATAAATGAGTCCCGTGGTTTTATCATAACTCTTCAAGGTATCGAGTAACATCTCGGTAGAAATATTCCTGGTGGACAGCTGTTCAAAGGCCAACTCCGGAAAAGATCCGGTCATTGCCTGCTCTACATCTCCGCGAACTGCCTCACTGATGTATCTGTCGTCTGAGATGAAAGCCAGACGCTTCATATCCGGCATCAGCTGCCGCATCAGTCCGATGGTTTCTTTCACATAATATACTTGCCCCAGAGTAGTCACGTTATATCCTTTCCGCCATTCATAAGCGGGAACAGTATTCGATTCGGTCAGCTCTTCGTGTGAAAGCAAGATGTCGAGTGTAGCCGGCAGACGGTCGCGGGCGTTGGTAATGATGACCGGTACATCTTTCCAGACATCATCAAAAAGTTCACGGCAAACAATCCATCCCGGATCGCCGATAAAGACGATCAGTCGGGGAGGCACATCGTATTTCCGCCGTAACTGCTCTACTACGGCTGCTGCTTCTTTACGGTTACACAAAGCGGGCACCGAAAGGGACTCGGCCTTTACGGAGATATTCTTCTTTTGCAGGGCTTGGTGCGTATACCAGAACACATCCTTTGCCCATGGAAGGTTGAAATTGATAGAATTTAGAAACAATACGTCTTCCCTTGTTTTATCTGCATGGGCAGATAGCCGGGAATGAACAGCTCCCAACAATATAAGAAGGAGGCAAAGGCATCTGAATGGTGTCTGTTTCATTTGTATGTTCGTTTCTTTTGAGCGGAAACAAAGGTATGACTATTTCTCCGTATACGAAAAAAGGTACTCTGTTATTTTTAGAGTACCTTTCTGTTTTTATCTTCGTAAGAAGTGGATCTTATACATTTTTCAGGGAAGCAATACTTTCCTTGAGCGACTGGATGATGCTTTCGGCATCCGCCTGTTTCTTGCGCTCCATCTCGATAACGGCTGCCGGAGCGTTATTTACAAACTTTTCATTGCTCAATTTCTTTAAAACTCCCTGCAAGAAACCTTCTTTGTGTTTCAGCTCGGCTTCCATGCGTGCTATCTCGGCATCGACATCGATCATATTGCCCAGAGGCACCGCAAATTCAGTGGTTCCTATCATGAACGAAGAAGCTCCGTCGGCCTTTGCGTCCACTACCTCGATGGCAGACAGATTACACATTTTACGAATGACAGGATTCATCTTTTCTACCGGATTGGCTCCGACTACCTGCAATTCAAGCGGTTCTTTCAATGCGATATTCTTCTGCAAACGAATGGTACGTACACTGCTGATGATTTCTTTGGCTGTTTCGAACTGCTGGAGAAATTCTTCGTTTACCTCTCCCGGTTCTCCCAAAGGCTGTACCATCAGGCTTGCACCCGGTTCACGCTCGCGCAACTGCTGCCACAACTCTTCCGTAATAAACGGCATGAAAGGATGGAGCATAGCCAGCAGACGTTCGAAAGCACTTAACGTCATCGAGTAAATGAATCCGTTAACGGGCTGTCCGTAAGCCGGCTTCACAATCTCGAGCAACCATGAAGAGAATTCGTCCCAGAAGAGTTTATAAATCAGCATCAATGCTTCGCTCAGACGATATTTGCTAAACAAATCGGCAACTTCGACAGCAGCGGCATCCAGTCTCTGGTCAAACCACTGTACAGCCAGATGAGCATCTGCCGGAATATCGATTGTTCCCATTCCGTTCTCCCAACCTTTCACCAATCGGAAAGCATTCCATATCTTATTGCAGAAATTTCGTCCCTGCTCGCAAAGCGCGTCATCAAAGAGAATGTCATTCCCGGCAGGAGCCGAGAGCATCATACCCATACGTACACCATCTGCTCCGTACTTTTCAATCAATTCCAACGGATCGGGCGAGTTACCGAGTGACTTAGACATTTTACGTCCCAGTTTATCGCGAACGATACCCGTGAAATATACATTCTTGAACGGCATTTTTCCTTCATATTCGTAACCGGCCATAATCATACGGGCTACCCAGAAGAAAATAATATCCGGTCCTGTCACCAAGTCGCTCGTCGGATAGTAGTAGTTAATCTCCTGGTTGTCCGGATCGTTGATGCCATTAAACAGAGAGATCGGCCATAACCAGGAAGAGAACCAGGTATCCAGCACATCCTCGTCCTGACGCAGGTCAGCCATCGTCAAAGAAGCGTTACCGGTCTTTTCTTTTGCCATTTCTAAAGCTTTCTCTGCCGTTTCGGCTACAACATACCCCCCTTCGGGCAGGAAATAAGCCGGAATACGGTGTCCCCACCACAACTGACGGCTGATACACCAGTCCTTGATGTTTTCCATCCAATGACGATAGGTATTCTTGAACTTCGGAGGATAGAACTTGATATCGTCCTTCATCACCGGTTCCAAAGCGATCTGTGCGAGGTGTTCCATCTTCAAGAACCATTGCATAGACAACTTCGGTTCGATAGGCACATTGGTGCGTTCGGAAAAACCGACTTTATTTTCATAAGCTTCCACCTTTTCCATCAGGCCGGCAGCCTCCAGGTCTTTTTCGATCTGCTTACGAACATCGAAACGGTCCATACCGACATACAAACCGCCAGCCTCGCTGATCGTACCGTTATCATTGAATATATCGATAGAAGGCAAATTATATTTTTCGCCCAACATATAGTCATTCACATCGTGTGCCGGAGTTACCTTCAGACAACCTGTACCGAACTCGATATCCACATAATCGTCCTCGATCACAGGAATCACACGGTTTACCAACGGAACAATCACTTTCTTCCCTTTCAACCAAGTGTTCTTCGGGTCGTTCGGATTGATACACATGGCCGTATCCCCCATGATTGTTTCGGGACGGGTTGTTGCGACAATCGCATAACGGCCTTCCGGATCACCTTCCACCTTGTAGCGGAGGTAATACAGTTTGCTGTGCTCTTCCTTATATATAACCTCTTCGTCGGACAGGGCAGTCAGCGCTTTCGGATCCCAGTTCACCATACGGACACCACGATATATCAGTCCTTTATTATAGAGATCGACAAAAACCTTGATCACACTTTCGGAACGCAGTTCGTCCATCGTGAAAGCAGTACGATCCCAATCACAGGATGCCCCCAGCTTACGCAACTGCTTAAGGATGATGCCTCCGTGTTCTTCCTTCCATTCCCAAGCATGTTTCAGGAAGTCTTCACGTGTCAGGTCTGTCTTCTTAATTCCCTGCTGTGCAAGGCGATTCACGACTTTCGCTTCGGTTGCAATGGAAGCATGGTCCGTTCCCGGCACCCAACAAGCGTTCTTCCCCTGCATACGGGCACGGCGGATCAGAATATCCTGAATGGTATTGTTAAGCATGTGTCCCATATGAAGCACGCCTGTGACGTTTGGGGGCGGAATAACAATCGTATACGGCTCACGACCATCGGGTTTCGACTTGAAAAAGCCGTTATCCAACCAATACTGATACCACTTACCCTCTACTTCTGCGGGGTTGTACTTACTTGCAATTTCCATATTGTTTCGTTATAATTATATCTATGTTCGGCACAGACAAAAGAAGTCCGCTATTTTAAGATGCAAAAGTACAAAAATAATATAGATAAGCATATAAGAGCTAAATTTTATCTTCTTTACATTTAGAATCAGTCATTAATGCCAACCCCGAACTGCGTTTGTTGCTTTTCAACTTCTTTTACTTTTAATTGATTCAATTCTTTACGCAAACGTTCATTTTCTCTCTCTAAATCGCTCTTACTTACAACTTTTTTCATATTGGATCGTGACTCGCCACCACCTAACAATTCTTCTTGTAAAAAGATTTCTTTTTGATCGTTTGCTACCGTTTCAAACTCCAAGATACCTTCCAATGGACGGGATTGTCCCGAATTTTGCATAGACGCAATAATTCTCACCTTACCAGGCTTTGTCGTTGATTGCACCAAAACAGGCGCCGATCCCCAAATTACCGGAGCCGGATTCGTACCAACGGAAGCATCCCCCAACAGCCTACCTTCTCCTTGGATGTCAAAACGGACGTGTGAATTATTCAGCCGTTTCACCGTTCCGCGTTTGTCTACCACTTCGGCTATGACGGTCACTATATCGGAACCATCGGCTTTCAGAGAGACATTCTCGTTATCCAGACGAACAACCAGATGATCGGCTTGTCCGGAAGGATAGCGTTTATGACTGACAACAACTTCCCCACCAATCAAACCTTCAGCCAGTAGATAGGCGTCATCCTGCTTTCCGGCACGCGCCATTGCTTTCCATTCCATAAAATGATAAACATCCTTAAAAGTGATGATCGGAGAAGGCATACCTTTATGATTCGGATCTTTTTTATAGACATATTCTTTTCCACCTTTAAACACAGTCAGACGAATTTCTTCGCAATTCGAATAGACTGTCACATCCGTCGGTGAGAAAGGTGTAATTTCATGGGCGATATAAATCATAGGTCCATTGTCAGCAATCAAATCACTTTTCTCGGGAGAACGTTGCGCCATAAACATATAATAAGATGTTTTCGGCTGGCGGAAGGCATCCATGATTCCTCCATAGAAAGGATCAGCATGATAGCCACGCTGATGGTCGAACGGATGCCATTGGGCGCCACCGATAAATAAACCGGTCGTGCGGTACATCTCGTCATAGCTCTTTGCCAAGGACATAGCCTGTACCAGTAACGGGCGTTCTCCCCAACTGCGGCTGGCACGGTTATTATTGTTGTGAGCATACCAGTCGTCTACATTCTCCCCGAATTCACGGGTAAAGATACATTGCTCCGGCTTGTCTTCTTTTTCATCATCACCCGGCCAGCCATAAACAACGTCATAATGCTCTTTCACTCCGGCCGAATGGACATCGGCAGCAGCTACCGGACGTCCCGGATAGGGATATTCTTCTTTGGTAATCTCAAGAGCTTTCAAGGCAAAATCGAGCGGATAGCGGGTTTCATTCAAGATGGGTTCCCACATCAATACGGAAGGGTGATTACGGTCACGACGAATCATTTCGCGGGTATTCTGATGAACCAACTCTCCGAATTTCGGGTCTTTGTTCCAGTATTGCCAGCCAGGAGTAGCGACGATGACAAACAAGCCGAGTTCGTCACAGGCATCCATAAAGGCAGGGTCTTGGGGATAGTGGGCTACCCTAATAATGGTACATCCGGCATCACGCAGACGTTTGGCGTCACGCCATTGCTGTGAGTTTGGCAAAGCATTGCCTACGTATGCAAAATCCTGATGGCGATTGGCTCCTACCAGTTGTCCGAAAGGTTTGCCATTCAGCCAGAATCCGTCTTTACCACGGAATTCTGCCAGACGAATACCGACACGGGTAATGCCTCCGTCAATGGATTTATTTCCTTTCTTAATACGTGATTGTACTCTATATAAATAAGGTGTATCCGGTGACCAAAGAGTAGGATTCTTTACTTCCATCTGTTGACGGATGGACTTCTTCTCTCCCGGCTTTAAAGAAAGTTTTCCTGAACTGCGCTTGATTACTTTTCCATCCGCGTCTGTCAAAGTCGTTTCTACAGTGACTGACTCGGAACGGGCGTCGTCATTCTGAACTTCGGTGTTTACATATACCTGCGCACTCTTTTCACTGATCTTATCAAAATGAACGAATACACCTCCACCGCCAACGGTTTGTGAATCAATAGCGTCAGTAATAGCTACCGGAGATTTGGCAATCATCCATACATCACGATAAATGCCACCATGATAAGCAAAGTCTAATGTGTATTGACGTTTTCCGGGAGGATAGGATTTGTCATCGCTGTTGTCCGTGAAAACAGCGAGCAGACAGGAGTCTCCGGCTTGTACACCATTGGCGGTCAAGTCTAAAGTAAAAGGCAGATAACCTCCCAGATGTTCCTGGATGCGTTTACCATTCAGATAAAGAATCTGTTTGCCCATAGCTGCTTCAAAATGAAGCACCACCCGTTGCCCTTTTGTTTCAGCGGGGAGGACAAAGTGTTTACGGTACCAGGCCGGTCCCTGATAATTGCGGCATCCGCTTCCTTCGGCCGGCATCAACTCTACGGTATGAGGGGTGGAAACGACATTCCAGGAACGGTCATCAAAGTTTACTGCTTCTGCTCCCCGGACATCGCCTCTGAAAAAGCGCCATCCCGGATTGAAATTATAGACTTGTCGCCCGCTACCGGGAAGCTGGATGAATCCGGCAACCGATGTCTCGGGACGGTAAGTTTCTGTAGCCTGCCCTTTTTCTATCAAGGAGAATAGCAACAGAAAAGCTGATAAGATGATAAATGGTCTTTTATTCATAATTCTTTATTTATATATTTCATTCGTTAAAATGGGAATTTTGCAGTTAAATGAGAATTTATCGGTTAGGCTGAAAGC
>ENA-ORSS01002810-ORSS01002810.1-human-gut-metagenome-genome-assembly--contig:-NODE-2810-length-15077-cov-2.998336_pt1 | contig 15077 bp, 14 predicted proteins | sample MGYA00241899_ERZ509162 | MGnify/ENA primary metagenome ERZ509162 (study PRJEB26280, sample SAMEA2338641) | human gut metagenome | biome: human gut; feature: human-associated habitat; material: faeces... | reverse complement strand
TACTTAAATGTTGTAGACGGACTGGTTGTATATCCGAAAGTAATTGAAAAACGTCTGATGTCTGAACTTCCGTTCATGGCAACAGAGAATATTATGATGGATGCAGTTAAAAAGCGTGGTGCTGACAGACAGCAGCTTCACGAGAAAATCCGTGAGCATTCAATGGCTGCGTCAAGAGTAGTTAAGGTTGAAGGCGGCGAAAATGATCTTCTCGAAAGAATTGCCGCAGATGAGGCATTCGGCGTTACTCTTGAAGAGCTTGAAAGGATTCTCAAGCCGGAAAACTACACAGGCAGAGCAAAAGAGCAGACAGAGGACTTCCTCAACGAGTGCATCAAGCCTGTTCTTGAAAAGTACGCAGATGTTGAGTCTGACAAGCCTGAAATTAATGTTTAATTAGACTGATTTAATCGAACCTTTGGTTCAAGTATATATTTTATTTATAGCAGACCATGCGTCTGTAAAAAGGAGTTTTGTAAAATGGTAAAAGCAATTGTAGGTGCCAACTGGGGCGACGAGGGCAAGGGTAAAATTACCGATGTTCTCGCAAACGACAGCGACATCGTAATTCGTTTTCAAGGCGGTGCAAATGCAGGACATACAATTGTCAACGATTACGGAAAATTTGCTCTTCACCAGCTTCCTTCGGGTGTTTTTCATCAGAATATCACCAATATAATCGGCAACGGTGTTGCTTTCAGCGTTGAAAACTTCGTTAAGGAAATGGCTCACCTCAAAGATCGCGGAGTTCCCGAGCCAAACATTATTATTTCTGACAGAGCACAAATTGTTATGCCTTACCATGTAGCATTTGACTGCTATGAGGAAGAGCGTCTCGGCAAAAATTCTTTCGGTTCAACAAAGAGTGGTATCGCTCCGTTCTATTCCGACAAGTATTCAAAAATCGGTTTCCAGATTAATGAACTTTATGATGATCCCGATTCACTCAGAGAGAAAATCAGACACGCTCTTGAAATCAAGAATGCAACTCTGAAAAACCTCTACAACAAGCCCGAAATCACAGAACAGGAAGTTTTTGACAAGCTAATGGAATATAAGGAACTTCTTGCTCCTTATGTCGGTGACGCATTCACTTTTGTTCATAATGCGCTCAAAGACGGAAAGAATATTCTTCTTGAAGGACAGCTCGGTTCACTCAAGGATACTGACTTCGGCATTTATCCTATGGTTACTTCATCCAATACAATCGCAGGTTACGGTGCTGTAGGCGCAGGTATTCCTCCGTATGAAATCAAAGAAATCATCACAGTTGTCAAGGCTTATTCAAGTGCAGTAGGCGCAGGTGAATTTGTTTCCGAAATCTTCGGCGATGAGGCTGACGAACTTCGCAGAAGAGGCGGTGACGGCGGAGAATTCGGTGCAACAACAGGCAGACCGAGAAGAATGGGTTGGCTTGACCTCGTTGCAACACGCTACGGTTGTATGGTTCAGGGTGCAACACAGGTTGCGTTCACGGTTCTTGATGTTCTCGGATATCTTGATGAAATCCCTGTTTGTGTAGGTTATGAGCTTGACGGCAAGGAAATTGACTACTTCCCATCAACAACAAAGCTTAAAAGATGCAAACCTATCCTCAAAAAGCTCAAGGGCTGGAAGTGTTCAATTTCAGGTATTACAGAATATGACAAGCTTCCTAAGGAATGCCGTGAATACATTGAATTTGCCGAAAAGGCTATCGGTGTTCCGATTACAATGGTTTCAAACGGTCCTTCCAGAAACGATATTATTTACAGATAATTAAAATATTAATTGAATACCGCACAAACTCTGTGCGGTATTCTTTAAATTTGAAAGGAATTTTACTATGAGCAATGCTACAAAAGAAACTGTCATTGTTCTTGATTTCGGCGGTCAGTACAATCAGCTGATTGCAAGAAGAGTTCGTGAGTGCAATGTGTATTGCGAAATTCTTCCTTATACCGTTGATATTCAGAAAATCAAAGACATTAGCCCAAAAGGTATTATCTTCACAGGCGGTCCTAACAGCGTTTATGACGAGTCATCACCGCACTATACTCCTGAAATTTTTGAACTCGGAATCCCGATTCTCGGCATTTGCTACGGTTGTCAGCTTATGGCATACACGCTCGGCGGCAATGTTGTTTCGGCTACAGACAATTCATCAAGTGAGTACGGCAAGACAGTTACAAGATATAATAACAATGATATCCTCTTTAAATCCGTAAAGAGTGAAGGAATTTCATGGATGAGTCACCGTGACTATATCAATGAAGCTCCCGAAGGATTCAGCATTACAGCTACAACGGATGTATGTCCCGTAGCCGCAATGTCTTGCCCTGAAAAGAAGTTTTACGGTGTTCAGTTCCATCCTGAAGTTAACCATACAGAAAACGGTAAAGATATGCTCCGTTCATTCCTTTATGATGTTTGCGAATGTAAGGGTGAGTGGAAAATGGAAAGCTTCATCGACACAACTGTTGCACAGCTTAAAGAGCAGATTGGTGACAAGGGTGTAGTTCTCGGACTTTCGGGCGGTGTAGATTCATCTGTTGCCGCAGCACTTCTCAGTAAGGCAGTCGGTAAACAACTTACCTGCGTTTTCGTGGATCAGGGACTTATGAGAAAAGACGAGGGCGACTTTGTTGAGCAGACCTTTACAAAGCTTTTTGATATGAACTTTGTCCGCATTAATTGTCAGGAAGAGTTCCTTGCAAAGCTTAAAGGTGTTGAAGAACCCGAAGAAAAGCGCCACATCATCGGCACAGAATTTTATAAGGTGTTTTGGAACAAAATCCGTGAAAGCTACGGCGAGGGTTACTTTGCACAGGGTACAATTTATCCCGACCGTATCGAAAGCGGTAAAGGCGATGCGGCAAAAATCAAAACACATCACAATCAGGTTGGTATCCCGGAAGATATTGACTTTGCAGGTGTAATTGAACCGCTTAAAGACCTCTTCAAGGATGAGGTAAGAGTAGTAGGTGAGAAGCTTGGACTTCCGCATGACCTCGTATGGCGTCAGCCGTTCCCGGGTCCGGGACTCGGTGTGCGTGTAATCGGTGAAGTTACAGCCGAAAAGGTTCGTATTCTTCAGGAAGCCGATGCAATTCTTCGTGATGAAATGGATAAGTGCGGTTACGCAGATAAAATGAGCCAGTTCTTCGCAGTCCTCCCGGGTGTTAAAACCGTAGGCGTTATGGGTGACGCAAGAACATATGACGAACTCATCGCTCTCCGTGCCGTTACAACCGATGATTTTATGACAGCCGACTGGGCAAAAATCCCCTACGAAATCCTAGGCAGAGTCTCCAACCGCATCATCAACGAAGTTGAACATGTCAACAGAGTAGTCTATGATATAACAAGTAAACCCCCCGGAACAGTAGAGTGGGAATAATTTCGCACTCCTGAAAAAGCCCTATTTTACTGGGCTTTTGCCGATTGTATATGCTTTTTGGCAACAAAATGGCAACATAATTTGAATTATTGTAAAAGTAAAGAGCTATCAGATTTTTTGAAAGTCTGATAGCTCTTTTTTCTATCCAAAATAATTGTTGTACTCTTCGTCTGTGAGGTAATCAATAAAAGTATCTTTTTTATAGCTATGGAATATCACGCGGAATTCATCCTGAATGTCGTTATAAAGGTCATATATTTTATCGAAACAGCCTTTTACTTTTTTAAGTTCTACGGATATAGTATCCAAATTTGTTCTTCGCATCTTGTGAACCGCTTTAACTCTGTAAGAATTAAATAATTCTGCTTTTTCAATAAATTCCTGTTTCTTTGGAAAACTGACGGATGATTTAAGTTCATTAATATAATATCCGAACATTTTATCTTTTGGTATTTTGAACTCAATTTCAGCAGGATAAACAGAAAGTTGGATGTAGAAATAACAATCCTCCAAAATGTGCATACACATCGCCTCAAGAATCTGATGATACATTAGTGTTGCTGCAAGCATTCCCTCAAACGTGGTTAATTTGAAACTGTTATCTGCAATTTCATTCAGTAATTCTAAGTTTTCTGGCATCTGAATCGATGACCAATCATCAGAATTCATTATACGGCTTAAAATTTTATCCATATTAACTTACTCATTTCTTTTCAAAGTATTCACCAGCATATCGCTGAGTGCTTGTGACGGTACTTTTACAAAACCTGAAGTTTCATCATACTTCGGATAATTGTAGCGCCACTTGTCATATTCGTCACGGTTAATGTCGCCGTTATGATATTTCTCGAATTGTTCAGCCCGCGCAGCGAGCATTTCCGAAAGCTCGGCAGCCTTATTGAGCAGCACGTTATTGACTACGGGCAGCACGTCGTTATTGAAATCATATTCCCTCGAATCCCGTTCGCATTTTTCGCCAAGCTCCGGCGAAATCGCGCGGGCGTATACTCTCCATGCATCCAAATCAAAGGCGCTGTTCTTAAAGCAGCCGGGTATTTTATCAAAAGTATTTATTATTCTCATAGCTCTGTTCCTGCGATTCTCTCAAATTATTTTACCTGCTTTGACATATGCATTTCGCCGTCGCACTCGAAGCCGATGGCGGAGTAGAGCTTTTGCGCGGCAGTGTTATCACTGCCCGCCAGCAGCTCGAAGCTGTGGAGCGGGTATATTTTTTTGCAGTATTCCTGCGCAAAAATCAGCATTTCGCGTGCGATTCCCCGCCCGCGATACTCGGGACGGACATAGACTTCCGTTATCTCGGGCATATATTCGTCGTAGCAGAACGATTTTTTCAGCTGAACGCAGACGAAGCCGGCGAGCCGTCCGCCGTCGCCGTCCGCAACGATGACAATCTCGCGCCTGTTTGTAAGAAGCGAGGCGCGAATGCTTTCTTCCGTAGTCTTGCCCTTGCCGTTGAACTCTGCATTGAGGCGCTCAAGCTCTCCCGCGTCGCCGACCGATGCCAATCTTATCATCTTATGATCTCTCCCCAGAGTTTTGTGCCCGCATTATAGCATATTTTTTCCAAAATGTAAATGCTCGGAGGAGGTGAAAGGCTGCTGATGGGCTGTGAGCGTTAGGCAAATCGGAATTTGCGGATATAAGTATCGGCGACGGTCAACCGCCGTAATATTGGAAATCATCACAACCTTGCTGAAGCTGATGTTATCCGCCCGCGAAGTTCGCACAATTTTATTGATGTGAAACTTGTAGGGCGCGGCAATTCGACGCACCGATGCCACGATAGCGGCACAGAATTTCCGCCAAGTTTATTTTATATACCGCCTGATTTTGAAGTCTACATATCTGCAAACAACGGAAAGATTGTTTCTCCCCACAAAATCAAAATCCCGCCCACGGAAAAAACACAGGCAGGATTTTTTTGCTTTGAATACGGGTTTATATTATTCTCTTCTTCCAATTTTCGCCGTCGCGCTCATAGAAAAACTCGGTCAGCGACGGGTTTTCCATGACATGAACCATGTCGATGAAATCCTGCGAGAGCTTATACTGCGTCAGCTCGTCGCGCTCGATCCAGAATACTCTGCCTTCGTCGGAGTCTTTGAGCTCGCCGCTGAAGCGGTCGGCGCGGAAAAACATCACTATGTACCGCGTGCCGTCGTCGCGGATAAAATCGTTGATTCCGCATACCGTCGGGCGGAAGATATCAAGTCCCGTCTCCTCTTTAACCTCGCGGCGCACGGCGTCGGTGAATGCCTCGCCCGGCTCAACATGACCGCCGGGGAAGGTTACGCCCGGCCAGTCCTTATTCACTCTGTCCTGCACGAGTATCTTCGTGCCGTCGCAGATCATGCACATCACGGTAAGTTCAGTCTTTTCAATGTTTCCCATTATGTTGCTCTCACTTTCTCTCGTCTTCGACGAAGCTGTTTTCTACGGTCATAACGGCGTAGTAGTTCTCGCCGATCTCGGTCGATATTTTGTCGCTTATCAGCTCTTTTATCTGCCCTTTCGTGAACGGATATTTGTGCGGCACGACGAGGTCGAAAATGAGGTTGGTGTGCGTAGGACCTTCCACCATTCTGAAGTCGTGCATCGTGAATCTCGGGTCAACTTCCTTTATCAGCTCGCCGACCTTTTCGCGCAGGGCGTTTATATGTTCGTCATCAACGACTATCGGATCCATATGCAGGACAATGTTTATGGCGAACTTCTTCTTTATGTCGCGCTCGATGCGGTCTATGGTGTCGTGGCATGCCATTATGTCGCAGTCGGACGGCACTTCGACATGGGCGGAGGCGAACATCCTGCCCGGTCCGTAGTCATGAACCATGAGGTCATGGACGCCGATAACGCCCTCGTATGAGAGAATGTCGTTCTCGATCTCCTGCACCGTCTCCGGCGAAGCGGGCGCGCCGAGCAGTTCGTTCATTGTGTCCTTGAATATGCCTATTCCGGTCGCGATGATGAACAGGGCTACTACTATTCCCATGTATCCGTCGAGCGGCACAGAGGTAAATTTCGAGAGAATAAGGGCTGTCATAGATACAGTCGTCGCCGCGGTGTCGCTGACGCTGTCCATAACAACCGCTCCGACGGCGGTCGAGTTTATCCTTTTGCCGATATTTCTGTTAAAAACCGCCATCCATATTTTGACTCCGATCGAGGCGAGGAGCACTATGAGTGCAGTCATGCTGAACTGGAGCGGCTCCGGGTGAAGAATTTTGGCTACCGACGAGCGGATCAGCTCGCCGCCCATGAGCAGTATGATAAACGAGACTATCAGCGCGCAGACATATTCTATCCTGCCGTGGCCGAACGGGTGCTCGAGATCGGGCTTTTTCCCCGACAGGCGGAAGCCGACGAGCGTGAGCGCGCCGCTGCCGACGTCGGAGAGGTTGTTCATTGCGTCCGCCGTGATCGAGACCGACCCGGCGAGCGTGCCGACGACGAATTTGGCCGCCGCCAGCAGGATATTGAGCGTGATGGCGACCGCCGAGCAAAGCATGCCGTAAGCGGTGCGGACGCGGGGATCGTCCGTATGGCGGCTGTTTCGGATGAACAGCCGCGCAAGAAGCTCGATCAAAGCGCGCTTCCTCCTTTGTTATTTCGATGCGCCGACGGTCGGGTCAAGGATCCACGAGCCGCCGCCGAACGTCCATGTCATCTGCGGCACGAAGCGCAGCGTACTGTCGATCTTCTTTTCGGTGAAGAGCGGCGCGTCGTCGCTGTAGGTCTCGGTCTCGATGACGAGCCGGTCGTAGACCTTGAGGAAATTATCCAACGACTGGCCGTTGTCGGTGCCGGTCGTGAGCACGTCGTGCGGCACACGCGCGCTCAGATGGACGTTTTTGTCCTTCATCGTCTTGTCGATCGCTTCGCGCACGGCGATGGAGAAATTCATGCAGAACGCCTCGCGGTTGAGACTGGAGGCAATTTCGCGCGTGTACATGACCTCGGCGAACGGATGCTCCACACGGGAGAGGATGATCTCATCCACACCCATCGCCATGAGATCGGTGCAGAGCTCTTCGATATACGTGCGCACATCGCGGTTCCAGAGATCCACCCAGCCGCCGGACTCGTCCACATAGGGCGCGCCGGTGCGGTCGCGCAGCGCAACGTCCGGGTTGGCCGAGGCGAGCAGCGTGTCCACGGCGCAGCAGATCTCCGCCGTGATGGTCCACCCCTGCGCCTTGAGCTCGCTCAGATACGCCGTCGGGTCCCAGGTGCTGTTCGCGGCGTTGGACGACGCCGTCGCCACGCCGGACATCCATGCGAGCTTGCCGCTTTCGTCCTTCATTTCCAGCACAAGGCCCTTCACGCCGCTGCGTTCGGCTTCCTTGACCGCCGTTTCCAGCCCGTTGGCATTCACCTTGGAGAACGGGACATAGTATCCGGTCAGATACTGCAGTCCCGCGCTGCTTGCGAGCGAAACGTTGGTATAATCCGGCTCGGCGACCTGAATGGCGGCCGAAGCGTCGCCGGTATAGGGCACGGGGGCGGAAATGCCCTCCACGGTGTAACCCTTCCCATCCTCCTGCAGCATCGGCACAACCATCTCCACGCCGTCGCGGTGGTAGACAACGTATTCCGGCAGCAGCGAGAACGCGAGCAGCAGCCCAAGGAGCACGAGCACGAGGATCGTTACCTCAAACTGCTGAGCCGCTTGACCGACGGAAATTTCTTCATCCGCGACCACGAAATCTGGTGGCAGTGCCGCAACTGCGGTTTCGTCATCGAGGCCGAGGAGGCTCCCAAGCTCTGCCCCGCCTGCAAGCATCCCCAGGCCTATTTCGAGCCGAAGCGGGAGAACTATTAGGCCATCCAGGCCGGAAAATAGAAGCGGACCCTCATAGAAGTTTCCGAGGATTTACAAAACAATGCTGTAACCTAATAAGTTACGGCGTTGTTTTTTTATGAGGTAATGATTTAGAAACGCAAGTCTTGAATAAACTTACATCGAGGTTCATCCTGTCAAACAACTCTATACAAATATAGTGAATATCTGATAAAAAAGCAAATAGAATTTTTATCTCTCTATTTTCCGATTTATGGCGTACATCAGCGTCACCGCCGATCATTTTTTCCTTTGAGCGGACTGGATCGGTCTGGAGCGGACATGGGGATCGTTTTCTGAAGGCTTGGATTATCTTGCACATCCTTAACGCAGAAATCACCTAAACCCTCAGCATTATGGATTGCGTCCTTATGGAAACGAGCGCCTATAAAGAGATGCAGGCGCACCTTCAACGTCTTCTGGAGCGAGTGTCTGCGCTCCATTCCCTCTCCGCCCAACCGACAACTGTCCGGAGGCTTACGGCCGAGGAGGTCTGCAAGGCCTTGAGCATCACCAAGCGAGCCTTGCAATACTATCGCTCCGCCGGCATCATCCCCTATACGGCCTTGGGGAATAAAGTATTGTTCCGGGACGACGACATCCGGCAACTTCTGGAAAAGAACCTGATAAAAAGCCTGTAGCATGACCGAAGAGATCATTACCCGCGACAGCGCCGCGTTCAAGGAACTGCGCCGCGACATCGTCAAAGCCATCCCTGGGTATGGAAGAGGTAACTGAACTCGGGGCAGTAGATATCGCTGTGTTCCGGTGTATAACCCTGCATTACTGCGAATATGGCGCGTATGAACTTTACCGCATCGACTTTGTCGCTGAGCCAGACTTCCCTGATGTTGAATGGGCCTTGTATGGTATTGTTGACGTCCGATGCCACATCTCCATATATGCGCTCGTCATCGGTATCTACGATTACCTTGGTGACAAGCATATTCTTATGCCCGATGAACTCATCTCCGAACTCGCGCATGGCACGGAACGCCGCGTGATACGTATTATTGATGGTTATCACGTCAAGCGGGCTCACATCCGGGCAAGCAGCATCGGCCTCGGCGATTGAATACGCTTTCTGCGATGCGCGGTATGAGTCCTTGTTGAGCTCATAGTCCGTTGGGCTGCTCTGTGCCAGATCACGCATCGAGCCTTTTCCACCGGCTCCAACAGGCATGGATACCTCAATGTCGATGAAGTAAGGAGCGCTGCGCTCGACCTTGGCCTGCACTCCGTTGACTGTGGCGCTGATGCGGCTGCCGTCGATGTAGTAGTCGTTGTCCTTGAATATGTAATCGGTGTCGTACTTGCCCGAAGGATCTACCATGAACTTGATCCGGGCCTTGTATATGAACCCGTCCTTGAAGAACATGTCCCCTTCATCGTCCTCGCGGAAATCCCCGATCCAGTCAATCTCCTGGACTTGGATGCCGCCCGTGGCGGCAAGGTCTCCGAACTCGGTCTTCGCAGATGTGAACTGCATCTCGCGTGCATCGAAAAGCGACATCCCCGGGGTCGGAACCTGTATAGTGAAATCCACTGACTTGATCTTCGGCTTGCTCTGGGCCGAACTATCCAAAGGCAGCAGCAGTGCCGCCACTGAAAGTAGAAATAATATCTTTTTCATGACTCTACTTGCTGCCGTCTACGAAGATGAACCCTTCCGGGAAGACATATTCGTTGTTTATGTACTTGACTTCCAGTAACGGACATTCCGTGAATTCTTGATAGGTCTCCATAAGGAAATTCTCCTTCAGGCTGGAGTTCAGCTTGACAGTCTTGAGCGCTTTGCATCCGGAGAAGCAGAACCCTTCGAATTCCTTGACATTGGAGAGGTCGAGCGAGGTGATGCCGCTGTCCGAGAATGCGCTGTTGCCGACCTTGGTCACGCTCGCCGGGATATCCACATTCTTGAGGTTCTTGCAGCCACTGAACATGGATGAATAAATTTCGCTCAGATTCTCCGGAAGCATCACTTCTGTGAGATTGACGCAGCCCTCGAACATATCGTAACTCATCAGTCCGACGCGGCGTGGGAACTTGACGTTTTTCAGATTTATGCACTTCTGGAAACAGCCGTGGACTTCATCCATGACGTCGTTTTCGAAGACTACTTTCGTGAGGTTCTTGCAGCCGTAGAAAGCCGAACCCTGAACTATCTTGACCGAGGCCGGGATTACTATTTCAGTTATAGGAGTCTCGCGGAATGCCGAATTGGAAATCTCCGTCAACGTGGACGGAAGTTTCACGGACTTGATGGCGGTGCCGGAGAAAATATTGCCACGCATTTCCGTCACCGGATATTTTTTACCGTTGTATGTGACATAGTCCGGGATCACGATGTTCTTGCCGGCAACGGCCGTCTTCGCCACTTCCGAGATGAATGCGTGGGATGCGCCGCCGTTGTTGGAGTTGTGCAGGACATACAGGACTCCCTCGATGTCAACCGTAGCACCAGCCCCGACCTCCTCAATCACTTTCCCGGTCTGGCCGGACGCTGATGTCGTGATGCTTTTTTTGTTCGGCTGCGGATCCCAGACGGTCCAGTTGGCTTTGTGGGCGTTCTCATAGCCTCCGTGAGCATTGAAATATGCCTTGGTCTCATCACTGATCCACTTGTCTTTAAGTGTGAAGAGCGGAGTGAGGGATGAGCGGATCAGGGTTTTGTACTCGCGAGAGTCAAGCACGGAGGCGATTTTGTTGTGGATGCCGTTGATGACCCACTGGTAAGTGTCGGCGCCGTATTCTTCTTTGGCTTCGTTGTATTGCTCGACCATCTTGTTCAATGCGCCCACGCGAGCCCAAAGTTCGCCCTTGACGATCTCATCGTATCTCCAATGTGCCGGGGTGAGGGTTTTGATGTAGCCGTCGGCAAAGCAGTCGTCGAGCATCAGAAACTCGGCTACAAGGCTCTGGTTGTCGAGCTCATAGACATTCGGCTGTTTTTCACTCCAGTTCACCTGATCGGATGCCTCTCTCGGCGGCATCACCGGCTTTACCGATTTGATCCCATACGTTGCCTCGACAGGGTATCCGAGTGGCGCAAAAAGAGCAGTGTGGGTCTCCGGCAACCTGACGGTGGGAGCTTCGTCTTCAGCGTTCTTATTGTTGTCCGGCCCCACCATGGCGTCGTGGCGCTTTTGGAGTTCGCTGTCGAGACTTGAAGTGTTACCGGACTTTTCCGGAAGTTTTTTGGGCGCTACTTCCTGTTTGACTTTCTGTTCTATCTTCTTTGCGGCGTTCTTGAGTCTTTCCTTGAAAGACTGCGCAGATGCGCATGGCGCTCCGGAGAGGACAACCAGACTAAGAATAAGAAGTGTACGTGGAATAAGAAGTGTACGTGCGTTCATAAAATATTTGGTATTTAAAAATCCGTTGGCGGAATTAGATTGATAAAAAGATTTATGTATAAAAAGTTGTGCATATTGTTGATATTTAGCAAATTAAAACTTTTCAATAGAAAATATAGTAACACAATATTAGCAAAAAATCCTAACCCATACAAGCAAATAGTCGGCAATTTGGTCAATGAATCAGGGAATATGTCAAGAAGAGGAGTAGTTCTCAGACCTTGAAATAGAGGCATTGAACATGACATCAAAGGCTGTTGGCATTGACAGTGAGTCATTGTTGTTTGCAAAGTTACAGGAATATAGTATTGAAATTCACAATCTTATATTCCGCAGACAATACAATGACAGACGTAAAATTACTTTGTCCCTATGTAATACAATCCGGGAAAGAATAGCCGCAGAAATAGATGGAGGCGAAGATTATTTCTGCATTGATTCAAAACCGATAGAAGTATGTCGTTTTGCTCGTTCCAAGCGTTGCAGAAGGATGATGACGGATAATGAGTTATAAAGGTATGGAAACGGAAATGACATCCACCATGCCGCAGGAAATATACAACCAGCACCTGATGCAGCGTGGAGGAAAATAAGCTTGGGAGGCTATGGCGAATTCCGACCTTAAAATATCCGACCTTGACGAACATGCCGTCATGGGCGCGGTACCTGGGGGCATCAAATGCGGACGTTTGCCCGAAGCGACCATAAGGGAGGATTTGCCGACCATCCTCGAAAAATTCAACCTGTTGCATGAAGGAAAACTTAACAACGCTTCTGCGGTTTTGTTCGGACGTGATTTTTATTATTATCCCCAATGTCTGCCTCGTCTGGCGTGTTTCAAAGGTACGACAATATTGGTATGAAGTAGTAATTTCGTTATTGGATATCGAGGTGATATTTTTTCTCGTGCAATAATTTTATTATTTTTATGCTAGTTATTTGAGATTGTGAACGCCAACGCAAGCAGCAGCAAGTGGAATCGTTGCCTTTTCGTTGCCTCGTCCTATTATAAAAAATACAACAGCCCAATTTTTCAGACTATTGCCTTTTTTTAAGGGTCCTAATAGGGTGCCTTGTATCTTATATTCCCTGCCCCTGTGTCGGTAGCGACCAGCGCAGCCAAGGTGTCGGAGAGGTAGGGCGTTGTGGCGCGGGGATGCAAAAATAGCCCTGGAAACCCGAAAAAACGAAGTTTTTTATTTGCTTTCTCGGATTATTTACTATCTTTACTTCAGTTATTTGAGGTGGTGAATATCGGCGTAATATGCGGAAAACAGAGCCGTCGCCTGATCGTTACCTTATCCCATCATAAACCGTGCAAATTTCTAAAGTCCAACCAACTGTATGGATTTAGGGCTAAACCATATAAGAATTGTGTGATAGGTTAAATGTGAGCATATACTCTTTCCCTATGAAATGCCACCCAATCCGTCGCACTACGGATATGGGTGAAGATTATTCTCACAATCGGGACTATATTGGCAAATATTGGAATCGCAAGTATATTCGGGCTATTCAAGCTGTTCTTAATAGTACAAAAGGTAAAATAGGCAAGGGAACATCTTTTTTCAGGAAAGCCTTTGGCGAAAATATCGAAGAGTACCATAAACTCCTTGAGATACCTGAAACCATGATTATTTATCGCTATTTCTTCGAATGGCTTGGGCTTGAAAATGGAGGAAAGAAAATGACTATTGAAATCTTAGGAAATGATTCAATATGCAATGCGTCAACACATTCATGGTGGAAAGCCTTTTGTGATTGCAAAAAATGTATCACCCAAAGAATGGGAAATGACATTGAATATTATTCACAGAAACGATTTTAGCAAATCATACTTACCGGAAACCTTTACATTGATACATTATAGGATATTACGTCAATTATCGACAAGCTATTATCGAACCCAATACGGATCTATATAAACTCAAACAAGTATACAACCAGAATCCGCTAAAAGAATTAAAGCGGAATCAGAAAATAAAAGGAAAGTAAAACTATGTAATACTGTCTGGTATTATAAATGCATGACAAAAGAAAATAAAAGAAAAACCGTCTTACAACATGCTGTAAGACGGTTTTAGTGAGGTCTGAAGCAGACGCACCAGCCCTCGCCGTGGATCAACGACTACGGGCAGTTCTCCATCATGCCCGTACGCGGACGCGACAAGGTCGATGAAGAGAGCCGTCAGAGCTGGTTCTCGCACCAGTCGGAGGAGGCACGCCCCTACTATTATTCGGTATACCTCGCCGACCACGACATCAAGGCCGAGATCGCCCCGACCGAGCGGGCTGCGATCATGCGTTTCACGTTCCCCGAATCGGACGAGTCGGGCGTGGTGATCGACGCTTTCGACCGCGGATCGTACATCAGGGTCATGCACGACAAACGGACTGTCGCGGGATACACCACGCGCAACAGCGGAGGTGTGCCCGACAACTTCAAGAACTGGTTTATCGTGCGCTTCGACCGGAAGATCCGGGATTTCCAGATCTATGACGGCACGAAGCCCGTCGAAGGCGAACAGTTAGTCGGCGAACACGCCCTCGTGCGGGTAGGTTTCGAAACCCGGCGCGGAGAGCAGGTAACGGTGCGCGCAGCCTCGTCGTTCATATCGCAGATGCAGGCCGTGCAGAACCTCGAAGAGCTGGGAAAGGACGATTTCGAAACCGTGAAGGCCAAGGCGCAAGCACGCTGGGACGAGGTGCTCGGACGTATTGAAGTCGAGGGAGGCACGACGGACCAGTACCGCACGTTCTATTCGTGCCTCTACCGTTCGACCTTGTTCCCGCGCAAGTTCTACGAGATCGACAAGAACGGCAATATCCTGCATTACAGCCCCTACAACGGTGAGGTACTGCCGGGATACATGTATACCGACACGGGATTCTGGGACACCTTCCGCAGTCTGTTTCCGCTGCTCAATCTGGTCTATCCGTCGGTCAATGCCGAAATTCAGGCCGGGCTGGCAAACGCTTACCGCGAGAGCGGATTTCTGCCCGAATGGGCTTCGCCCGGACACCGTGGGTGCATGGTCGGAAACAACTCGGCGTCGGTCGTTTCGGATGCCATCCTGAAAGGTGTCACCCCCGAGGAAGACATTGCGACGCTCTACGAGGCGATGCTCGCAGGACGCCGGAAGGTACACCCCACGGTGAGCTCCACAGGGCGCTGGGGGTATGAGTATTACAATACGCTGGGATATGTCCCTTATGACGTGAATATTCCCGAAAATGCCGCCCGAACGCTCGAATACGCCTACGACGACTGGTGCATCGCACAGGTGGCGAAGATGCTCGGCAAGGACGAAGATGCGAAACGGCTGGAAAAGGCGTCACAAAATTACAGGAATGTCTTCGACCCCGAAATGAAGTTAATGCGTGGGCGCAATGCCGACGGGACGTTCCAGTCGCCGTTCAGCCCCTACAAATGGGGCGATGCATACACAGAGGGCAACGCATGGCACTACACATGGTC
>ENA-ORSS01002809-ORSS01002809.1-human-gut-metagenome-genome-assembly--contig:-NODE-2809-length-15077-cov-5.542671_pt1 | contig 15077 bp, 10 predicted proteins | sample MGYA00241899_ERZ509162 | MGnify/ENA primary metagenome ERZ509162 (study PRJEB26280, sample SAMEA2338641) | human gut metagenome | biome: human gut; feature: human-associated habitat; material: faeces... | reverse complement strand
TTTCTATGCGTTAAATCTTACGATTTAAGTTTTGATTAAGCCTTGGTGCGCTCTTCGAGGCCGTTGAGCTCGTCTCTGAGCTCCTGCGGGAGCTTGTCGCCGAACTTGGCGTAAAACTCATGGATGCCCTTGCACTCGGCCTTCCAGAGCTCGGGATCGACGGAGAGAAGATCGGCGAGCGTTTCCTTCGTCACGCCGCTGCCCTCGAGATCGATATCCTCGGGGTACGGCTCATAGCCGAGCGTGGTTTCGCGCGCGTCCACCTCGCCGAAGGCGCGGCGCAGCACCCACTCGATCACGCGCAGGTTGTCGCCGAAGCCCGGCCAGAGGAAATGTCCCTCGTCGTCGGTGCGGAACCAGTTGACGTTTGCGATGACCGGCGGCTTGGTGACGAGCTTTTCCATGTCCAGCCAGTGCTGCCAGTAGTCGCCCATGTTGTAGCCGCAGAAGGGGAGCATTGCCATCGGGTCGCGGCGCACGACGCCGACGCGGCCCGTCGCCGCGGCGGTGGTCTCCGACGCCATGATCGAGCCGATAAACACGCCGTGCTGCCAGTTGAAGGACTGGTAGACCAGCGGCGCGGTCTTCGCGCGGCGGCCGCCAAAGACAATGGCGCTGATGGGCACGCCCTCGGAATTGTCAAACTCGGGGCTCAGGCAGGGGCAGTTGCGCGCGGGCGCGGTGAAGCGGCTGTTGGGGTGCGCGGCCTTTTCGGGGCTCTGCGGCGTCCAGGGACGGCCGCGCCAGTCGATGGCGCGCGCGGGCGGCGTCTTGTTGAGTCCCTCCCACCAGACGGTGTTGTCGCTGAGGTCAAGCGCGACGTTCGTAAAGATCGTGTCCTTGTGCGTGGAAATGAGCGCGTTGGGGTTCGACTTCATGGATGTGCCGGGCGCGACGCCGAAAAAGCCGTTTTCGGGGTTCACGGCCCAGAGTCTGCCGTCCTTGCCGACGCGCAGCCACGCGATATCGTCGCCCACGCACCACACGCGCCAGCCCCAGCGCTGCAGGCCCTCGGGCGGGATGAGCATGGCGAGGTTCGTCTTGCCGCAGGCGGAAGGGAAGGCGGCGGAGATGTACTTGATCTCGCCGCGCGGGTTCTGGATGCCGAGGATCAGCATGTGCTCGGCCATCCAGCCCTCCTGACGGCCAAGGTTCGAAGCGATGCGCAGCGCGAAGCACTTCTTGCCCTGAAGCACGTTTCCGCCATAGTTCGAGTTCATCGAGATGATCGTATTGTCCTGCGGGAAGTGGACGATGTACTTGTTGTCCTTGTCGAGGTTGCACTGGCAGTGCAGGCCCTTGATAAAGCCCGTATCATCGCCGAGCGCGTCGCACACGGCCTTGCCGATGCGGGTCATGATGTGCATGTTGAGCACGACGTAAATGGAGTCGGTCAGTTCAAAGCCGTATTTGGCGAACGGAGAGCCGATGATGGACATGGAGTACGGGATGATGTACATGGTGCGGCCCTTATAGGCGCCGTCGGCCAGAGCGTACATTCTTTCGTACATTTCCTTGGGCTCTACCCAGTGGTTCGTGGGGCCTGCGTCCTCTTCCTTTTCACAGCAGATGAACGTGCGGTCCTCCACGCGCGCCACGTCGTCGGGGTCGGTGCGGTGCAGGTAGCATCCCGGGAGCTTGTCCGGGTTGAGCTTGATGAGGATGCCCTCCTTGACGGCCTGCTCGCGCAGCGCGCCAAGCTGTTCCTCTTCCCCCGTGATCCAGACAATCTTGTCCGGCTTGGTGATGGCGGTCATTTCGTCGATCCACGACAAAACGGCCTTGTTGTTCGTCAAATTCGTCATTTGTTCTTTCCCTCGTAGCATGTTCACGGTGTAATGAAAAAGAAAAATTTTGCACCGCGTCTTGTGTGGTGTGCTGTGCCGCTTTGGGGCGGCAGGGAGCTAACCGATGCACAGGAAAAATGGCTGCTATTGAGTTTGACTCCTTTCTGCCGAAAATTGTAGCAGAATGTCTTATCAATAGCAACCATATGGTTTATCAATTTTTTGAATAGATGCTTCTGTGCTGTCACAGTAATGCGGCGATCTCGGCGGACAGCGCGGCGAATTCACTGAGCCCCAGCCGCTCGCCGCGGATGTTGGCCTCTAAGCCGCAGGACGTGACCGCCTGCGTGACCTGCTCTTTTGTGAGCTGGCTGCCGAACGCCGTCATCAGGCTGTTGACAAGCGTCTTGCGCCGCAGGGCGAACGCGGCATACACCACGCGGAAGAAGAACTTCTCGTCCTCGACCTCGACCGGCGGCTCCCTGCGCACGACGGCGCGCAGCACGGCGGACGTGACCTTCGGCTGCGGCTCAAAGCACTCGCGCGGCACGGCGAACAACAGCTCCGGCTCGGTGTAATACTGCATGAAGACGGAGAACGCGCCGTAGGCGCTCGTGCCCGGCGCGGCGCAGAGGCGCTCGGCGACCTCCTTCTGCACCAGCACCGTGATGCTCTCGAAGCACTTCGACTCGATGAGCGCGGTGATGGCGGGCGTCGTGATGTTATAGGGCAGGTTTGCGCACACGATGGGCGTGAGGCCTGCGAATTTTTCACGCACAAGCGCAGGGATATCGGTTTTCAAAATATCGGCGGACACGACCTCGAAGTTGTCAAAGCGCGCCATGGTCTCGTCCAGGATCGGCAGCAGCGTCTTGTCAAGCTCCACGGCCACCACCTTGCCCGCGCGCTCGCAGAGCTCGTGGCTCAGTGCGCCGATGCCGGGGCCGATCTCGAGCACGCCGTTCTGCTCGTTTGCGCGCGAGCTCTCGGCGATCTCATAGGGGATGGCGGGGTCGATCAAAAAGTTCTGCCCCATGGACTTTGAAAAATGAAAACCGTGGCGCTTTAAGAGCGCCTCGATGGCAGCTTTGTCATTGCGTTCCATAGCGTGGTTCCTTTCTGCGCGCTGGGCGTAAAAAATTGTAAAATGATTCTACCATATTTTGCGCAAAAGAGTAGTAAAAATTTTTCCCGTGTGATAAAATGCAGAAATCTCAGGATCTCAGGAAAAGAGGGAGACTTTCATGGAGCTCACACCGCAAATTCTGATCGTTGTTCTGCCGCTCATCTTTCTTGGCGGCTTTGTCGACTCCGTCGCCGGCGGCGGCGGACTTATCACGCTTCCCGCCTATCTGATGGCCGGTATCCCCGCGCATCTTGCAATGGGGACAAACAAGGTCGTCAACGGCACCGGCACGGCGCTCGCCTCGTTCAAATACTTTCGCGGCGGCAAGGTTCTGCTGCGTCCCGCCATCGTCTCGGGGATCGGCGCGCTGCTCGGCGCGGCCATCGGCACAAAGATCGCTCTGCTCATCAACGAGGACATTCTGAAGATCATGATGCTCGTCGCGCTGCCCTGCGCGGCGATCCTGCTGATGCTCAAAAAGGACTTCGGCAAGGAAAATGACGCACCCGCGCGCGAGTACACGCCGCAGCAGGAGCTGACGCGCGCCGCGCTCATCGGTTTGGGTCTTGGCTGCTATGACGGGCTCATCGGCCCGGGCACGGGCACGTTTATGATCATGGCGTTTACGATGGCACTTTCGATGGACCTCCTCACGGCGTCGGGCTGCGCAAAGATCGCAAACCTCTGCTCCAACGTCGCCTCGGCGGTGCTGTTCATCTTCAGCGGCAAGGTCTGGTGGCTGCTGGCGCTCCCCGCTGCGGCCTGCAATATGCTGGGTGCCTACTGCGGCGCGCGCTACGCCATGAAGGGCGGCAGCAAGCGCGTGCGCGGCATGATCTTTGTCGTGCTGGGGCTTCTCTTCATCAAGATGGGCTACGAGCTGCTGTTCTGAAAAGACGAATTCTATATAAAAAAGCGGACAGTCAAGGCTGTCCGCTTTTTTCAGTTCTTCAGGCTGTGCAGCGGCGCGGGAATTCTGCCGCCGCGCGCAATGAACTCCGCGCTCGAATAAGGGTGGACCGCCTGCACCGGTGCCGAGCCGAGAAGTCCGCCGAACTCCACCGTGTCGCCCACCTTACAGCCAGGCGCAGGGATGACGCGCACCGCAGTCGTCTTCGTGTTGATCATGCCGATGGCCGCCTCATCGGCGATGATGGCAGCAATGGTCTCTGCGCTCGTGTCGCCCGGAAGCGCGATCATGTCAAGTCCTACGGAGCACACGCAGGTCATCGCCTCCAGCTTGTCGAGCGTCAGCGCGCCGGACGACGCCGCGGCGATCATGCCCTCGTCCTCGCTGACGGGGATAAATGCGCCGGATAAGCCGCCCACCGAGGAGGACGCCATCACGCCGCCTTTTTTCACCGCGTCGTTGAGCAGGGCGAGCGCAGCGGTCGTACCGTGCGTGCCGCAGACCTCAAGCCCCATTTCCTCCAGAATGCGGGCCACGCTGTCGCCGACGGCGGGCGTGGGCGCAAGGGAAAGATCGACAATGCCAAACGGCGTATCGAGCCTGCGGCTCGCCTCCTGCGCGACGAGCTGACCCATGCGCGTGATGCGGAACGCCGTTTTCTTCACGGTCTCCGCCACCACGTCGAACGGCTGGCCCTTGACGCTTTGCAGCGCGTGATACACAACGCCCGGCCCGGAAACGCCGACGTTGATCACTTTCTCCGGCTCGCCCACGCCGTGGAACGCGCCCGCCATGAAGGGGTTATCCTCTACCGCATTGCAGAAGATCACAAGCTTGGCGCAGCCAAAGCCGCCCTGCTTTTCCGTGAGCGCCGCCGTCTTTTTTACCGTCTGCCCCATCAGGGCGACGGCGTCCATATTGATCCCTGCCTTGGACGAGCCGACGTTGACTGATGAGCACACAAGGTCCGTGTTGGCCAGCGCCTCGGGGATCGCAGCGATCAGCTTCCGGTCGGCGTCCGTCATGCCCTTTTGCACAAGCGCCGAAAAACCGCCAATAAAGTTAACACCGACATTTTTGGCCGCGCGGTCAAGCGCCTTGGCAAACGGGACATAGTCTTCCGTCTCCGACGCGGCGGCGACCAGCGCGATGGGTGTGACGGAAACCCGCTTATTGACGATGGGAATGCCGAATTCCCGCTCGATCTCTTCTCCCGTTGCGACCAGGCGCTCTGCATAGCGGCTGATCTTGTCGTAGATCTTTTCACACGCACGCTCTGCGCTTCTGTCCGCGCAGGAGAGGAGCGAGATGCCCATCGTGATCGTGCGGATATCCAGATGCTGCTGGTCGATCATACGGATCGTTTCCAGAATATCATTGCGGCTTAGCATGATTCTTTCCCTCCCCGCTCAGATCTTGTGCATCGCGTTGAAGATGTCCTCCCGCTGCATGCGGATCGCAATGTCCATCTCCGCGCCGAGGGCGCTCAGCTTTTCCGTCAGTTCCGTAAAAGAGAGGGAACAATTTTCGAGATCCGCCAGCATGACCATGGTGAAATTTTCCTGCAAAATCGTCTGGCTGATATCCAGAACGTTCACGTTCCACTTTGCCAGCAGCGAGCTGACGCCCGCGATAATACCGACCTGATCTTTTCCCAGTACCGTGATAATGGCTTTCATCCTGTGTTCTCCTTTCGGCTTCTTCCGGTAATTGTATCATGTCACTGCAATAAAGTAAATGTTCCGGATGCGCAACATACGCATCCGGAACATACATTTATCGTACTATTCGACAAACCGCCCCGCTCAGTCGAGGAAGTAGACCGTCGAGTTCTTCTGGCGGCCGAACTGCTTGCACTCCTGATAGGAGTTCATATAGAGGTCGATCGCCGCGCCGCGCACGCCGGTGTCCTCAGCCACAGCGTTGCCGTAGGTATAGCCCGACGAGCCGACGATGAACATCTCGGTACCCAGCGGAATGACCTTCTTATCCACCGCGACAGTGCCGACATGGACCGTTGTGCCCGTGGCCGTTCTGGTGCCCACGCCGCCGTAGCCCGCGGTATAGGCCGTGCAGGTGACCTTCATCGAGCCGGAGAAGTGGACGGAATCGCCGGACTTCATCAGAAGATAGCCGCTGCCGTCGCTCTCGGTGACAACGGACTTGACCGTGTCGCCGCTCTGCGCCTTGTCGACGAGCGTGCCGGTGTAGGTGATCTCCGCGACGGAGGTGTCGTTCTTCTCCTCCACCGCCTGGCGGGAGACGAACTGGCCGTCGGCGTACACAACCTCGTAAACGATGTCGCGCGTGCCGTCGATGCCCTGCTGGACGACCTGCGTCTCGCCCTTGGGGATGCGGTACGACGTGGAGGTCAGCGTGGTATGGGGAGCCGCCACGGTGGCGGTCTCATAGTAGGTGAAGTCAGAGGCAACGGTGATCTCGACCTCTTCCTCCGTGACGTCGACCAGCACCATCTCAAGCGGGCTGACCGAGATCTGCAAACGGCGCAGCAGCTCGCTGACGCGCTCGCCGTTTCTCGTGGTGGCGTATTCGATGTCGTCGCCGTGCGTCACCGTCACCTTTTCACCGGCAGGAAGTGTGACTTCCGCGTCACCGCTCTGCGCGCCGGTGACAATGACGCGCTCCTGCGGGATGTCCGTCGTGCCGTCGAGCACGCTGACCGTATCGCCGTCGGCGATGAGGTACAGCGCGTCCGCGCGCAGCTCGGGCGAACTGTTCAGCAGCATCACAGCCGCGAAGAGCAGAAAGAACATCGCTCTGCGGCAGCGCTGGGCTGTGAACAAATTTTTCAAAAACTTCTGCATGGGATACTCCTTTTTTCGCGGCGTGAGCCGCCGCAGCTTCGCGCAGCTGAGGAAGTGCGCTGCGTCCGGAAAAGATTACAAAATGTAACTTTTCCAAAACTTGCTGGCAGTATACCGCCTGAAAAAGGATTTGTCAAGTTTCCGCCGTTTGTTCGCCAAAAGTTCTGTATTTTATAAAATTTTCGATATTTTTCTAATTTTCATCTTCTAAAAGTTGCGATTTAAGTCATCGAATTCGTGATTTTCTCAATTTATGTAAACCATCGTCACCCCTCTCCCCCGCCTCGCCGCCATCTCGGCGTCGAAGAGGCGGCGCACCTGCCGACGCTCTTTGTCCCGTCCGAGCGGGCAAAAAACTCTTGGGAGCAGGCCGGGTGTGTCCCGCTCCCGCCCCGCAAGGCGGCAAAAACGCGGAAAGCCCTGCAAACACTGGCTTTTTTGCTTCTCCGCCGCACGCTCTATCCCCTCGGACAGCAAAGGAACGCCCCCTGCGCCCTTTCCGGGCGCAGGGGACGAAAAGCCGCCTCAACAGCGTGTCGCGATGCCAAAATATGCAAGTTTGACTTTTTGAAAATTCATTTATTGAAATTCATTTATGTCAACCTGATTTTTTGATTTTTGTTGGCAAAGGTCACAAAAATCGCGCTTCTTTTTCGCTTTTCCCGTCAAATGGGCGATCGCAGTGAAAGTTACATTTTCTCCTCCTTTTCGCCCGTTTCGCCGTGAAAATGAAGGTAGACGGACGCGGCGGCGTCTTTTGGCAGCACACGTTCAAGGGCGAAAATGTCCGCCTCCCGAATCGCCTTAACGCTCTTGAACGTCTTGAGCAGCGCCTGAGCGCGCACCTTGCCGACGCCCGGAATCCCGTCGAGCGCCGAGCGGGTCGAGGACCGCGAATGGCTCTCGTGGTGGAACGTGATGGCAAAGCGGTGCGTCTCCTCCTGGATCTGACCGATCAGGGCGAAGACGTTCGGCGCGGCGTGCAGGTCGATCTCGCGGCCCTGTGCGGTGACGAGCGCGCGCGTGCGGTGGCGGTCGTCCTTGACCATGCCGAAGATCGGCACACGCACATGCATCTGCGCGCACACGCGCTCGGCGACGCCCGCGTGCGTGATGCCGCCGTCGATGAGCATGACGTCCGGCAGGGGGCTGAACTTCTCATCGCCGTCCAGATAGCGCTGGATGCGGCGCGTGAGCACCTCCTCCATGGACGCGTAGTCGTCCGGGTGGGCCGACAGGCTCTTGATCTTGAATCTCCGGTAGGCACTCTTCTTGGGCTTTGCGCCCTCGTAGACGACCATCGACGCGACGATATCGCTCGCGCCGGTGTTCGAGATATCGTAGGACTCCATACGCCCGGGTGGCTCAGGGAGTGAGAGCATCCCCGCAAGCTGCGTCAGCGTGCGGTTCTCGCGCTCCTGCGCGGTCGTCACGCGCTCAACGTCCTCGCGCGCGTTGCGCTGCGCCATGGCAAGGAGCTCGGCCTTCTCGCCCCGCTGGGGGACGTGGAGCGTCACCTTGCGGCCCGCGCGCTCGGTCAAGATCTGTGCGAGCTCGTCCGCGCCCTCGATCTCGCAGGGCAGCAGAATTTCGCGCGGCAGCACACTCTTGTTGAGGTAATACTGCGGCAGCAGCGCAGACAGGATCATCTGCTCGCTCTCGTCCTGCGGCGCGGCGAAGAGGTTCAGGTCTCGACCCGTCACGCTGCCGTCCTCAATGTGCAGCACGGCGCTGCCGCACTTGAGCGCGCCGCGATAAACTCCCCAGATATCGGTGTCGGCGCAGATGCCGGCGATGACCTTCTGCCGCTTGCCCAGCACCTCGATGGCGCGGATGCGGTCGCGCAGTGCCGCCGCCTGCTCAAAGTGCAGATCTGCGGCCTCCTGCTCCATCTCCTCGCGCAGCGCGCGCGTTAAGCGGCGGTAGTGGCCGTTCAGCAGCTCTTCGGCCTGCCCGATGCGACGCATGTACTCGTCCTCATCCGGCGTGCCGCGGCAGAACGCGTCGCAGCGCCCCATGTGATGGTTGAGGCAGGGGCGCTCCTTCCCGATGTCGCGCGGGAATTTGCGGCTGCACGTCGGCAGGCGGAATGCCGCGCAGATCGCGTCGATGGCCGCGCGCGTCTCATTTCGCCCGCCAAACGGGCCGAAGTAGAGCGCGTTGTCGTCCGCGGGCTTAGAGGCCATCGTAAAGCGCGGATAGTGCTCTGTGCCGAGGCGCACAAAGGGATAGCCCTTGTCATCCTTTAATAAGATGTTGTAGCGCGGCATGTGCTGCTTGATGAGCGAGTTTTCAAGGATCAGCGCCTCGAACTCGGTCGAGACGAAAATCGTGTCAAAGTGGTCGACCTGCGAGACCATGCGGCGCGTTTTCTCATTGTGGGAGGAATTCTCCTGAAAATACTGGCTGACGCGGTTTTTGAGCTTTTTCGCCTTGCCGACGTAAATGACGCAGCCGGTCTTGTCCATCATCAGATAGACGCCGGGCTGTAAGGGCAGATCGTTGGCCTTTTCCCGCAGCTCGTCCTTTGTCATGATTTCGCCTCCTATCCGGCCTAAGAACAAAAGAGCATCACTTTACAGTGATGCTCTTGTTTGGTGCGCGAGGCGGGACTTGAACCCGCACGTCCGTAACGGACACTAGAACCTGAATCTAGCGAGTCTGCCAATTCCACCACTCGCGCGCATAAGCAATCTTTCCGGAGAGAAAACTGGTGCGGCTGACGGGACTTGAACCCACACGTCGAATCGACACCAGCACCTCAAGCTGGCCTGTCTACCAGTTCCAGCACAGCCGCAAACAAATACCGCCTAAAAAAGACTGCTTGATTATTATAGCCAGAACCCTCCCGGATGTCAACCTTAAATTTTCCTTTTTCCCGAAAAAATTATTCACGTTAAAATCACCGTGCAACCCGACCGTGAAATACTTCACCTTGGCATAAAGGTCGTTATAGTAAGCGAAACCGGCCTCGAGTTCCGTGCCGTAGTAAGACTCCCCGTTCGGGTAAATCTTGAAATTCTTCTCCCACTCCTTGGCACTCCCTTTTCCCTGACCCATGTCCGCCGTCAAAGAGAGCCCGAAAGTCGGGGTAAATTGATAACCGAGCTGTAAACCGCCTTGTCCACCGATGTAAGTTTTATCGGCAGAGAAGGAAACCATGTCGCCACGGAAAATAGATATTCCCCCGTTAACACCTAAGCTCCAACGAGAGAAATCACTGTACACTTGCTTCTTTTGTCCTTGAGCGAATGAAAAAGAGGTTATTATTAAAAAACTAAAAACAAATAATAATTTTCTCATATTCGTATATATTATTTCAATAAAACTTCCCGAATGATTAAACAGGGGGTGTCTGGAATCAGACACCCCCCTTCTCCTGGTTGCAAACAATAATGAACATGAAAAAGTTCACTATTTTACTTTTGGATCCGTACTCAATACTACTTTAACCCTAAAGTCGGATCGTTCTTTCCGTCTTTGTTTTTCAAGAAACCGACTGTTGGCATCACATATTCCGTATTCGCACGTTTAACATTTACAGTAATCTTCTGAACCATCGGCTTAGAAGTATTCCAGCTATGCTTAATTGTGACTGTTACAACAATTGCCTGATCATTAACAACCGCATCACCTTGAACATTACTCCATCTTACAACACCATTTTCTGAAACAGTTGCATGTTCAAGAACATAAGGAACGTTATCAGTCGCGTTGATTTCATAACTAATAGAAACACCATGCATATCATACAAGCTTGCTCCGATATTCAAGTCATTTCTAACAAACCAGCCTTCCGCAATCGTCGGATCCCACATCAAACCATTTGTCTTTTCTTTGTGAGTATCCCACAATGTAAATAATCTGTAAATCGGCAAATAAGAACCTTCATTTACATTATCAGCAGCCTTGTCAACCAAGTACCAGCCGTTATTAGACGATTCGTAAGAAACCGGATCAACAAACACGACATCGAATTCGGTTGAATTTGTGGCATCGACTTTAGCAGCAATTTCACGTTCAACACCATAATCGCCAACATACACAAATGCACGTACTTTAATAGGCTTGTTAACCCATCTGTCTTTACCCTCTTGAATCTTCAATATATGTTTTCCATCCTCATATTCCAAAGTTACTTCGCCATTATACTGTGACTCATTAACTAATTCGAAACAAGGAGTACCACAATCCAAGTCAGTTGTCGGATTAAATTTAGTGAATCCATCTTCAATTGCAGCATACATTAAGAACGGACCTTCGAACGGAGTTGCACTTGCATTTTCAGCTGTCGGTTTTCCATAAGCTAGCATATGGCCCTTTTCCCACATAGAAGGATTGTGCCTCCATATCGGAGCAGGATCATTCACAACAAGTGTAGTAGTAATCGTAAATGCTTTGTACTTGGCAACAGTACTCTTGGTTTCGAAAGAGAATTTAATTACATAAGTACCGGCTTCCAATTGATTTCTCAAACCGAAGTACACATAGTTATTCTTCTCAGTTGCACCACCATAAATATTAGCAAAATCAATAGCCATATTTTTATCTTCGCTTCTATCATAACTCCAATCAGTAAACGGATTACCATCTTTCGTTACCGTAATAGCAGATTCCAAACCTGTAATTCCGCCATCAGAATACAATTCCACGAATTTATCTTTGCTTACGCCCAATTTATTGAAGAACTGGTCAAAGTCAATCTTCAACTCATTTTCCTTTTCAAGAGTCATTGCTGTTTCATAATTTGCAACGTCTTTAAGGATATCGCTACCAACAAGCGGGGTACAACCTAATGTTACAGGATTTAAAGTCGCTTTCCAGTCTGCAGTTAACTGAGACATTTCAACTAATTTGATTTTTAAAAGCTTCGTCATTACCCACACACCACCAACAGTCATTTTAACTTTGATGATCGGTTCACGACCGATTGCGGCAGTTTGTTTTTCACCCGTAGCAGGATCAATTTTAACGGCAATCTTACCTGTTACTTTATCAATGGTCAAATATCTACCAGTTTGGTCTACTTCTGCTTGTGAATAACCTTCCAACGCATATTCGAAATCAATATCTTCGAAACCTAGACTTTCCAATCTAAACTGTCCTTCTTTAGATGCAAAATCAGTATTGGTAAAGAATTTAAGTGCATAGTCTTTGATAAAGTCATCCAAGACAGGTTCGTCCGTATACAACACTTCTGCTAGTACAGGAAGAGCTACCTTGTATCCATTCTTATCGGGGCATTCGTTAGAATACATAGCGCTCAGATCCGTAAAAATTGTGGCAGTTTTATCCATAGTCTTATCATCCAACGCAAGACCTATCATAACTTTTTCCTGCGGAACAACCATACGTTTCGTTGCAACATAGTCAGAAATTACTTCACCATCATTAATCAGTTTCTCGTCAGCATTTACATTTTTCACTTTTACGGCTAACATGTTCACTTTCCCGTTCTCTCCGTAATTGCTTGATTCTGACGCTGGCTTTCCTTCCGGATCGTCATAAACATGATCATGATTATACATATTAAAGCCCTCGGCAGAAACTTTAATGATAAGCTTGCCGGCTTCTTTACTATAATCTTTCCAGTTTGGCAATCCGATCACGGTAGCTCTTGAAACTGTCGCTGTTTTCTCAATTAAACCCTCTACGTTATAATTATCTGGACTAACACTAGCAGGATTTACTTCATATTCATATTTAGCCCAACCATTTACCATCGTAGTGGCCAAAGCTTTGTTCTTCCAGTTATATTCGAACGTTTCTTGTGCTCCTCTCATTGAGTTTTCGTCGGTACCGATAACCGGTAAAAATACAACGTCACCTAAATCTTTATTTAGATTGGAAGGAACATGAACTAATGATGCAACAAACGAAGTCGAGTACTTTTGAAGTTTTACAGGGGCAGCCGTAGTACCATCTACATTACGCAAATTAGTAAACAAATAGTAGTTACCCATGTCTGCAACAGATACAACACCAGGAATAACCCAGCTTTTATCTGTCTTATTTTCAGCCTTCTCTTCGTTCAAATACCAGAATCCATCTGCTCCGGGAATATAAATATCTCCATCCTTGCCATCTTGTCCATCTTGACCGTCCTTACCATCTTCTCCATCCTTACCGTCTTCACCGTCTTGCCCATCTTTACCGTCTTCACCGTCTTTACCATCTTCGCCATTCTTTCCAATTGCCTGGTAATCGGTCAACTCTCCATTTCTTCTCCATTTACCTGTTTCCGAGTCAATTTCCCATGTAACACCATCTTTCCCCGCAACTCCGTCTGTTCCGTCTGTTCCATTCGTTCCATTTGTAATGGTAAAAGACTGACCATTACTCATAGTAACCTTTACACCACCCGTAACATTATCTACACTAGTAATAACAGAGCCACTCTTGATTAAGGCGTCAATTTCAGCAAGCTGTTGTTTGTTCGCATCAATTTGCTCTTGCAGTTCTTTTATATCATCGTCGTAATCTTTACATCCGACGAATGTAGGACTTGCAAGACCACAAAGTAGAGCACCCAAAAGTGCCATTTTTGCAAAATTCCGTTTTTTGTTCATACTTAAAAGAATTATATTGGTAATTAAAAAATATCAAGTCACCTTAAAACGTAACTTTTCTCATTAAAATATCTCCTTGTATAAATGTATATTTTTGTAAATATTTATTTAATATTATATCTCTATTTTTAACAGTTTCCGCTATCAATAAACGTTCGTTTAATAATATTCACAAAACATTGAATCATAGCATGTTATATATAAAAACAACCTTGGTTACAATTATAGCTAAATAGCTATAATTACTCGCTATCAGTACTATATTGTCCAGCTAGTAATATCCATCCATAAGGTAAAGTTCATTTATACTCATAATTTAGTTATTTATTATGTCACTTTTGCGACTCAAAAAGACTAGAAATGAAAGTTTGTTACGACATTAAAAACATCAATATCAAACACTTGATCATAAAGATGAATTTTACCAATAAAAGTCACTGAAAATATCATGAACTTTATACAATAGAAACAAAAGAGGATGTATCAAAAATTCATTTCATAACATTCACAACTCGCTGACGTATAGAACATGATAACCTCTCGTAGTATTTCATCTCGATCGCAGCTATTTAGCTGCATTCTATCTCCATCAGTGTTATATTGGCTTATTTAACCCCATAATTCAGTTATTTGTATTATTTTTGTCCTCACTATTCAAACGACTAGAAATGAAGGTTCACTACGGAGTTGAAAATATCGAAATCAAATGCCCGGTCGTCACGATTGGAAGTTTTGACGGTGTACATTTAGGTCATGCTTGCGTGATACAACATTTAAAAGAGAAAGCAGCCGACATGGATGGAGAATCCGTCATTATCAGTTTTGAACCTCACCCGAGAGAAGTACTTTATCCCCGGGAACAAAAAATAGGAATTCTAACGACACTGGAAGAAAAGATTGCCATTCTGGAAAAATATGGCGTTGATCACTTGATTATCTTGAAATTCACGCTTGAATTCGCCCAGCAATCCTATAATGATTTCGTGAAAAAGGTTCTTATTGACAAACTAAAAATTAAAGGGCTTGTCGTGGGTTATGATCATCGATTCGGGAAAGATCGAGCCGGAAATTTCGAGAACTTACAGGAACTCGCGAACAAATACGGTTTTTTCCTTGAAAAAGAAGTCGTTTTTGAAGAGAACGATGTAAATGTCAGTTCCACGAAAATCCGTAACGCTTTGACAGTGGGAGATATCACCACGGTAAATCGCTTCCTCGGCTATCCCTACTCCATTACGGGAGAAGTAGTTTACGGGCATCATCTAGGGCACAAGATCGGCTTCCCGACAGCAAATATTCAAGTTTCCGACGAGCGGAAATTGCTACCCGCCATAGGCGTGTACGCCGTAAAAGTAATTATCGGGCAAGAAATCTTCAACGGGATGCTTAACATCGGGATCCGGCCCACGGTCAGCAATGACGGACAAGTTTCTCGCGAGGTCTATATCTTCGATTTTAACCGGGATCTGTATGGAAAAAACATTACCATAAATTTCATCGACCGCATCCGGGGAGAACGTAAATTCAACGACATCGAAGAATTACGGGTCCAATTACAAAAAGACCGGGAAAAAATTCTCAAGCTACTGGAATCAGAATAAAAGGAGGGAGTTTAAATATTAACTTGCCCCCCTCCTTTTCCTGCATCATACAAAGCGTCTTAGTGCTTTTTCACCTCAACCCTACGAGCCTTTTCCGTGTAAATATCCTTCTGGTCCGCGGACATATACTTACCCTCTCCGAACGTGCTCATCCGGTCTGCCGGGATCCCCTTGCTCACGAGGTAAGTTTTCAAGGCCTCCGCGCGTTTCAACGATAGCGGCAGGTTCACGCGATCCGTGCCCGTGTGATCCGTGTAAC